>JADMIO011609023.1_pt1 | contig 101841 bp, 92 predicted proteins | sample 8958161 | NCBI WGS metagenome assembly JADMIO01 (sample SAMN16585339, study PRJNA669376) | soil metagenome | isolation source: Crop rotation soil | place: USA: Cullars Rotation, Alabama | collected 2011 | reverse complement strand
GCCGCGACTTCAAGTCACGTGAATTCCAAGCTTCGGATCCCACTGTGCTGGAAAGTACCGTTGCGGGCGCCCCCGGGTGGCGTACCCTGTGGCATTTGTGCATGAAGGGCCGTTGCAAAAACAAGCAGGCCAATGATCGTGAGCAACTTTTTCATCTATCTTAATTTAATTGGATACAAATGTAGTTTTGGAAAACGGCGCCTCCCGGCAAAAGAGATAAGGTGCTGAAATGTTGCGACGAAACTGGCGGCCGGGCAGGAAAATATTTTTAGAAGCCTGCAAAGGTTTCCGGGAACGGCATTTTAATGACCGCAATGATTACAAAACCGTATTGAAAGGATTTCGAAAAAAATGAGCAGGTAGAAAGTTTTTAAGGAAGAATTTTTATCCGGTAACTGCGATAGGGGACTTAGCCAACCGTCCATGGTCATGTAAATGTTGCGGGGACACGCGGGGCTAATGTGATTTAATTAGGGAGTCATCCTGTTCATTTTAGTAGGAATGCGTCCCCGGAGGGGTGGGCACAATGTCATTTTATCAAGAAGTCATCCTGTGCGTGTTAATAGGAATGCGTTCCGGAGGGGCGACCTATTTGTAGTAAATCATTGATAGAAACATTTACCCCAGCGGGGTAACCTGCCTTGAGTTATAAACGGCATAAGGGTAACGCGGAGAGATTGCCCCCCTGGGGCAAATTGTAACTTGTTGACTTTCTACAACTAGGATCTGCCGCTGGCATAATTCAATTGCCTGCTATAAAGCTTAAATAAGTGATAATACGCCCCACCTGTGAACCTAAGACAATTTACCCGTCAACTGTGTGATCGCATCGCGGTAATTATCACTTACCGGCAATTCGATATTGCCGATAAAAACGCTGGATTTGCGAATGGCGGTAATAAAAGCAATGGAAACAATATAGGATTTGTGGATGCGCAGGAAGGAAGCCGAAGGTAACTGCTCTTCGATCGTTTTCATCGGCATGCGGGTGACGATGGGCTTTTGCGAGCTTTTGACATGGATCTTGATATAATCCTTTAGTCCTTCAATGTAAATGATATCGGCCGTGGTGACCTTTACCATGCTGTAATCCACATGTACAAAAAAATAGCCCGTATCAAAATTGCCGGCAGTCTCTTTGGGTGATTGTTTCAGGTCGAACAATTCCTTCGCCTTGTTGCAGGCTTTGATAAAACGGTCCACCGATACGGGTTTCAGCAGGTAATCGATCACATCCAGGTTAAAACCTTCCAGCGCATATTTTTCGTAGGCGGTAATAAGGATGATCATCGGTTTAACGGTCATGCTTTGGATAAACTGCAAACCGGTCAGCCCGGGCATTTGTATATCAAGAAAGATCAGGTCTATTTTTTCCTGCTCCATTATCTTCATAGCATCCAGCGCATTGTCGCAACTCGCCACCAGTTGCAAATAAGGCAGCTTGCTGATATTGTCTTCCAGCAATTCAAGTGCGAGGGGTTCGTCATCTATAGCAAGGCATCGTATCATCAGGACAATTGTATTTGAAGTGACACAGTAAATTGCCGGTTTTCTTTTTCGATCAGCAGTCGGTGGCTGCCTTTATGCAAGAGGTCAAGCCTTCTTTGCACATTGGCGAGGCCGATGCCCGAAGCCTTATCTTTGATCTCTTCCGAAGAAGGGTTGTACTTGTTTTGCACCTTGAACACAAGGTTGTTTTTTTCAGCACTCAGTTCAATATCGATCCTTGCCTGGTCAATCATACCGGTGCCGTGTTTAAAGGCATTTTCAACAAAGGGGATCAGCAGCATCGGCTCGATGTAATATGTTCTGTCTGCGGGCCTCAGCGATACATTGATACAAACTTTTTTACCAAAACGCTGTTGCTGCAGGTCGATATAGCTTTGCAAATATTCGGTCTCCTTTTCAAGCGATACTTTCTCTTCTTCCGTTTCGTACAACATGTACCGCATTAGGGAAGATAGCTTGATCAGTGACGGCTCCAGCTGATCCGATTGTTTCCGCGCCAGCGCCACCATATTGTTCAGCACATTGAACATAAAGTGCGGACTTACCTGCGAGCGCAGCAGCGAAAGCTCTGTTTTTAAAAATTCATTTTCCTTTTCCTGCGCATGCCGGTCGGCAATGATCCGGTCCCTGATCGTTCTGTAAGCGATACTGCAAGCCAGTATAAACATAAAAACAAATACGCTGAAAAAGAGGTGCTTCGCAAAAATAAAATTGTTGCCCGGTGTATAATGCGATCTTATAAACCAGCCCTGCGCTGTAAAAAAGGCGAAAGATAAAATGATGCCGAGGAAGTACCTTGCATATTTCTTCTTGTACAAAAACCGCGGCAGTAACAATAGGGCGTTTAGGTAAAAAAAGGAAATCAGCACACTGTCGCTGATGCGGGCGATGATAAAATTGGTGGTGTCATCTATTTTATTCGGATCTGTATGTGGCCGCTCATCTGGATTAGCGGCGGGCCGGAGCAAGTAGGGCAATGAAAACAGCAGCACCCAGCATGCACAATGCAACAACACGACCACCCATTTTTTATTGTACCACAAAGGTTTCATGGCGCCAAATTAGGAATACATTCCAACAAAAAAGGCGATTTTCCAAATCCTGCGACGAAGCTTGTTTTTTCAGCTACGAAACAGTCCGGTTTTTTCAACCCTTTAGCGGTTTGAGCGGGCAGGGGCGAAGCCAATCATGCCTGGAAAGAGCGACTAAAAAAACTGTTGGATGAAAAAAGAAAGGCTCCTGCACACACCAGCTACCAGGAGATGATTACCCATAATTCTGTGTTATCTTCGGTGCTAAAAATCGCTTATGAAAAATGCGGTCTGGTGCCTCCTTTGCTTTTTTTGTTTGATCACCCATGGTAGCTCAGCGCAGGGCAAACCACTTTCTGCCAAAGAAATACTGGCCACGGCTTGTGAGCAGGCCGCCAAAGAGAATAAAAATGTGTTCCTTATTTTTCATGCTTCCTGGTGCGTCTGGTGCCATAAAATGGACAGCAGCATGAATGATATCAGCTGTAAGGACCTTTTTGACAACAATTTTGTGACCTGTCATGTAACCGTCGATGAAACCAAGGAAATGATGCATCTTGAAACACCGGGTGCAAAAAAACTGCAGAAGAAATACAACGGCGAAGAGGCCGGCCTGCCTTTCTGGGTGATCCTGGATAAGGATGGACAATTGCTCGCCGATTCCAAAATCCGTCCCGAAGGGGCCGCATTGAGCGTGGAGGGCGATAATGCCGGTTGCCCTTCAGGCAAGACCGAGCTGGCCTATTTTGTCCGCGTGCTGAAAAAGACATCACGGCTTACAGATGCTGAACTGGCCATCATTGCCAACCGTTTTAGCCAGAATCTTCCGCATTAGGAGGCTGTTCAATAACCTGTCGTAAAAGTTCTACAAATGATCACCCTGTTTTCTTACAAACTGCCATTTTTTAAAGTGTCATCTTTACACTTCTAAAGAACACCAACTGTAACAACAAGAAACTCCGAAACCATATTATCCCTATGAAACCCGATCCTGGCAAACATGATCGAAACCTGTGAAAAACCTTCAGCAATGAAGGTTTTTTAATTTACATCAACTGGGAATATAGCATGGATATTAAAGCGTATAGAAATAATTTGACAAAGGAAGCATCAAGCTATCTATCATTTTCCTGATCGGCTTATTGCACCTTTGCATTGTCAAACGAGTTTATCCAACAGCACCCTGCTTCTCAAAGATATTATCCCTATGAAACGCGATCCTGGCAAACATGATCGAAACCTGTGAAAAACCTTCAGCAATGAAGGTTTTTTAATTTACATCAACTGGGAATATAGCATGGATATTAAAGCGTATAGAAATAATTTGACAAAGGAAGCATCAAGCTATCTATCATTTTCCTGATCGGCTTATTGCACCTTTGCATTGTCAAACGAGTTTATCCAACAGCACCCTGCTTCTCAAAGATATTATCCCTATGAAACGCGATCCTGGCAAACATGATCGAGACCTATGAAAAACCTTCAGCAATGAAGGTTTTTTAATTTACATCAGCTGGGAATATAGCATGGATATTAAAGCGTATAGAAATAATTTGACAAAGGAAGCATCAAGCTATCTATCATTTTCCTGATCGGCTTATTGCACCTTTGCATTGTCAAACGAGTTTATCCAACAGCACCCTGCTTCTCAAAGATATTATCCCTATGAAACGCGATCCTGGCAAACATGATCGAGACCTGTGAAAAACCTTCAGCAATGAAGGTTTTTTAATTTTATAGCATCAATTTTGATAAACAGGAAGATGCCCGCCGGGATAGAAATGTATTGACAGACATTCGCTTAGATCATCTATAAAACTGGTTAGGACCAGTTTGCATCTTTGCATTGTCAAACAACAAGAACAGTTTTTTTAAAGATATTTACCCTAATGAAACCGGTCATGTAAAAGCATGATCATTACCTGTGAAAAACCTTCAGCGATGAAGGTTTTTTTGTTTCCGGCGGGGCCCGGCAGTCTTTATCGAAGCGAACTTTGTGCTAATAATTGTTTATACCCAGTTGGCTGAAAAAATCCTTTTCTTCCATCTCCCGTACCATCCCCGGCGCCAGCCCGTCCAGGGCAAGGTCTTCTATCGAGATGCGGATGAGTCTTTTGCACCGGTGATGAATGGCGCCGATCATTTTCCTTACCTGGCGGAATTTGCCTTCCGTTAGAGTGAGGAGCAACCAGCTATGCGGGCCATAGCCGCTTACCGGCGAGGTGTCGCTGTACAAGGTTTCGGGCCGTTCTACCAAACTGACCTCGCAGGGCGGTGTGCGGTAATCCTCGCCGCCTTTTATTTTGATGGTGATACCGCTTTGCAGGCGGAGCAGGTTTTGCGGACTCACCAGGTTATTTACCTGCACCAGGTAACTGCGTTTATGCGGCGTGGCCGATTGGAAAAGCAGTCTCGTTACCTTTTTGTTGGTCGTTAAAATAAGTAAGCCCTCGGAGTGATTGTCCAGCCTGCCCACCGCATGCGTGCCTTCGGGGAAATCAAAATCAAGATCGCCTAATAACTTCACCGGGTGGGTGCTTATAAATTGCGAGACCATATCATATGGTTTGTTGATGATGAAGTAACGGTGCATTATCCTGGATGGATAGTTGAAAGGGCAAGATAGTGATTGTGCGGTGAGGAGGCTAATTTACCTGCATTACATCATTGGCAGATCAGGTTTATTCGTCCCCGGAGCAAGCCGTTTTGCGGGTTAAAAAATCCCGATCAGGGACTTTTCAGATCAATCACCACTTTGGCATTTTTTTGTTCGGAGGAAGATATAAAAACCTCGTAGCGTTTATCCGGCGCCGTTATGATCATCAGCGAAGTGTTGGGCGGTATGGAACCAAGGTTATTGGCCACCATCACCAATTCATAATGCGGATGGGCCGCATCTATCCTGATGTGTACGGTAACCGGTTTTTCTGAAAGCCCCGCTCGTGAAACGATCAATACATTATTCTGGTAAATGCTTACTGTATCTCCATCTATCTCGCCATTGTCGTACAGGTCGATCACCATTTCGCCGGCCGGTGCCTCGATCTGTTTCACAACCGGGTTTGCCCTGGTGGAAATAGCCGGGGGGATGGCCACAGGCTTGATTTCCCGGCTAATTGTTTTTTTCACAACGGGGGAATCCGCAGTTTTATCCGTTGCCACCGGGATCACTTTTTTTAAGGGCGGGGCCACAGTGGGTAATCGTTTTACCACCGGTTTGCTAACAACGGCCGGCTTTTTCGGCGGCTCTTTTTTTGCCGGTGGCAGGATCAGTTTGCATTCGCGCAGCGCGATATCATCCAGCGCAAAATCATTTCCACAGCCACCTTCGGTGATGTCTTCGATCTTTAAAGTGAGTGTGCCGGTACTGGCAGGCGTTGTAAACATGGCAGAATACATCATCCAGGCGGTAGTGCCTTTTGCCGGCAATTCCCCGGTAGAAAATTTAGCTATTTGTTTCCCGTCGCTGGTTTCAATGATAAAGACCAGGTTGGGAAGAAGGGAAGTGCACTCCGATTCCGGTTTGCATACATTTAGCAGCCAAGCCGACAGTTCATACACGGTATTGGGCATCAAACCCCGCAGCGGGGCCGCTAAAAACAGCCCCGGTTCGTAAGAGCCGTTTACCAGCATCATGTTCCCGTCCAGATCGCCGGGTGTGTGATCTTCCGGCAGGGTGATCCAGTGCCGGAAACATTCCTGCGTAGACGGCACCACGGCATAATGCCCATCATCCGGGCAATAATTATCGACCTCGCTGTAATTGTAGGAAATATGGAAATCGCGGCTGGTTTGCTGGCTGCTGCCAAAATCCATTTTTATCACGGGCGGTTGCAAAACACAGTTTACCTGCGCCAGCAGCGAAGTGCGTAGTAAGAAGATCGGTATTAAAAAAAAGAGGGTGCGCATAGGTTGCCGCAGATTGTTTAATCGAAATTTTTTTAATAGTGCTGGATAGCCTTTCTTGTCAAGGTTTCATCAAGCGTTGTTGCTTCCTAATCATGCCGGTCGAACCAGAGCACTGAATTATTGGTATTGTATTCATTCCGTTCCCACAAATGATTACCCGGATCCGCGATCCATTTGCCATCCGGGATATAGCGGTACACATGTTTGCCCTGTGTCAGGAAAACAGTCAGTATCCAGTCGTCGCCATCCCGTTTCATCAGGTAGCTGTCGGGCGACCAGTTATTGAAATCGCCGGACAGGAAAACCGCATTCGCGGAGCGGAACCCTTTCAGGCGGAAAGTATAATTACCGCCGATCACCAGGAAGCTTTTATCGGGTTTTTTGCCCTGGCTATTTTCCGGGGACAGCGGATCGGCCATCCATTTTCCATCCACCCTGAAGCGGTATTCGTAATTACCACAACCAATGGTGTAGGGCAACTCCCAGCCGGTGGCTGTTTTGGTCATCCGCAATTCATTGTCGCGCCAGTTATTGAAAGTTCCTGAAAGGATCACTTCTTTCGCATCGGTATAGCCACGCAACCTGAACAGGTGCGCTTTTCCAATGCGGATCACCGAATTGAAATCGCTGAATTCGTTTGGCAGGCGTTCTTTATTTTCAGGATCGGTGATCCAGTTGCCATCCACCACGAAGCGGTAAGTATGCGTGCCATCGCCCAGGTAAAGCGGTAGCTGCCACCCGGTGGCTGTCTTGGTCATCATCAGCTCTCTTGGCCGCCAGTTGTTAAAGCTGCCTGAAATGAATACTTTTTTTGCGTTCTCAAACCCGTTCAGCCGGAAGGTATGATTGGGTTTGTAATAAACGGAATTGTTGTTGCCACGACCGTCATTTTCGATCCTGTTGTTGTCGTTATCCGTATCCCAGTCGCCATCGATGATGAATTTATACCAATGTTTTCCGGGTTTTAATTTTACGTTGGCGATCCAGCCGCTATCGGTCCTGCGCATGGAAAGGGCTTCCGGGTCCCATTCATTGAAACTGCCGGCGAGGTTAACTTTTCTGGCCCGGGTATTTCCATTCAGAAAGAAAGTGACCAGGGAATCCCGGACGAGGAAAGGATATTTTTTACGAAATACATTGTAACCATATTTTTCTTCTGTATTGGTAACGGGGAACAGGTCGCTGTAAGAAGGTTTCTTTTCTGCGAAGATGATCTTGTCGGCGGGATCCGTGAATTTATCATAACCCCGCAGCAATTTGCTGATCACCAATTTATCGCGGCTGCTTTTTTCCAGTTTCCAGCCAAGTTTTTGTAAAGAATCGGGCGAATCCGTTTTTAAGAACTGTTTCAGGTCGAGGTCGTACAGATCATATTTGGCGATAAAGCTGTCCAACGCCGACTCGCTCATTTTCCTGCTCAGTTCGATCAGCATTTTGCCATCTTTCACAATATATTTTTCAAGACTGCCCTGTGCATGCAGCAGGCCGCCTGTCATCATCAATAACAGCATACAGCAGCAATTGCGTGCATATTTTTTCAACCGGTATAAAATGCTCCTCATTTCCATATAAACATCTTGTGGGTTACAAAATTAAACCCAATTTTTTGCAGCGAAAGAAAATCAAAACCCAGCATACCATCGATGCAGCGGTTATAAGAAAAACACATTTTTTCAAGATTGGTTACCAGTACGGGCAATAATTTAACATCCTGGCTCCCGATCTTCATATTTTTCATAAATCCATACAGCGCTTCCACCTTGTTGTTGCCGGTGCCCGCCAGCACGATGCGCCGGGTGATGTTTACATTTTCAAAAATTGTATTGGGCAGCCGGCTGTCGAGTACATTCGATTCGGCGCCCGTATCGATCACAAAGGTCAATTTTTTTTTGGCCATATTCGCCCGGATCAACAGTTTGTCTTCGAGGATATCGATGGGTATGGTATTGTAGCCCGACTCGTCTTTCAACATCGCGTTATGGTAGGGGACCGATCTTTCCTTCCTGGTGACCAGGTGCAGGTGGATAAGGTTTTTGCTGTAATCAATGATCATTTCAAATTGCTTGAATAACTGCAGCCCAAGCAAGCCGAGTATCTTGATACCCTTGCTGTTTTCGATATGCCCGAGATTGATGCGATCAGCATCCACGTTGAAATATTTTACGCCTCCGAAGGAAAGTCCGGCTACGCGGGTGGGAGCGGCCGCACCTACATTTCCCGTGATGCCACCCTGTTCTTCCTGGTTGTCGCCCGTGGCAGGATAGTCACGAAAATAAGTGATGTTCAAAATAAGATGCGGTGCGCCCGTATCAAGAATAAAACTGCCTTCGATCGTATCAACCTTGGCCTTGATAATGATGAGGTTGCCGGCACGGCTGAAAGGAATGGTGCAGGAAGCCGAGTCCATGCTTACGATCGGGTCATAGAAGGAGCGGGCGATCTCTTTTTTAACAAGCAATGTTTTTAAAGCGTTAAGCGCGGGAAGTTTAGCTGGCAGTATTGCGCAATCGCCAAGCCCTGTAATAGGAAGGGCGCTGACAATAACACTCAATATCAGGAACAGGCGCAGGCGCATAACGATGAACGGGAAGGATGGTAAGCGATATTACAGCAGCCTGCATTTCAGCGCAGCGGTTAAATATATGAATGGCAGATTTTAAAGGATGGAAGTGTTCTCCTGCAATTCAGTAGTCGGGCGGCAAGGGTTAGGAATGGGTTTCGTCGTTCGTGTATTTGAAGAAGATGGCATTGCTACCGGGCTTTATTGGCTGACCGATGTGAACGCTCCAAACCTTGGTAAATGCGGCACCATAATAAAGTATCAGCGATGAATAAAAAACAAAGAGCAATAACAAAACAATGGAAGCAGATGCGCCATACACGACGCCGATATTGCTACCGGGTAAGAGCCAGCGCAACAGGTATTTGCCCATACTAAAAAGGACACTGGTGAGAAAGGCCCCTGTGATCGCTACCTTCCAGGTTGGCCGGCCATCCGGTAAATAACGGAACAAAACCGTGAACCAGGCCCACACGCTGAGGATGGAAACAATGATCGAAAGCGCGCTGTTGAAATAGACCCCGATATCGGGCAACATTTCTTTTACATATTTACCAAACACGATCTGCATACTATCTGCCAGCAGGGAAGTCATAAACAGGATACCGGTGAATAATATTACCAGGAAGGATTTTAACCGCATACTGAGCACCATGGTAAAGCTTTGCTTGCCTTTTCTCCGGATCATCCATAACTGGTTAAAAGAGCTTTGGATCACTTTAAAAAGGGTAGTGGCCACAAATACTAAAAAGATAAATCCCAGGATGGCGATCGGCCAGTTTACTGCCAGCCCGCGAAAGGCACGTAATATACCAACGATCTCGTGTACACTTTCCCTGCCAACGATATCACCCAGCCGGTTAAACATTTGCCGACTCACGCTTCTCCGGTTAAAAAGCAAGCCCAGTAATTGTATCAATATCAGCAGGATCGGTGGCAGGGCGAAAGTGGTAAAGAAAGCGGTGGCACCGGCCAACCGCATGGGGTCATTTTTTTCAAGTAGCCTGAAGGCCTTGCCTAATTGTTGCGTGATATGTGAAAGCGACACTGATTTCATTCTATGATTTTATTGCCGGACAAATATTGACATCCGTTAACCGCACCCTGAACGCTGGTACATCAGCTTATCCGTTAACGACTTATACCTGCAGGCTTCCTTTTGGTTAACACAAATACACAATTTATACGCTGTTTTACTCAATTCACTGTTTAAGGTGATTTGAATAACATAAAAATTGTTCTACATTTATTTCCTGATAAAGATATACGTGGCGGTTTTACCATCCGCATTCACTGCTTATTTTTTTAATCGGCATCCCCTTGAAATAAGTTTTTAAAAACAGCCAGTTATCCTGGCACCAATATCCCCTGGATGATACCTGTGGTGCGCCTCGTTGACCAGCCGGGATGCCATTTCAAATCAATTGGATAATAAAAATTTAATCCTTCATCACGCAGACCTCGAAACGTCTATTCAAAATCTTTGTATGAAAAAAATTCTATCTTTTGCCCTGTTCTTAAGCCTTACCTGTATTACTAAGGCGCAATTGCTCGTCAGCGATTCCACTTTTAATTCATTTAACAACGGAGTGACTTATAGCCTTGTATCGGTGGACAGTACTTTCCACGCACCGGGCAATTGCCGCCAGGCTTATATGTACAGCAAGGTGTTTAACATCGCCACACAGCAACTTACCAACAATACTTATGTTACATATGATTATTTTCCGGATGGGAACCTGCGCCAGACAGTAGTACAGACCTGGAACCCGGGTACGCAATCCTATGCCAATGCCAGCAAGACCACCTTAACTTATACGGCTACCGGTTCAAAATTACTGACCAGTCTTACGGAAGTAGCGGTAGGCGCCAGTAACTGGCGTAACCAGTCGCTTCAAACCAATACCTACAATGGCAGCAATTATTTAACGCTTTCCGTTTACCAAAGCTGGAACACCACCACAAGCGCCTGGGTAACGGAGCAGCAGACCGATTATTACAACAGGGCCAACGGTCTGGCTGATAGCGCGATCACAAAGGAATATAACAACAACGTGGTGATACACCAGGCCAAAGACATTTACAGTTATGTGGGCGCCACCAGTGCAGTGTACAGGGTAGTCAATCAAACCCGTGTCAATAACCAGTGGCAGGACTCCACCAGGTCAACTTATACTTATAATGCTTCGAATAAAATTACGGTTGTCGATATTGAAGCTTATTCGCCTGCCACGCAGGCCTGGGATTTGGTTTCAAAATCAACCTTTGCGTACAATGCAGCGGGCGACCTGATCACGCTTACGCAGAATATCTTTGTGCAGGGTTTTGCACTGATCACGCAAACACGCTACAAACCGGTGCCTTGCAATACATCCTCCACCACGCCCGGCGAACTTTGTCCCTCAGGCAATTCCACGCTCAGCGCGGGTTCAACGGGTGCTTCTTATCAATGGCAGGTCAATACCGGAGGAGGCTTTGCCAATATTTCAAACAATGCTAATTATTCCGGCGCTACTACAGCTACGCTCAGTTTAACCAATATACCATCTACCTGGTATGGGTATCAATACAGGTGTGTGGTGGCTGGCGTGAACGGCGCTCCTATCACGCTGAAATTTGTCAGCACCTGGACGGGCGCTACCAACAGTCAATGGGAGGTGGGTAGTAACTGGAGTTGTGGTGCCGTGCCGGATGCTAACACGGATGTGATCATAAACACCGGTGGTACGGCCATCCTGAATTCAAACAGGAGCGTGCGCAGCATCACGCTTAACAATGGCGCCAAACTTACGGTGAATACGGGCTTTAAACTGACGATCACCAAATAGTTGCGGTCTTAATAAGTTTTCCGGCGCAACAATTTGAAGAAGCGATAATTCAGGAATAAAGAAGAAAAGCTCAGCCCACTTACAAAACCGATCCACATACCGGCGGCGCCCATATTGAAAGTGAAGGCCATCAGGCAGCCCACCGGGATGCCGATTGCCCAGTAAGCGATGGCAATATAGATCGTCGGCACTTTTACATCTTTTACGCCACGCAGCAAACCCACGCCGATGGCCTGCGTGGCGTCCGACACCTGGAAGATGGCGGCATAGAGCATCAGCACCGCCGCCAGTGGGATCACGGCCGCATCGTTATTAAAAGCCAGTGGCAAAATATTCCTGAACAGTACAAAGAACAACACCCCGAATATACCGTAGGCTACACCGCTAAGAATGGTGCTTTTGCCAATGAGGGCAATATCCTTCCAGTTATTCCTGCCCCAGGCATTGCTCACGCGGATGGAACCGCCCTGGGCAAGTCCCCAGGAAACCATAAAAGCCACGGAGGCGCAGCTGATGGCGATCTGGTGCGCTGCCAGTTGGACAGCGCCCAGCGTGCCGATAATGATCCCGGAAACCGCGAAGGCGCCCGATTCCATCGCTACCTGTAACCCGCTGGGGATACCGATATGCAATAATTCGCGGAAAGTGGCGGAGGATAGCTTCCATTGATCGTCGCGTAGCGCCATGTATTTTTTAAAAAAAGGATGCACAAACAATACCACCAGGAATATCAGCAGGATCAAAACCCGGGTGATCAGCGTACCATAGCCCGCGCCGGCAAGTTCCAGCCGGGGAAAGCCCCAGTTGCCATAGACCAGTAAAAAGTTGAGAAAGATATTGATCGGCAATGCGGCGAGAGATAGCAGCATGGCGGTGCGGGTGCGTTCCAGCCCGTCGGTGAACTGCTTCAGACCGATGAACAGCATCATGGGAATAATGGACCAGCCCATGATCCGCAGGTAGGGCGCACCAAGTGTTGCCACCTGGCTATCCTGGTCAAGGTGAAATAAAATATTGCTGCAGGCATTCAGCAATACCGCGATGATGATCCCGGCGATGCCGCATAACCAGAAGCCATTGTATAAATAATGGGATACTTTGTGATGGTCTTTTCGACCGTTCGACATCGATACGGTTTGAGATACCGACATGGTGATGCCAAACCCCATTACAAAAGGAATATTCATTACGCTATTTACCAGGGCCGCCGCGGCCAGGTGCTGGTAGCTGATCTTTCCGACCATAATGCTGTCGATGATGCCCAATGCCATTTGCGTCAATTCTCCCAAAATGATCGGCCCGGATAATTTCCACGTATTAAAAGCTTCCTTCCTGATTGTCATAAGGGCGCAAAGCTAAGAAATGCGGGATTGTAAATTGTAAGGGCTATTGTTTAGGCGATGTTTGGTCGTTGATCGTTGGGCGTTGACCGTCGGTTGTTGGTCGTTGACCGGGTTGTTGATGCGAATTAATTTTTACCGTTATTGATGCAAATTGTGTTAGGTATCACAAGACCCGCATCCGCAACTATTTCACCGGAAATTTTCTGTGTACTTCGTTTACTTTATTTTCGCGGCATCTTGGATCTTTAAATCTGCCATTATGAACTGGATCATTCTGATCATCGCCGGACTTTTTGAAATTGGTTTTACAACCTGCCTGGGCAAGGCGAAAATAGCTACCGGCAATGCCGCAGCCTGGTGGCTCGGTGGCTTTTTTGTGAGCCTGTTCGTTAGTATGTATCTGCTGTACAAGGCTACGCAAACCATTCCTATGGGAACAGCTTATGCCGTGTGGACTGGCATTGGCGCGGTGGGTACCGTGCTGATCGGCATATTTATCTTTAAGGAACCCTCGGATTTTTGGAGATTGTTCTTTATCGCGACGCTGATCATTTCAATCGCCGGTCTGAAACTGGTGTCACACTGATCCCGTCTTAATGTTTCATACCGGGGTTAAATCCCTCGCCTTTAGGCGAAGACTTTAGTAAGTATTTCTTTCGAAAAATGGCGATAAATATCGCTTGGTTCTTTTTTATTTTTTTTTCTTTAGCAGGCTTAAGCCTGTAATTCAAATCCATCGCTCTTTAGCCGATGGTGGTTTAATTAGGATGGTCGTAATTTTCTACCGAACAATCGGGATAAAATCAATCCAATAATACAGTAAGCTATGTACAGCCGGCAGGAAGCTTCTTTATTGAATCAACAATTCTGGACGAGTTTTGGCAGCTATATGTCTCCCATTCTTTCCGCCGAAGGCGAAAAAATCAACTGGGTGAATTATAAAACAGGTATTAAAAATATTCGCTTCACGATGTCTGCGGATACCCGTTCTGCAAAAATTGCCATTGCGCTTTCCCATAAGGACCCGGTATTGCAACAACTGTATTTTGAAAAATTTATCCAGCTGAAAAAGATATTTGAAACCCGTACCGGTGAAGAATGGCAATGGACAACCCTCGTAGCCGATGAGCATGGAAAAACCATTAGCGAGATATACCAGGTCTGCAAACCGGTGAATGTTCTGAACAAACAGGATTGGCCATCGATCATCTCCTTTCTTAAAGAGAAGCTGGTGGCACTGGATGATTTTTGGTGCGAATACAAATATGCTTTTGAAGACCTCGACTGATAAGATGTCTTACCGCCATATCCTGCGAAGCCAGCGTCCAACCAATCATCAACCGCACAAAATATTTTTGACAAAAATCATTACTTTAGTAACTCTTATCAATCCCCGTGCGCTCTTTGACCCGTTATGTTTTCGTCAACGGGAGGGCGATCGGAAAAGATCATTTGTTAAAACCTCAATATTGTTTATGAGTTATCTCCGCTCTTCCTGCCAAGGCTTTTTTTTACTTTTTTTATTTAGCCCCTTTCTCGCCTACGCCATCGATACCAAAGACACCCGGATGCTTGCCCAGCCGGCCATCAGCGCCGATCATATTGCCTTTATTTACGCGGAGGATCTGTGGGTGGCGAATGCTGATGGTTCGCAACCCCGGCGGCTCACGGTGGATGAAGGCGTGGAATCCAACCCGGTGTTTTCGCCCGATGGAAGCATGATCGCCTTTAGCGCGCAATACGATGGTAATACCGATGTGTATGTGGTCCCGGTGGCGGGCGGTGTTCCGAGAAGACTTACCTGGCACCCGGGTGCCGATATCGTGCGCGGGTTTTCGCCTGACGGCAAAAATGTACTGTTCATATCCCGCCGGTCGGTTTTTACCAATCGTTTTTTTCAATTGTTTACGGTGCCGGTAACGGGCGGTTTTCCTACGCAACTGGAAATCCCAAATGCTTTTCACGCTGCGTTTGCACCCGACAATAAGTTGATGGCCTATACGCCGCTGTACGAGGCTTTCCGCCAATGGAAACATTACCGCGGCGGCACCATTTCCAACATCCAGTTGTTTTCTTTTTCAGATAAATCGGTGATAAAGATCCCGCAACCCGAAGGTGGCTGCAATGATACCGAACCGGTTTGGGTCGGCGACCAGGTCTATTTTTTAAGTGATCGCAAAGGCGAATTTAATTTGTATTCATATTCACCGGCTTCAAAGCAGGTAAAGCAGCTGACCGATTTTAAAGATTTTCCCGTGGCCCATGTCGCTGGCGGAGGCGGCAAGATCATCATCGACCAGGCGGGTTACCTGCATCTTTTTGACATCGCTGCCGGGTCGGCAAAAAAACTGGCCATCGGCATTGCTGCCGACCTGCTGGAACTTCGTCCGCGTTTTGTAAAAGGTGCAAGGTATGTGCGCACCGGCAGTATCTCACCCACCGGCTCCCGCGCCGTATTTGATTTCAGGGGCGATATCATGACAGTGCCCGCAGAAAAAGGAGATGCCCGCAACCTGACCAATACTACCGCTGCGCATGAAAAATATCCCGCCTGGTCACCGGATGGAAAATCCATAGCCTATTTTTCAGACGCTTCCGGTGAATATACCCTGCATATCAAACCACAGGATGGAAAGGGCGATGCACGGGTCATTGCTTTAAAAGGCACCGGTTTTTATGCCTATCCCAAGTGGTCGCCGGACAGCAAGAAAATATGCTATGTGGATAATGGAAGAAATCTATATATCCTGGACATCGCATCGGGTGCCAGCAAAAAAATTGACGCGGATGATCTGTATGTACCCGGTCCATTCCGCGAGCAGTTTGGCGACTGGTCCGGTGATTCAAAATGGTTGGTGTATACAAAAGTGACCAGCACTTTTTTTAAGAGGGTCTTCCTTTACTCCGTTGACCAGGATAAGACCTTCCCGGTTACAGATGGTCTGAGCGATGCCGGTGAACCGATATTTGACAAAGGCGGCAAATACCTTTTCTTCTTTGCTTCCACCAATGCAGGACCGGTGGTCAACTGGTTCGATCAGTCGAATAACGATATGCGCTCCACCAATTCCATTTACCTGCTTACACTTCAGAAAGAAACCTTATCGCCTTTTGCAAAAGAAAGCGATGAAGAAGAGGCGAAGGGGGAGGAGAAAGCAAAAAAGCCGGAGGATAAAAATTCAAAAGATAAGAAAGATAGCAGCGCCGCCGCCGATAAAAAAACCGGCTCTTTCAAAATAGACCTGGAGGACATTCAGAACCGCATCATCGACCTGCCGATCAAGGAAGGCAATTATTACGGACTGGGGATGGGTAATGCGGGCGAACTGCTCTATATCGCTATCAACGATGATGAAAACAAACGCACCATGCACAAGTTTGATATGGAAAAGCGAAAAGACGAGGAAGTGATGGAGATGGACGGCTATGAAATTTCGGCGAACGGAAAAAAGATGTTGTATGCCAGGGGCAATAACTGGGGCATCAGTTCTGCCGGGCAGAAACCAGGCAGTTCGGGTGGTATGCTGAACGTTGCTGATCTGCAGGTAAAAATTGACCCCGTAGCAGAATGGCCCAATATCCTGGATGAGGCCTGGCGGGTAAACCGTGATTATTTTTACGATCCGGGAATGCATGGTACCGACTGGAATGCGATCAAAAAGAAATATGCGCAGTTCCTGCCCGACCTGGCCTGCCGCAGCGACCTGAACACCCTGATCCAGTGGATGTGCAGCGAACTGGGTGTCGGGCACCACCGCATCACGGCCGTGGGTGAAAGAATGCACGTACCCGCTACCGTTAGTGGGGGACTGCTGGGTGCTGATTACACAATTGCGAATAACCGTTACCGTTTTAAAAAGATCTTTGGCGGATTAAACTGGAATCCCAACCTGCGTTCGCCGCTGACCGAGCCTGGTATCAACGCCAAAGTGGGGGATTATATCCTCGCCGTTAATGGCAAAGACGTTACCGCGGCAGAAAACCTTTACCAGTTTTTTGAAGCCACCGCGGGCAAGATCGTTGAGCTCACCATCGGCCCCAACCCGGATTACACAGGATCAAGGATTGTGAAAGTAGTGCCGGTAGAAAATGAAACCGATCTGCGCAACCGCGATTGGGTGGAAGGTAACCTGAAGAAAGTAACGGAAGCAACCAGGGGGCAGGTGGCCTATGTGTATGTGCCGAATACCGCCGGGCTGGGCTTTGAATATTTCAAACGCTATTTCTTTCCGCAGGCCAACCGGAAAGCGATTATCGTGGACGAGCGATTCAATGGCGGTGGGCAGCTGGCGGATTATTATATCGACATTTTACAACGACCTTACCAGGCCTACTGGAATATGCGGTACGGCATAGACCTTAAAACGCCCAGCGCGTCCATACAGGGGCCTAAAGTAATGATCACGGATGAAACAGCCGGCTCCGGCGGCGATATGCTTCCCTGGATGTTTCATAAATTCAAAGTGGGCACCATCGTCGGAAAAAGAACCTGGGGCGGATTGGTAGGGATACTCGGCTTTCCTGAATTTATAGATGGCGGTAGCGTTACCGCGCCGAATGTTGCCATCTGGACCAAGGATGGTTTTGTGGTGGAAAATGCGGGAGTAGCGCCGGATATTGAAGTAGAACAAACCCCGGCAGAAGTGATCAAAGGCAATGATCCGCAGTTACAGAAAGCGATCGAGGTAGCGTTGAAAGAGCTGGAAAAAAATCCGCAGGAAGCGCCCGCCCGGCCGCCTTACCCTGCAAAGATGAAAAAATGAAGATAACATTTGATAAGATTATATAGAACTTTGGGAAGCATGATTGGTCAAGCCGGTTGCGATGTTCCAAAGTTCTATTTTTTTAAGACCTTCGTTATCACATGAGCCATATGATTACTGCCAAACAGTTGGTTGATAAATTCAATTTAGCACCCCATCCCGAGGGTGGGTTTTTCAAGGAGACCTACCGCTCGCCGGAAAGCATTCCTAAAACCTTTTTGCCAAAGCGTTTTAGTGGTGAAAGAAATTACAGCACCGCAATTTATTTTCTGCTGGAAAAAGGTAATTTCTCCGCCTTTCATAAGATCAAAAGTGATGAAGGCTGGCATTTTTATGCGGGTCAAACCTTGCTGGTTCACGTGATCCATTTAAATGGACGGCTCGAAACCATCCGTATGGGAAACGATATTTTGAATGGCGAACAGGTACAGGCGATAGTACCGGCAGAATGCTGGTTTGCATCAGAGCCCGCACCCGATACGGATTTTGCCTTTGTCGGCTGTACGGTAGCGCCGGGTTTCGATTTTAATGATTTTGAAATGGCGAAAATGGAGGACCTGTTAAAACAATACCCGCAACACCGGTCACTGATCACCCGCCTGTGCCGGAGTTAGGCAGCTACTATGTATGTATCCGCCGGCCTTACAAACAGCGCCCTTGAAGCAATAGGTTAATGGTCCGCCTTTTAAAAACGGAAACCATCTTCGCGCCAGCGAAAAAGAAATTTTTATATGCAACTTAAATATCGGCTTGCCACCGCCGCTGACATACCCACGATCATTGATATGCTGGCAGACGACCCTATCGGTAGTAGCCGGGAAAAAAACGAGACGGCAGCCGAAGAGCAATACCTGGCTGCTTTTGAAAAACTAGCGGCCGACCCCAACCAGGAATTGACCGTGGTAGAATTGGATGGCGTGATCGTAGCCACTTTCCAGTTATCCTTTATTCAATACCTGACGCATGGCGGGAGCCTACGGGCGCAGGTGGAAGCTGTAAGAACCAATTCGGCTTATCGCGGTCGAGGCATCGGTACAAAAGTCTTTGAATATATCATCGCTCGCGCCAAAGCCAGGCAATGTGCCATCCTGCAGCTTACATCCGATAAGCGAAGAACGGACGCAATCAGGTTCTATGAGGCGTTGGGTCTTGCTGCCACGCATGAGGGCATGAAACTGCGCCTGAAGTGAGGGAAAATGTATAGTTCCTACAAAAAATAATGGATCAGGCAGTAGGCCCCAATCCCGATTATCCCGCCCAATATACCCGCGATCGCATCGAGGTTTTCGGCGCACCCGATACCAGTCACCCAGGAAAATAATTCGAAGCCATAACAACCAGCGGCAAGCACGGCAAAACTGATCACGGTGGCCAACACCGGCTGGCCTGGCAAAAAATACATGGCCATAACCTGTAAAACAAACCCGAGCGGAATGCCGACGTAAAAATGTTTTTTCTTATCCCTTTCTATTTTGTATGCCATCTGCCTTTACGTTTTGTCTTTTTTCTTTCGTTTAAAAAATTGCCTGGTCTCTTTTGCCACCTTTCAACTATTGCGTCTATGCCAGGTGTAATGAACCGGTTTTAAAAATACGGTATTTCAACGGGGATAAAATGTTAATCCATGCGGTAGCTATTTTCAGCAGGTCTAAGTGTAGCTGCCGCTTACTAAGTAGTTGTAATAGTTGTAAGCAGCAATAAAGAATTTTAAGGTAGGTAAAACGCTTTTTATCGCGACAATAAATATTGACGGGGCAGGAATGTGTTAGCGGCAAAGGCCATGTCAATGCTGCTTAGCGTAAACATAAAAAATACTTTCTTTCGAAATCAATGTTCCCTCTTTAAAATATAACCATGAAATATTTCAGCGTAATCCTTACCCTGGTGCTAACCGCATTTCTTATGCGGGCAGTGGCGCAACCTTCGGTATCTAAAATGAAATCAAACCTGGACCTGCAGAATAAATTACAACCGGCAGGCTTGCGAATGACCGTAAGCAATCTCTCACAGGCAGGCATTTTATTTTCTCCCAAAACTTCGCTGCGCAGTGATCAATCGGCACAGTGGCTGGGCACCCAGCTCGACTTACGGCAAGGAATAGACGCAATTTCAGTTGAAGGAACCGATATACAAACCGGAGATGTTTCTATAAGCAAGCTTCATCAATATTATAAGGACATCAAAGTAGAGCATGGCGTGATACATACCACCAATAAAAACGGGTTGGTATCGATGATGGAAATGGAATACTATCCCATTGATGAAAAATTTAAAACCACACCTGTGTTAACGGAACAACAGGCCCTGCAGAAAGCCATGGATTTTACCGGCGCTGTTGAATATGCCTGGAGCGGCGATGACTCGGCAAAAAATGCGCCACACGGTGAATTGGTGATCGTGCAGACCTATCTCAAACCCGGGGAACTTTGCCTGGCCTATAAGTTTGACATTTATGCACTCAGACCGCTGAGCCGGGCCTACGTGTATGTAAACGCCTGGAACGGGATGGTGGTACTGAATGATCCCATTATCAAACATGCTACACGCGGTGAAAACAAAGGGCTGCCGCTGCCACCGCCAGGTCAGAGGCCGTTGGATTCTGCAGAAGCGTCTTTAATCAATACGACTAAAGCCCACCATCAAGATATACCCGCTATTGAAAAGCAGCCTGTTGAAGAAAACATTCCATTGGCTGCCTACAGCAATAGCCCGGCCAGCGCCACCACGCGTTTTCTCGGGCAACGCCAGATATTTACCGACAACAACAGCGGCATCACCGGTAGTCCTTACCGGTTGCGTGCAACCTACAATAATCATGACATCGTAACGCTCAATTACACCCGGCATGCGGGCAACCTGAAACAAAGCTGGGATCCCAACGCCACTGATTTTGTTGATAACGACAATAACTGGACGGCCGCTGAATTTGATAACCCCGACCTGGACAATGCAGCGCTGGATGTGCAATTCAATATGCAGGTTGTTAGCGACTACTGGTTAAATGTGCACCAGCGCCATGGATGGGATAATAACAATTCAGAGATACGCAGCTATGTGCACGTGGAAGAATACAAACAGGCAACGGATGGTAATTACTATAAATACCCGATGGCCAATGCCTACTGGGCAAAGGGTACGATGCACTTTGGCGATGGTTCCCTTGACCTGGCTAAATCGCAACCCTACAACACGCTTGACATTTGTGGTCATGAAATGGGACATGCCATTACCGAGACCACTTCTTCACTGGTGTATCAATGGGAATCCGGGGCACTGAACGAATCCTTTAGTGATATCTGGGCAGCCTGTATCACCAACTATGCGAAACTGCATGTAACACCTGCGCCTACAGGTGAGATCACCTGGCGCGTTGCCGAAAAATGCGAAAACCTGGATCAGGCGGACAAAGGGTTTAGGGATATGTCGAACCCGGGTTTGTTTAAACACCCCGGGACTTATCAAAACGCTTTCTGGGTACCAGCCACCCTGCCCACCTGCCGCGATTTTGCAAATACTGATAACTGCGGGGTGCATACCAACAGCGGCGTGTTGAACAAATGGTTTTTCCTGATCACCGATGGTGAAAATTCCTTTAATTCTTTTGGCCGCATTTACAATATCAAGGGACTTGGCTTTGCCGTTTCACAGAAGATCGCCTATCTCACTTCGGCCAATCTTCCACCCAATGCTACGTATCAAACTGCCCGGATCGTATCTATCGATGCCACCGAAGCCTTGTACGGCGCGGGTTCGGTAGAATTGCAAACGGTGAAGGATGCCTGGGTGGCCGTAGCGCTGGACTCCAATATTTACAATATGAGCAATACCCCGGTTTTTACGACCAATAATTTCACCACCATCGCGGTGGGTGCCAAAGGTGATGTGTGGGCCGGTACCAATTACAACGGGCTCTATCACTATGATGGTAAAAACTGGGAGCTTCGTCCCGAAGTGCCCAATGTACGGATCAATGATATCAAGGCAGATAAGGCAGGGAATATCTGGATCGCGCAATCCGGTACGCAGAGCGGTGGCTCACAGGCCCAGGCCGGCGGTGTCAATTACCTGAAAGCGCCTTATGGCGCCTCAGATGCCTATTTTTATACCATTGGCGCACAAACCAATATTCCCTCAAGAAACGCGCGGAATATATTCATTGACACCACCCGTACCAACGACGGTGCCAACCCGAAAGTATGGGTGGCCACACTGGCTTATATCACCAGCGGGAATTCCACCAGCGGTATGCTGGGGCAGGGCCTCTATTCTTCCAGCAGGTATTTTCACAATGTGAGCGAGGGCCTCAATATAGCCAGCGGTACTGCCGGTATTTTGACCACCGGTGGCAATGCCGCTGAAATATGGGCCTTTGCACAGGCCAATAACGGGATCAATCAATTGCTCACTTATGATGCGGGCACGAACGCCTTCCTTACGTATTACGATCACAATACTGACCCGGTAATTCCCTCGGGTTTCGTGGCAAGATCGATCTATGGCGATGCCCGCAAAAGGATCTGGATACCGCTGGCCAATAACGGGCTGATGGTGCTGGACGAAAACAGGAATTTTCATAACGTGGTTTTACCCGCCAATGTTTTTCCCGCTGCTGCCCAGCCGAGTTTTAACGCTATTGCCGGTGACCGGTACGGGGACATTTACATTGGAACCAATGCCGGTATCCTGTTCTTCGATCGCGGCGATGGCACGCCCGGTAATATCGACAACCCGGACAACTACAAGGTTTTTTCAAAGGTCAATGGACTTCCCTCCAACCAGGTAAACGCTGTTGCCTACGACACCCTCCGGTTCAAATTGATGGTGGCTACCGATAGCGGCGTGGTCTTTTTCGAGCCGTTTTGTGTTGCGCCCTACTGCAAGGTATATACCACCAAATCGAATGTGTCGGCAGAAACGCTTTCCTCCGGCAACTGGAGCGACCCAAAGATATGGAGCAATAACAAAGTGCCGGATTCGCTGACGATCGTTTCGCTCAAACACAATGTGCTGGTGGATATCAATGGCGAATGCAAATCGCTGGCGGTGGCCTCACCGGGTGCCGTTACGGTGAAGAGCGGGATGAAACTGGTCATTTATGAAGAGGATGCAACCACCATCTATTCCCGCAGGAAAGCAGTAAAGAGCGTGGGTGGCAAATTGAAAAAGGTGGATCAATAATAACCTAACGATAAGGCATACACGAAAAAACGGGGACGGTAGAGTTCAGGTTGGATGATCATGGAGAAGCCGGGCAACAGGACGCCAGCATCCGGTCGACTTCTGCTCGATAGTCACCTTCAAATTTTTTATAGAGAAGATCCTCATCGATACCGGCCAGGTGACCGATGGTCATAAAGGCAAAAAAAGCATGCGATTTGCTTTTCCATTTTGCCATTTCGGCAAGTGAATGGAGCGCCTTTGATTGAATTGCTTTTATCACCGAAGGTTTGCGCGTCTTGCTGATGTACATCAGCACCAGCGAGGCTTTATTTTTATCTGTCCATACCAGCGAATTGATCATGCTGGTAAATGGTTCAACAGGAATGGAAATAGTTTCGTGGGGTCTTGTATGGATGAATGCTGCCAGCACGCCCAAGGCCCGTATGGCATTATTGCGCACCCTTTCATCCGGGTCACCCGTGGCATACAAAAGTTCGGCCGCAATTTTTTTGCGGTCATTGCTCATGGCGATGATATCGGCTGCCATGGCCCGGTGGCTTGCGTCGGCAGCGTGGTGGATCACATCGGTCAGCAAGGATGCATGGGCAGCGGCAAATGGTAATAGTTGCAGCTGCAATGCTCTTGCCGGCGCATACCTGAACAAAGCATAACCGGCTGAATCATCTTCCGCGCTTTCTCCTTTCCTGACGCCGGTTTCCAATTCTTCCTGGAACCGCTGATACAATTGAAATATTCCAGCCGGTAACAGGGTTTTTCCTTTTGGCGGCGCCCTGTGCGTTTGTAACCGGCTGTTTATTTCATCGATGCCGATGTAAAAGGTCAGTTCGCCGGGGGTATCACAACAGAGCACATCTACCGCTGCATTCTTCACACCTGGAATTTTCTTTAACCGTTCGATAATGGGAGCTTTATCAAATGTTTCGGGATTGATCTCCTTGCCCCGCTGAACTTCTATAGCTGCCATTACCGAAGCCGGCGCAACTTTTCGCAGTCCGTACAATTCGATATCACCAAGACGGAGGGATTGCCCGTGCAGGGAAGAGGAGCAGACCAGGAAAAGTAAGGGCAATAAATATCGGGCCATAGACTTCATGCTTTGTATCGTGCCGGACCGTATAAACGATGCAGTTCAAATTTTATCAAGTATTAAAAAAGAAACCTGGCGCCATTTATACCGGGATTGATGAAATTGGCACAAGGCATTGCAGCAATCGCATCTTCATGTAAAGAAAATTGCAGATTACTTTGTATTCTCTTGATACCGGAACGAAAAAATTCGACTGGCCTCCATCCTGCGAAGCAGTTATCCTTTCAAACCGTGTACTGCAGGTTGCTGAAATCCATTTCCAGGATGGAACGCAGTTTATTGCAAAGGATACCAAAATTGGATGGTTTTGTAAAGAACAGTTTGGCGCCCATTTTACGGGATCTTTCGATATCGTGAGTGTTCCCGGAAGTGGTAAAAATAATGACCGGGATATCTTTATACCGATCTTCTTTTTTAAAATACGCCAGGCATTCATAGCCGTTCATCACCGGCATATTCAGGTCAAGAAATATTACATCGGGTGGAGGGGGAACATTCATTTGTTCGATCGCTTCTATGCCGTTGTTGGCAACTTTGCACTGAAGGGTCTCGTTTATTTCGTTGACGGCATCGCGGAAATAAAGTTGATCATCCGCATCATCATCGATCAGCAGGATCCTTTTAGCTTTGGTCATCTGTTAGTCTTTATATTCAATTGGGTAAAACAATATTGCAATATTATTTTGAATCAGCGGTGTCCAGGTTCAACAAGGTATCCGGGAAATAAACGCTGAAAGAAGAACCAATACCGGGGTGGCCGATGGCAGATACAAAGCCCTGGTGGTTACGCATGATCTTTTTACAAATGGCCAGCCCGATACCGGTGCCTTTATAATTTTCATTGCTGTGAAGGCGTTGAAAAAGTTCGAAGATCTTGGTTTCATATTCCTGCTCAAAACCAATCCCATTATCGCTTACAGTGATTTTGTGATAGTTTTTCTTTTTATCGGCCGCCGCATCTTTGATTTCGTTGCCGCTTACTTTTTCGGCTGTTACCTGCACTACCGGTGCAACACCCGGGCGACTGTATTTGACAGCATTGGAAACCAGGTTGGTGAACAATTGGTGCACCTGTATGCCCACGGCTTTGATAAGGGGCAAATGCGTGTTTTCAACCCGGGCGTTCTTTTCTTCCAGCATATCCTGCAGGTCTGTTTTTACATTGTCAAGAATGACGTTGAGGTCTACAAGTGCGGAGTCGTTGATGCTGGAATCTGCGCGTGAATAGTTGAGCAAAGCATTGATCAGGTCCTGCATCCGGGCAGCGGAAGAATTGATTCGGTCAAAGTAATCCTTGCTGAAGGGAGAGAAGTTGGTAGCTTCCTTCTGAAGGATACGCTGCGAAAATGCCTGTATCTTTCGCAGCGGCTCCTGCAGATCATGGCTGGCGATATAGTTGAATGATTCCAGCTCGGCGTTGCTTCGTTCCAGTTCCAGGTTCTTGATGCGCAAAATCTCATTCAGCCGGGTATCCTGCGAAATGTCCTGCACGGTGCCAATCAGCATGATATTCTCACCTTCTCCCATGATCTTACCGGTGGAACGGAAATACTTGATCTGACCGGCTTTTGTGATAATGCGATAGGTATTCGCCGATAATCTTTTATCCTGCAGCGTTGCCATTCCATCTTTCATCACCTGCTCTTTATCCTCCGGGTGGATCAGCGTAAAATAGTGCTCGAAACTGGGCACGAACTCGTTGGGCTCAAATCCAAAAAGGCGGAATAAATTGTCGGAGTATTCAAGCTCCTGTGTATGCAGGTTCCAGGAATAACTGCCGATCAACGCATTTTCTTCGGCCTGTGAAAAAATATTGTTTTTGATCAGCAGGTTTTTATTCACCTCGCTGAGCTCGACCGTGCGATCACTGATCTCCCCCTCCAGTTTCTGCGCATAATTCTTCTGGTCCTGTATATCGGAACTCGTGCCTACCCAGCGCTGAATATCGCCATGCTCGTCTTTTTGCGGAATAGCCCTGCTAAACTGCCAGCGGTATTCGCCCTTTATATTTCTAAACCGATGTTCCAGTAAAAACTCTTCGCCCGAGCTAACCGCCTTCGACCATTTGCGTATATTTTCTTCCCGGTCTTCCGGGTGGATGATGCTGATCCAGCCATCGCGTTCTATATCGGCCATAGTGAGCCCCGAATAATTATAAAAGGCCTGGTTGAAATAATCCAGCTTTCCTTCTACATCGGTGGTCCATACTATTTGCGGCATAGAATCCGCCAGCAGCCTGAATTTGGCTTCGCTTTCCGTAAGGTCTTCCAGTATATTTTTTTGTTCCGTGATATCGATAGCCGTACCAGACATGCGGATGGCTTCCTGCTTCTTGTTGTAAGTGATTTTTCCGTGCACGCTTACCCAGCGGATCGATTTATCCGGCCAGATGATCCGGGCATCATAGGTCAGTGTGCCCCTGGCGAATGATTCTTCCACTGCTTTGTCACGGATCGGTTTATCCGCCGGGTGAAACATCTCCAGCAGGTTTTGCCTGCTTACGGGGCGATCGTAACCAAAAATTTCGAGAAACCTCGCCGACCAGTCGAAGCGGTTCTTTTCCATATCCCAGTCAAAAGTGCCGATATTGGCCGCTTCGATGGCGAGCCTTAACTTTTGTTCCGCATACTCTACTTTTTTTCTTGCCTCCATCATTTCGGTGATCTCGTAGCCAAAAATAAGGATGCCTTCCCGTTGTTTTTTATTATTAAAAACAGGCTGAAAGATAAAATTGAAATACCTGGTTTGCGGCCTGCCGTGGAGGTTGCCGGCAATGGGCATCTCTGTGCCGGTAAAAGGTTGTCCCGTCTGGTATACCTTATCCATCAACTCAAATATTCCCTGCCCCTCCAGCTCCGGAAAAGAGTCGCGGAAGGGCTTGCCGGCGAGTTCGCGGTTGCCCGTAAGCAGGTGATAGCGGGTGTTGCCAAATTCGTGTATATGCGTGGGACCTTTTAATACGGCAAAGAGTGCGGGCAGGTCTTTGAAGTAATCGCTCAGTTTCTTTACATCGTCCTGAACGCGGAAGCGGAGCCTGGTTTCATTCCTTAGAATATAGTAGGAGAGACTAATGATGAATATTGAAAAAACGGAAAGGATCAGGGAAGAAAGAGGGGTTATCTTGTCTGCATAATATTTGTCATTGCTCCGGTCGCTGAGCAGGGAACTCTCGATATTGTTCATCCGGGCGATCACCGCGCGGATACTGTCCATCACTTCTTTTCCCTCGTACAGCATCGATTGCAGGTCGGGCTTGCCGTTTCGCGCAGTTGTGACCACGCCATTCAGGCGGTCGTAACGTTCACGGGTAAATGTATCCAGCCGCCGCAGGTCAGCCTGTTGTTCCACGTTGTCTTTGGTGAGCGAATCGAGTTGCCGCAGGTGTTCGCGGTTGATCCGTAAGGTGGTGACCGGTGAAAGCAGGTACGACTGGTCCTTGGTCAGCAGGAAAAAACGCTGTCTTGTTTCAGCATCCATAATTAGGGACAGGGTTTCTTCCAGTTCCAATTTGACACGGTTGGAATGATTGACTTTATTGGATTGCCGACTTAGATTGGTAATGCGCTGAAAAGAAAAGATGGAAATTATTCCCAGCAGGATCATAATGATCAGAAAGGTGAGGTCGGATAGGATAATTCTTTTGAGTTTCATGACCTTTCAGGAATATGGTAAAAAGGGCGCTTGTTTTCTCAAATATAATATTATTGAAACTAAATTTAAAAACTTGTGAAGTCCGGAAGGCAGTAAAAGTCAAAACCGTTCACTAACCAGCAAATGGTTTTGAATGGCGGGATCATTCACCACCGGTAATAAAAAAGGAACCGTTTTACGGGTTCCTTAGTATTTATGATGAAAAGAAAATGCGGGCGTAAACCGGTGGTCACCCTGAAGCAACCATAACTGGTCAGCGCACAGGCGCCACCGGTAGTAAAAGCCCGGGCCTTGCCGGCAGCCACCCAATCTTTACTACTGCTTTTTTGAGAGGGCCGGTTGCCTGTAAAAAAATCCTGGCGCGGGCTTACTTCGGATCCGGGCGGTTTAGGCAGCCACCGGGAAATTTGGAAAGCTGAGAATGATCGTGGTAAACTTTTCTTTTACATTTTCCACGGTAATGGTGCCGTTTATTTTTTTCGCCAGCGCCTGTATCATTGCCAGGTCAGTATCGAGCGTATAACTATACAGGCTATTGTCCCGCACACTTACAAACAGGATGTCTTCGTATTCCTTTGCTTTGATCCGGATGCAACTGTGTTTTGAATTACTGGCGACGGTGCTGAGCAGGCTGTCCAGTACGATGGCCAGGGTGCTCTCGTCCGCGCCGATCTGGAATTCTCTCGGCACTTCGTTCACGATAAAGCTGTTTCTTTTAACAGCGGTGGGCATGGAGTTGCCGGCGATCAGGCCGATCAACTGGTGTAAATTTTTTGGAAGGATTGAAATTCCTGGTTCGGGTTGCGGATTCATTTTTATTTATTTTTTTGCGGTTTCAATAAGGTAGGCCGGCGCTTGCTGGTCACCGGGTGGATCACCCTGCGGATGATGCCGGGAGCGGACTTCAAACGGGTAAGCTCGCCTGAAGCCTGCTTTTATTTAATGGTTGTCAACCGATTCATGGACTGCGGTTGAAAGAAATAACCTGTTACTGCAGTTGGTAACGTTTGCGGTTTATTGCTGGCTAAAGCTATATTGGGAACCGTACACCGCATTCGTTGCAAACTTGCTGATGTCGATCGTCACATCATCTGTATAAGCTTCAGCGCCACTGACAAAAACCACTTTCAGGCGATAATATAATTTATCGTTGAAAAAGCTATACCTCGCATCACCCACACTGTAAGAACTGCCACTTTCCGCATTGCCTTCGGCGATGATGGTTTCCACACTGTCATAATCCCGTCCGTTGCTGCTTCTCTGTAATTCAAAAAAGCAGGTATCCGGCTCGGCCAAAGTTTTCCAGCTGAGATGGATGAGGTTGTTCTGCATCGTCCTCTTGATATTGTTTTGCGAGGTGCGTTCAATACGAGCCGCAAAAAACGCGGGCAGACCGGAATCTGCATCATTGTTGGTTACTTCCCATGATTCGCTTCTGAAGCTGGTGGTGCTGGTGATGTGAAAAATGCGGCGGGTCATTGCAATCTGTTTTCTGGTTAAGGTTTCGGGTAAAAAGGCTACTGATTGCATATCAGGATGTATGCCAATTCGTGAAAGTATTGATCAGCAAGGGTTTCAGCAAAAAACAGCCAGATCGGATTTCCAAAAAATGGAAAATTGTATAAAAAATGTAAAAATTCTGAATTTTTTTCCTGGTAAAAACCCTCTTTTTCTTCCGGTAATACTGCGGTCGCGGGCTTTAAAAATTAGTTTTGTTGCCTTTTATCGTCAAAGCCAGGTAAGCGGCATCGTTGACTTTAAGTATTCGTTTTTTGGTCTTTAATCCTGCTTATTCCGGTTTGGGTAAAATGCTTGATTACAGACTGCCGGCAATCAGTAACTTAATCAGCCAATCATTCTTTCACCAAAAAATTTAAGATATGCCCAGTTCTATCTTTACCCGGGGCCTGCGGTTGCTGATACTTTCATCTGCTTCATTGGCTGCAGTTGGCCAGGGTATTACGGCGCCCAGGGTACCGAGCCCTGCCGCCGTTGTATCACAAACCGTCGGCATCTCCACCGTTACCGTAAATTATTCACGACCATCTGTAAAAGGCCGGGAAGTATGGGGTGCCCTGGTGCCCTATGGCTGGAACAAGCAGGCTTTCGGCACAGGGAATGAAGCGCCCTGGCGGGCCGGCGCCAACGAGAATACCACCATCCGTTTTTCGCATGATGCGATGGTAGAGGGCAGACAGGTGCCAGCGGGTGTATACGGGTTGTTCTTCGTGATCAATAAAGACAATACCGGCGAAGTGGTGCTCTCAAAAGACAGTCGCTCCTGGGGCAGTTTTTTCTATGATTCAAAACAGGATCTGCTGCGTGCACCCATACGGGTCAGGGATATCCCTTTGACCGAAACACTCACCTATGATTTTAACGAGGTAAATAAAACATCCGCTGAGCTGGTGCTGAATTGGGAAAAGAAACAGTTTCCTGTAAAGATCAGTTTCGACGTCGATAAGATTGTGCTGGCAAATGCGGCCGACGAGTTGAAAGGTCCGGTGGGCTTTAGCTGGCAGGGATTTTCCACCGCGGCGAATTATGCGCTTCAAAACAATATGGGACTTGACCAGGCAATGCTTTGGATCGACAAGGCGATTGCGCAACATAAAAGTTTTGCCACGCTGAGCATCCGGTCCGGTATTTTAAAAGGGTTGAATAAACCGGAGGAGGCCGACAAAACAATGGCCGATGCCATTGCCATCGCTACCGAAGTTGAACTCAATCTTTATGGCTACCAGCTGATGAATGGCGGCGAGCCGGATAAGGCTATCGAAGTGCTTACGCTCAATACCAAAAGATTTCCGAAGAGCGCCAATACCTGGGATAGCTTGGGGGAAGCTTATTTTAACAAGGGAGATAAAAAAACAGCCATCACCTATTTTAAAAAATCATTGGATACCAATCCGCCTGAAAACGTGAAGATCAATTCAGAGAAATTTTTAAAGCAGATGGGGGCGTTGTGATTGTGTAACTGCAAAGCGGCCTTTTCCCTTCGGCGCCGGCTCGCCGGCATTCAACAAATATATGAAGTAAGCTTTCACAAAAGAGGCCGCCTTACAGTCAGCCTGGTGCGGTGCCAAACCCCGGCTTTAAATTTTTCTGAAAATAAAAATGCCGGCAATCGCCGGCATTTAAAAACATTGTATAGGAAGGGTGAATAAGTTTCCGGCTGTTATACCGGTAACGGGTATACGAAGATCAGTTATAGCCCTGTACCTGCATAAAAGTGTATGGATTCACGGAGTATTCTTTTTCCTTACTCTGCATGTAGGGGCCAAATTCCAGGTCGATAAAGGTATTGGCGTCGGTGATGCCCCAGAGCGTGATCGAGCTGTCTTGTACATCTTCAAAACATTCCGGCAGCATTTCAGGCGCCAGGCCGTTCCAGCATGCCTCGATCAGTTTTTCTTTCTGTGATAATCTTTGATCCTTTTTGTTTTCATTCGCTTTTGACCAGGCCTTCGAAGAAAAACTGGTGTTCAGCATTAGCAGGATTTCCTGTTGTGTGGAGTTTGGATTCATTGTAATGGTTTTTAGTTTTATTTGGATTTTCGGAAAAGCCTGTTTTGACAAGGCGATGTAAAACTACATACTGTTAAAAACCAGGCATGTAGAAAAAGGCTCATTGAAGGGTAGCGATTTTTCTATCTGCGATAACAATGGAGCGATGATGGATCCTGTAACGGGTAACGTACAGCCGGGAGTGGCTGATCAGGAAAGGTGAAGGGCGGCCATTACCTGGTTGACGATTTTTTCCGGCGATGCCTTGATATCAACCTGGATAGCATTGCCGGGTATTTCCAGTGTGTCAAATTGGGATTGAAGCAGGGCAGGAGGCATATAGTGTCCCTGCCTTTTTTGCAACCTCGAGAATATGGTTGCATAATCGCCTTCCAGCAATACCCAGCGACATTGGGCCTCCATACCGCGACTGAGCCGCTGCCGGTAAACCTGCCGTAGCGCCGAACAAACAAAGACGATACTTTCAGTAGCTATTTTTTCAGCCACAAAGCGGTGGATATTATCCAGCCAGGGCCAGCGGTCCTCATCCGTGAGCGGGATGGCGGCCTTCATTTTAGCCTTGTTCTCCGGCGTGTGAAAATCATCCGCATCATAAAAAGCAAAGCCCGTCCGGGCGGACAGTTGCTGCCCGATGGTAGTCTTTCCGCTGCCGGAAACACCCATTATATAAATCACCTGGTGAGACATGTAATCAGTTTCAAAATTTCAAGCGGTTGCCTTTATCTTTTCAGGAAAATAACAATAGCCCCCAATAAGGTTAGCACGATCACCACTTTCCTGTAATTGTCATCCTTTATTTTTGATACGATGCGGATACCCGCCCAAAAACCCGCCAGCAAAGCTGGCAGCAACACAAGGTCGGTTTGCAGGGTGGTGATCGTAATATTCTTCCAGTAAAAAACCTGGAAGGGTAATTTAAAAAGATTCATCACCAGGAACACCCAGGCCGCCGTGCCGATAAAGTCATTCTTGGGCATGCGCATTGCCAGAAAATAAATATTCGAAAAGGCGCCCGCGAGGTTGCCCATCATCGTCGTAAAACCCGATATAAGTCCCATATTGGCCACGAAGAGTTTATTGGAGGGCATCGCATCGGTCTTTCTTGTTTCAAGATAGATCATGATGATCACGGTTAAAATGATGATCATCGCCATCAGTTTACGGAAAATGGCCTCGTTCAGGTCCTTGCCCACAAACACACCGATCAGTATACCGACCGCCATCCAGGGAACCAGCTTCCAAAAATGTGGCCATTGCGCGTGCCTGTTGTAGTAGTTAACGGCCATGATATCGGCCGCACACAGCAGCGGTAATACAATACCGGTCGAGGCCTTGCTGCCAAAGACAATGGCCATGATGGTCACATTCATCATATCGATACCTTTCAAACCCGCTTTGGAAAGACCGATGATAAAGGCGCTCAATAAGATCAGGGCCCAGTTGAGGGAAGAATAAGTGTTTAGGAGATCTATCATCGGTATGTTTGTTGGCATACCGGTATAAAAAAATCCCGGTATTTGACACAGCCTGGAAATGAGCGTTGCTGATTCCTCGCAAGATAGTTATAGGGAATGGATTTTCATACCGGTTGCCGGGATGTAAATTTTTGTGATACGCTGGCAGTGATCCGGGAACGAAGTTGCAACATCAAAACCTGTTTTAACCAGGCTGGGCCACTCACGGCGCGGTAGCTTTATTTGTTCCTGTTCTGCCGCCGTCTGAAAATGACGATACCGGCGAGCAGGATCACACTGAAGGACAAACCGATGATATAATAAGAAACCTGGGACATAAAAGAATTTATCAAACCAGGGGAAAAAAATATGCCGGTTTCTACACCTTCGGTCGGTGCCGACAGGGCAAAAGATAGGGTCACCTAACCGCGAGCGGATAAGCAGGATTGCATATTTGATATAGCGAGCGAAAACTTAGTGCCAACCAGGCGCCTGGCGGGACGGCGAGGCGGACGCGACAGTGACACCCAAAAAAGGAGAAAATCCACAGCGGCATTTCACTTTGCCAAACCGGCCGGGCAAAACACGGCTGTGAATTATTTTATAAAAAGGAAAGAAATTAAAGGACGATCACGCTGTTGCTACCGCCAAAAGAATTTGGCAATTCACTGTCAGCTTCGGGTTCGTTTACCCATTCAGTTGCATTCACTTTGTATTTAAACTCGTGTTGTGAGCCTTTTGGCAAAGACACGTCGCAGGTAAAGCTGCCATCTTTTTTCTTGCTCATCACGATTGAATTTTCCCAATCACTATTTAAGCCTAAGATCTCAATTGTTTCAGCATTTTCAGCATTCACAGTGAATTTTACTTTGCAGTAATCTTTTGTCTTAAAGTAAGTTTTCTGTACCATTTTGTTTTTTGTTTTTTAATTTGATTGCTTCATTGCTTAATACAGCGGTGCCACAAAGGTAACCCATTCGGAGTAACACCTTTATTAAAGTAATTGTTAATATCTCCGCGTTTTGTCGTATGAAGGAAGCCGAAATTTGTTTGAAACTTGATTAGATAGATTTATATACCATACGTATTGAACTGGTTGCTACTGACTTCGGCAGGTGTTGTTAAAGCAGACATGTCGGCATCTGTCGATGGCTCAACGCAAAGAATTGAAGCGTTTTTTAGTTATAAACACCCTGTGGATATCTGTCTGGCAGGACGCAGCTAATGCTGATATTATAATTTTTTTTCAAGCACTACAAATTGCAGGGGTTGTTTCGGGATACCGAAAGCGGGATCGGTTGGGAAGGGTTTTATTTCACCAGTATTGCGATAGCCGTGGCGCTCGTACCAGGCGATCAGTTCCAGGCGGATATCGATGACTGTCATGATCACCGAACTGCAATTGAGGTCGCGGGCATGGTTTTCGGCGGCCAGCAGCAGTTGCTTGCCAATTCCCCTTGCCTGTATATCGGGGGCCACGGTGAGCATGCCCAGGTACAATTGATCGCCCTGCCGGAGGAGGTAAACGCAGCCTTGCAGGCGCTGATCCCCGTCTTTTGCCACCAGCATGGTGGCACCGGGTTTTTGCAACTGCGCGGTGATCGATTTTTCATCCGTACGGATGCCATCGAGCAGGTCTGCTTCGGTTGTCCAGCCTTTTTTTGAACCTTCGCCACGGTAGGCGCTGTTTACCAAACGAATCAGCTCATCGGTATCCGCCGGTTGAAGTGGCGCAATAGTTAAGGTGTCGGTCATAAACTGGGATTATAAATTTTTCGCCGCAGGCGGGTGGCAAATTTAATGAGTTCCATTTATTTTATCGCAATCGGCAATCGATCTTTATACCGAGCAACCCGGCGGTAAAATTTTTCCGTAAAGGAGCTTCACCACAGGAAGGATAATTGTATTATTTTTATTTACATTTTTAAGATATGGAAGCAAAAATACTGGAGCAGTTGCGGGCAGAAGGCCTGCTATCGCCGGCTTCGGTCGAAAATATCCAGGTGGCCGAAGGACGGCAGTTGGTTTCTGTGCATTGGGAAATAAAAACCCTGCTTTACCTGGGTGTGCTGCTACTTACGGCGGGACTGGGCATACTCGTGTATAAGAACATCGATACCATTGGTCACCAGTTTATCCTGCTCTTTATCGCCCTGGTTTGCGCGGGCTCTTTTTATTATTGCTTCAAAAATAAATTGCCTTTTTCCACCGGTAAGGTGGAGGCGCCCAACGCTTTTTTTGACTATGTCCTATTGCTCGCCTGCAGCACTTTTATCATTTTTATCGCTTACCTGCAATACCAATACCTGTTATTTGGTAACCGGTACGGCTTAGCAACCTTTATCCCGATGGTGTTATTGTTCGCCTCGGCGTATTATTTTGACCACCAGGGTATACTTGGAATGGCCATCGTAAACCTGGCCGCCTGGGCTGGCATTAATGTTACCCCGATGCAGGTGCTCAGCGGTAATGATTTCAGCAGCAGCCCGCTCATTTTTACAGGACTTGCACTGGGCCTGGTTTTGATCGGTGCCGCGTGGCTGAGTCAAAGACGGAATATCAAAGCGCATTTTGCATTTACTTATGACAATTTCGGAACACATATCCTCCTGATCTCCTCCCTCGCGGCTATGTTTAATTTTGAGCGTACGTACATGGCCTGGTTTTTATTATTCCTGTTGTTGGTTGGCCTACTTTTCAAAAAAGCATTGCAGGACAACTCCTTTTATTTTGTGCTGGTCATCACGCTTTATGCTTTTGTGGGACTGAGTTACGTGGTAGTTCGGCTGCTGAGCGGCATGGGCGGTGACGGCATGGGGGCCATCTACCTCGGGTTCTTGTATTTTATCATTTCAGCTGTTTGTCTTGTTGTGTTCCTGATCCGTATCAATAAAAAAATAAGGCAGCATGATCATTTATAATACCACCACGCTCCTTAACAGGAATATCTGCGCACAGGCAGAGAGGGCCTTTCACGGGGATCTGATCAGCTCCGAAGAATGGAACAATATCCAAGAAAAGCACCCCGTGGATTTTTACAGCCCCAATTTTTTTATCCGACTGGGCATTTTTATTTTGACATTGATCATCGCACTGTTCTCCTTTGGACTTTTTTCTCTTCTTATTCTCGACTCGATAGAAAGCGCCGCAGGAGGCCTGGCGATTTTTTTTGCAGTTGTTGCGTACGCCATGCTGGAGTTCATGGTCAGGACCAAAAGACATTTTCAATCCGGGGCGGATGACGCGCTGTTATGGATCGCGGCGGTTTGTCTTTTTGGCGGGCTCAGCTACTCGATGAATGCGAATGATACGGCTAATTGCGTGCTCCTGTTTTTAATATCCCTGTACAGCACATTGCGGTTCGCCGACCGGGTCATGAGCGTTATAAGTTATCTATCCCTGCTCGGCATTTTCTTTTATGCCCTGGCTGAAATGGGGCCCTCCGCCACGACAGTACTCCCGTTTTTGATGATGGCCCTGTCGGGCCTGGTGTACTTCCTTGCGAAAAAACTGCGTAAAGAAGGGCTTGAACCGCTCTACCGGGACTGTTTGCAGGCAATATCGATAGCCGCTTTGCTGGGTTTTTATTTATCCGGTAATTACTACCTGGTAAAGGAAGCCAGCGGTTTTTTAATGAATTTACCTCAGCATGCACCGGTGCCTTTTGGCTGGTTTTTTTGGATATTTACCGTCTTTGTACCGCTGGCTTATATCGCCCGCGGTATTCAGAAAAAGAATATTGTGCTGATCCGCATCGGGCTGCTTCTGACAGCAGCGATTGTTTTTACCGTTCGGTACTATTATGCCATCGCCCCGATTGAAATAATGATGACGGTGACGGGAATCCTCCTGGTCGGTGTAGCGTATACGCTCAACCGTTTTCTTAAAGTGCCCAGGTACGGATTTACGAGCCTGGAAACTGATACTGCCGATGCCAATGAAAAGCGGGCGCTCGAAGCGCTGCTGCTGGTGCAAACATTTTCCGGAAAGCAAGTACCAGGCAATGAAACAGAATTTGGAGGTGGTAGTTTTGGCGGGGGAGGTGGGAGCAGTGATTTTTAAACTATGACGAAAAGCCTGCGGTTGACAATATTTGTGCTAAAGAAAAAGCCGCTAAAAATGGTGATCCAATCCATCTTAACGGCCCTTTAATTTTTAACACTGATAACCCTATAATAATATTGTTGTTGTTTTTGTAAGAACTTTACTTTCACCGCAATTTCGTCGCTTCTGTCAATAAAATGCCTAAACCGTGCCAAGAATAAAATATTGATTTTCAATTACTTAAAATTTTGTTATTAGTTACTTTTTCCAGTTTTTAGAATTATCCATTTGATTCTGGAAATCCTGGATGGGTACAAAAGAAAAAAGCTGCTAAAATGGTGATCCAATCCATTTTAACAGCCCAATTCATTTAACACTGATAACCCTATATAAATTCTATTTTGTAGTCTTTGAAGAAAGCGCTTTTTTCATCCGTTCATTTTCACCGCTTTCTTGCTATCTATAATTCCGAAATCGTGCCAATCTTTATACAGTTGATTTTCAATTATTTATGGATTTGCCTCAAGACAGTCGGTCTATATTTTGGAATAAATACCGGGTTATGGAATTTAGCGGCATGTTTTAAAAATTCTTCTTAAACAATTTAAAGCGATAAGATCTTTTGGACCCTGGTCGGCCGATGGGTATTGAAGAAAAGGCCGCTAAAATGGTAATCCAATCCATCTTAACGGCCCTTTAAAATTTAAACTGATAACCCTCTATGAATTCTATTTTTTCCTCTTTGAAGAAAGCGCTTATTTTCCCTCACTTCTAATTGACCTAAACCATCTGAGCTCATCATTTTATTGATTATTAATACCTTGAAAATATTGGCACTTGGCTTTTCCATATTTTGGAACAAATAATCAGGAAATAGAACCTGCAAAGTTTTTTCCATTTGAAGGAAATGTTCCTGAGTTAGAAGGAGTATAACGTGTCAATTCATTGACATTTTCTGGGAAAGGGTAGAAAAAGAAAAAGTCGCTAAAATGGTGATCCAATCCATTTTAACGACCCGTTCAATTTTAACACTGATAACCCTATGTAAATTCTATTTTGTAGTCTTGAAAGAAGCGCTCTTTTTTTCTATTTCATCTTCACCGCTTCCTGGTATTTGCTATTCCTAAACTATGCCAACTATTACTTGTTTGATTATCAATTAATTACTATTTGGTGTATCTTTGGTTTTTCCGAATTCTGGAATCCGCTATCTGATTTTGGAATTCTAATGAAATTTTCTACGTTGCGGAATTTTTTTCTGGATAGCTTCACCCAATATGGATACCTTTTTTAAACAAAGGCTGCTTGCAAAATGCGCCGAAATCATCGGCCAACGCATTAATTCCCTGCAAATAAATATTACCAATGCGCAATCGGCGGCAAATGGCGAAGAAAAAAGCAGCGCAGGTGATAAGTATGAAACATCGAGGGCAATGAGCCATCTTGAAAAAGACATGTACGCGAGACAATTGTCTGCCAACCAACATGAATTGGCCGCGCTGCAACGCATCGACTGCACGATCAAAAGAGAAGTCGTCATGACCGGCAGTTTTATTCAATGTGAAAGCTGTTCTTTTTTTATTGCCGCCGGTCTCGGCAAAATAATTTTTGAGGGTGCAACAATCTACCTGCTTTCGCCCGCGGCTCCCTTTGCAAAAATCCTGATGCAAAAAAAGCCGGGCGACAAAATCCGTTTTAATAATTCGGAACTGCTTATCATGACTGTTTCCTGATTGATCTTTATCACCACACCTAAGATCGAAAATCGTTACTGCGCTGCATTATGTAGTAATATCACTACATCCAACAACGTTGTTGAACTACATTTTTACAAATTATTTCGATTGATCTTTGTTCCAGATTTGTAACCTCCGAAACCACTTAAAACCTCAAACCCCCGGCCGTTTAAAGGCTGGCAACTTACAAAGCCCCCAAAAGGGGCTTTTTACATTTTGTCCACTTAGCATCGACCCTGATAACACCAGCTGCAGCATATCAAGACAGGAACGATACTGTACCTTTGATTAAAAAGATATATGACGCCTGGTTATGACCTGCTGGTAGCCGCTGAGTTGAAAACCTGGAAAAAGAAAATGATGCGGAGGCCCTCGCTGGTGAATAAACTTTCCAAAAAAATTCAAACCCGGATCAATGGTTGGATACCCGAAAAAGTGCACGCGGCAGTTACTACCGCGATAAAACAGATGATCCGCGGTGTACTATTTGGCGCCAAACATACCACGGCGAAACCCTTGATGAATGCTGGTCTGCAAACAAGGGAAGAAGCCGTGCAGAAAAAAATTGACTGGTACCGGAATACCGCCGCCGTAGAAGGAGGCATCACCGGCGCCGGAGGTATATTGCTGGGGCTGGCCGATTTTCCCATCCTGATCGGCATTAAAATAAAATTGTTGTTTGATATCGCATCGCTTTATGGCTTTGATATGGATGAATACAAGGAACGGGTATACCTGCTGCATATCTTTGAACTCGCTTTTTCAAGTCATGAACATCGAAAAAATGTGTATATGAAGATGACGGACTGGGAACGCCGGAGCAAAGAATTGCCGGAAGATATCCACCAGTTTGACTGGCGGAATTTTCAGCAGGAATACCGCGATTATATCGACCTGGCAAAGATGGCGCAGCTGGTACCCTTGATCGGGGCGCCGGTGGGCATCATTGCCAATTACCAGCTCATCAAAAAATTGGGCGCCACGGCCATGAACGCCTATCGAATGCGTCTTTTGCCGGAGTAATACAGCTGTCAGATCTCCTCGCTGCGGGAAGAATAAAGTTTTGTCTTGCTACTGACCGTTCTGTCTTTTTTATTCGCTTATTACGGTACATTCGCTGAATAAAATTTACACTTGAAAATCATACTTGATAAGGAACAGCTGCACCTGACTATTTTAAGACTCGCACACCAACTGCTGGAAAACCAGTCTGATTTGAAAGACGTGGTATTTATCGGCATGCAGCCGAGAGGTGTGCGCATCAGTAAAATGCTGGTGGATACGATCAGTAGCTTAAGCCCCGTTGAAAAAATACAATACGGTATACTCGATATCACTTTTTACCGCGACGATGTGAGACAGGAATTGCACATTGCCAACAAAACGGATATCAATTTTTCTATCGAAGGCAAGACCGTGATCCTGATCGATGATGTATTATACACCGGCCGGACCATTCGTGCCGCCCTGGATGCCCTGCAGGACTTTGGCCGCCCGCAAAAGATCGAGTTATGCGTATTGGTCGACCGGCGTTTTAATCGCCAGTTGCCCATCCAGCCAGACTATTACGGCAAGGCCATCGACACCGCATTTTCTCAAAAAGTCAAGATCGAGTGGGAGCGGGAAGAGGTTATTTTGTACTGATACCGGCACCGCCCAGCGATTGATGGTGCTTTTAAAAAGATCGCCTTCTCCGTTTTTATAAATTCAAACAAATCTATTAGCTTTGACCTTTAATGCAACTATCCACCAAACATTTATTAGGCATTAAAGATCTATCTCCGGAAGACATTTCTCTGATTTTAGCCACCGCCGCGCAATTCAAGGAAGTTTTACAAAGACCCGTAAAAAAAGTGCCTTCCCTCCGGGATATCACCATTGTCAATTTATTTTACGAAAACAGCACCCGTACCAGGATCTCTTTTGAACTGGCGGAAAAACGCCTGAGCGCCGATACGATCAATTTTTCCGCATCGGCCTCCTCCGTGTCGAAGGGTGAAACCTTGTTGGACACGGTGAACAATATCCTGAGCATGAAGGTGGATATGGTGGTGATGCGGCACAGCGCCAGTGGGGCGCCGCATTTTTTGGCGAAACATATCCCTGCTGCCATTATCAATGCTGGCGACGGAATTAATGAGCATCCCACCCAGGCCCTGCTCGATGCTTTTTCCATCAAGGAAAAACTGGGCGACCTGCAAGGTAAAAAGATCGTCCTCATCGGCGATATCATGCATTCCAGGGTGGCCCTCAGCAATATCTACCTGCTCAAAAAAATGGGTGCGGAAGTGATGGTAGCCGGTCCACCCACGCTTATCCCAAAATACATCACCGAAGCCTTCCAGGTAAAGGTGGAATATAATCTTAAAAAGGCGCTGGAATGGTGCGATGTGGCCAATGTGCTGCGCATCCAGCTGGAACGCCAGAACCAGGTGCTTTTTTCTTCCCTGCGGGAATACAATCTCGCCTACGGCGTCAGCAAAAAGTTGCTGGACGGTTTAGATAAACAGATCCTGATCATGCACCCCGGACCCATGAACCGGGGCGTGGAGATCGACAGCGATGTGGCCGATGGCAACCAGTCGATCATACTGCAACAGGTGGAAAATGGCGTAGCTGTAAGGATGGCTGTGCTCTACCTGCTGGCAGGAAAAAATACGGAATAGTAATTGATACCCGGTTAAAGGGCATCAAGGCCTCAACAACGACGTTCCTGCCGTTGAGTTAATAATCTGTTACCCGGCAATAAAATTAAACTGAACCGACATGCCACGCACCTGTCTATTCCCCGGTACATTCGACCCCGTTACGATGGGGCATATCGATATCATCAACAGGGCAATGCCGCTGTTTGACCGGCTGGTGATCGGCATTGGCCGCAATGTCAACAAGCAACCGATGTTTAGCGAGGAGCAACGCCTGCAATGGATCAGGGAGATCTACAAGGATGAGCCAAGAATAACGGCGGTTGCTTATGATGGCTTGACGGTGGATTGCTGTAAAAATGTAGGCGCCGATTTTATTGTCCGCGGCATCCGCTACGTTAATGACTTTGAATATGAAAAAGCGATCGCGGATATGAACCGCTCCATCAGTAATATTGAAACCATTTTCTTAACCTGTTTACCGCAGTATACATCCGTTGCCTCCACCCTGGTACGCGATGTGTTAAAGAACGGAGGCGATGTGTCCCAGTTTTTGCCGGATGCCGTCAATCAATATATCGTCCATCACAAAAAATAAATGAATGAATAATTCTATCTGGTTTAAAAAATCTGTAAAGCTGGCCGACCTTGCACCTTTCGCCAAGGATACCATGGCTGAACACCTCGGTATGGAATGGCTGGAGATCGGGGATAATTTCATAAAGATCCGGATGCCAGTCGACCGGCGCACCAAGCAGCCTTATGGTCTTTTGCACGGCGGCGCCAGCTGCACCCTGGCGGAAACGGCTGGTAGCGTTGCTTCGCAACTGGTGGTGGATGCCAACAAGTACAGTTGTGTGGGACTGGAGATCAATGCCAACCATATCCGGAGCGCCAGGAACGGGTACGTTACGGCTATTGCCACGCCGCTTCACCTCGGCGCCAACACGCATGTGTGGGATGTAAAAATATACGATGAGTTTGAAAAGCTGATCTGCATCTGCCGCCTGACCGTTGCGATCCTCAACAAGGCATTCTAAGGATCAGGGGGTATCAAAAAATTTCCCGAGAATATCTTTGATCGAAGCGTAGGTATTGGAAAGAGGTTGTTTGATATCCCGTGTTTTCACCCATTTGATTTCCGTAATATCTTCCTCGGTTTGGGGAACCAGTTCCTGTGTTTTTTTGCAGGTCATATAGTACCAGTGCGAAATTTTCAGGAAATGCTTGCCAAAAGCGTTGTAGGTATGATAGGTTTCTCCCACCTTGCTTTTCAGGGTAACGCCTGTCACATTGGTTTCTTCCTCTACTTCGCGGATAGCGCATTCTTCCAGGTCTTCTCCTTTTTCCACTTTTCCTTTGGGCAGGTCCCATTTATCGAGGCGATAGATAAAGAGCAGTTCTTTTTTTTCATTCTGAACGATACCGCCGGCGGCTTCGATCACGTGGAAATTTTTGAAGAAAGCCTTGCGGAGTTTTTCCAGGTCGGCATTCCATAGTACGCCCGCGTGAAATTCTTCTTTTACGATCTCGTGCAACAGGGATTTGATGGCAGGCGCTGAAATCTCATCGATAAAGACAGCATCCGGGTGGTGCAGGATCTCGTTAAGCTCCTGGTCGATCTCGTCGCAGAGATAGACAGGTTTGTCGTCGAAGTAAATTTTGATGTGCATGTATGATCGGCTGGTTTGGTATTTTACTTGCAATGGGGTGCGCTGCCGCCTACTGTCGAAAGCTACGGTGTTTTCTATACATTTGCAGCATGACAAATCAAAAAGCCACGGCTGAAAAACTGTTACAAATTAATGCAATTAAATTAAGTCCGCAACAACCCTTTACCTGGGCGAGCGGCTGGAAGAGCCCGATCTACTGCGACAACCGCAAAGCTTTATCCTTTCCTTTTATCCGCGATTTTATCAAAAGCGAACTGTGCAGTGTGATTTTTGAGCAATTTCCCGATGCCGAATTGCTGGCCGGTGTGGCCACGGCGGGCATTGCCTGGGGAGCAATGGCTGCGGATCAGTTGAAGCTGCCCTATATCTATGTTCGCCCGAAACCAAAAGGACACGGGTTGGGTAACCAGATCGAAGGATTCTATGAAAAAGGCGCAAAAGTGATCGTGGTGGAAGACCTGGTATCAACCGGCAAAAGCAGCCTGGAAGTGGTGGAGGTATTGCGGAAGGAGGGGCTGGAGGTGGCGGGGATGGTGTCGATCTTCACTTATGGATTCGATGTGGCCAAAAAGGCCTTCGAGGACGCCGGGGTGGAATATATTTCGCTAACCAATTACCCGACCCTGATCGAACTGGCGCAGGAAAATTCCATCATCACATCAGCGGAACAGGAGACCCTGATGAATTGGAGGAAGGACCCTGCAAACTGGACCGTCTAAAAAGAAAATGATACGTTATCAAATGGCTTTCTTCCGACAGCCATTTTTTGTTATTGAAATATCGAAAATTTCTGTTTGCCTTCGTAAGCAACCGGAAAGGTCTTAAAAAGACTTCCTTTCCCAACTTTCACCGAGCCGGTCACCTTTAAAGTCACTTCGTTACTGAGAAGCGTAAGGAAGCCGTTTTTCAGGAAATTCTTCATATCCACATCAATTTTAATAGGTACGGTAAATTCCTCTCTTTTCGGGATTGACACCAATTCTTCCTGGATGGTATGACCGAGGTAATTATTATCCAGGAAAATATCCAGGTCGGTAGACTTCAACTGCAGTCCGAAATTATTGGGGTTGTAATAAACCAGGTCCATCTTGATAGCGGTGGCCGCGAACCCCACTTTTTCCACGGTAAAATTTTTGAAATCGCGATACTCCAATTCCTTGGGTGTACTGCAAGAGATCAGCAATATTGGCAGAAGGGCAAATAAAAGCAGGCGAGGGGAGATTGGCAGACGCGTCATATTGCGGGAGGGTTATTTTTTATGTAAGATACCAAGTTATTGAGAAAGGGGATTTAAAAAAGGGTTAAAACCTCCGCTACATTTATTAGCATGCAGGGATGCCAACTTGACAAAATCGAAAAAAATATATACTAAAATAATTAGTTAATAATATTTTATATAAATAATTGTTTACTAATATTTTACAAATATTTGTGAATATTAAACAAGATTATTTCGACAATATATTAGACGTTAAGAGAACAGGTTTTAACAGGAAAGGTCATCATGATTTTTTTACAAAATAATTGTATATAATTATATGATTTTATTATCTTTATGAAACTTATATATAATAAAATATCGATTAAGCCATATATTTTTGTTTTTTCTATCTTTTACAAATTGACCATGCGGATTTTTCGTAGATTTTTGCGCCAGGGAGCCGACATCCTTATATCCACCAACCCTTTTTTAAAATCGTCTCTAATTGCTCAATCTCATTTAAACGCATTTTTTGAAAAATTATGCTAAAATGGCAGGCGCTTTTTTTTCGATGGATTTGGGCAGTAATGCTCAGTTGGGAAATCTTGGAAGGACTAAATTGAAATTTGCAGAGCGGAGGGTTTTGCAGAATAATTGCGGAGTTTACCCAGTAGGGAGAGGCCGGTTTTGATGAGGTATCCGTCAGCAGACCTATGGCAAAGTCTTCAGAAATTTGAATGTTTTTTGACTTGGAATTTCCATCCTTGCAAGTAAGTAAATCAGTGTAAAGGAAAATATGGAATCTACAGATTTTGTAAATGAAAAAAATTGTAATGCGTATTAACCGGCTTGAACGCCGGGATTAGCACCCACCTTCGTGATCTCAAAGCTGGATTTTTTGAAAAAAGACAGGGCTCAGGTGAAGGATGATCATATATCGTCGCCTCCAGAAATTACCTGGCATGTCTGCAATCTTGTAATCAAAAATGGCCTGTTAGATGATCAATAAAACCGGGATATTAACCGGTATTTCGGGGAGTTATTTTTTGGATAAGGGCCCGGAAAGACAACTGAGAACTTTGTATTTCGGTGTAGCGGTAGTCAGCCAGATAATTTTTATAGTAGCCGGTAAAATAATGCTCGTCAAATTGCGTTTTAGCCTTCTGCCCCGGAGTAATTTTTGTGCTTGGAAACAAGAAGTTTTCTTTGGGGGTTACAGAGCCATTTAAGGTTCGTACGTAAAGGCCTGATTTCTATCGGGCCTTTCTTGTATTTAATAGTAGCATCAAACCTATCAATTTACCCAGCCAGGTCCTGGCGAGCTTATCGCCGGAAGAATGTCTCCTTCCCTGGAACAAAAGTTTGATGAATATGCCGGTTGCGGCTGTCTACGCAGACCGCATTTTCAATTCATCGCCGCGCCTGGTGCGTTGGTCTTTTTGACAACAAGATTCTGAGGGCATTTCATTTTTGGCCCTGTTGTTCGCCAAATTTGCTGTTGGGGAACATTGTCTTCCTACTCACTATTCATTCTCAGGAATTATAATTTTTAAAAAGATTTATCCTGTCGTACCAATGCACCCGCCAATGTAAACAGATCTCCGCAGCTTGTCTCAAATCCTCTGGAACTCCCAGACCAGATACATTGCGCTATAAAGGCGCCCGTTGGATGAAGGATCCCATCCGCATCGCTGGTTAGGACAACCTGTCCTAATTGCTTATAGAAATCTGCGTTTTTTGGAGAGTAATTTTACCTTCCGGTAAGAGGCACTGGTGCGGCGTTTTACAAACGATATTTCCCGTAGTATGATCGGTAACTGCTGTTTTTCACTCCTGCGAAATAGAAAAGCAGGTCTTGTCTTTCCTTCCCTGTGAAGGATTGCGTTTATCCACGCCGATTGTATGTTTTAAGAAATAGTTTTCGTAAAGACTCCAGACCAGCATATTTGAAACTATAGCCATTCAATTTATAATAAATCGAAATTGCTCTGGTTCTAAAGCGTCAATTTAAGGAGACTAAAGGGGAATGGGAGAGAAGGTTTAAGAGGTGACTCTTTTCCTGCTGTTTAATACGGGCAAAGTATCCAATGTGTTCTTCAGAATTTGCGGAGCGATCTTATTTACTTCGGCCTTGCCCCTGTTGAGCAAAATAAGTGGTTTCACCGTTGGCGTACCGTTTTGGTTATTAAGTTCGAGATAATAAGTATTGGTCTGTTTTTTACCGGAACGCTGTTCCTCCACTTTTACAAAATACTTGAGCTGTTTTTGTACTTCCTTTTCAATGACTGGTGTGATCACCGTTTCGACCGGAACAGCCGGTTTCAGCAATTCTTCATTGATATAGGCATTTACATACTCTACCGAAGGTGCCGGCAACCGGTTTCTGCTTTTTTTACCGGTGGCCTTTTTGGCCGGTTTCGCCGGGGTACTTAATGCTACCTCGTTCTTAAACGTGTTTTTAAGATCTTTTTGCGGTGTGGGAACAGTGGTAAAACCCGCTTCCTGGGCTTCTTTAATAGCCGGTTCAGCTGTTGCAGCCACAGCGGCCTGCCTTTCTGTTATCCCGGGAACGATCAGCATCATCACCGCCAGTAAAACAATGCAAAGTCCGGTCAGTTTGAATTTCTGGAAATACCTGAATTGGGTTTCCGGCTCGGTGTTGAATAGCCTTTTGATCCGCAGTAACAGGTTCCTTTTACCATTGGTGGCTGCGAGGGCAAGTCCAAACTGCTGGCTATGCCGTTGTTCTTCCAGTGCCAAAAGCGCTCTTGCATATTCACGCTGATCATATTTAAAATTCATCACCCAGTCATCGCAACAATTTTCTCTTTCTCTTTTTGCAATTTTTCCAAGCAAAACCGCGAAGGGATTGAAGAAGAGGACCAGCTCAACAACCGCCTGCATGCAGTTTACGAGGTAATCGTTTCTGCGGATATGCGCCAGTTCGTGCAAGAGGATGGCTTCCGTTTGCCGGAGCGACAAATGGTTGATCATGGCTGCGGGCAACAAAATCACGGGTCTCAGGAAACCTGTCACGGAAGGTACTTCCACATGGACCGACATCCAGACGCTGATTTTTTTCTTAATTCCAAGGTGTATAGCCGTATTCTTAACAAAAAGCCGGATATCGATCGGGGCTTTCGAAAGTCCTGTCGTTTGCAAAAGCCTCGCGGCGCGGAAGCGTCCAAAGAAGCGTATTCCCTGCAAGGAAAGCAACAACAGGTAGATCAATGATAAAAACGGGAAAGCATTTTGCAGGGGCTGCAACTGAAGACTTAACCTGCCGATCACCAGGATTTCGGAAGTATTGGCGGCGGTTGAAAGCAGGCGATAGTTCTGCACAGCGGTCACCATAAACCAGGCACCGGCCATAAAAAGCAGGGTCACGCTTAGATGATGCTTCACCAGCGCGGGTAATTTCCGGTCGGTATAAACGATCACCTGGTACAAAAGCCATAAAACACCTGTTTGCCAAAAGCTATTCGCAATGGCCCAGCCAAGAGATTGTAATAAATAGGCTTGCTCAAAAACAGTGAATGGCATAAACGATGCTACCGGATAGCGTTTAGATAGTTTTTTATTTCTTCCAGTTCTTCCCTGGATGCTTTATGATTTCCCAATGCCTGCATCACCAGTTGCGCTGATGAGCCGGAAAAAAGGGAATCGATCATCTTGTTTAAAAACAGGTTCTGTGTATTTTCCCTGGTTACAGCCGCTTTGTACACATGCGTTTTGCTGCTGCTGTCCCTTGTCACCAGTTTCTTTTCAAACATGATCTGCATGAGTTTCAGCGTGGTCGTATAACCAGCTTCCTTCGTTTTCAGCAATTCTTCATGCACGTCTCTAACCGTAGCGGCGCCTTTATCCCACAATACCTGCAGTATTTCCAATTCACTTTCGGTGGGTTTATTATTTTTTGTCAATGTCATAATACGATTTATTTCGTAAAGCAATGTAAGAATTATTTCGTAATTCAAAAAACCATTTATCAAATTTTCACGGAAATTTTTGAGGCACACATTGAAAGTGCTCCCTGTGCAGAATTATCCAGCGAATAGGCTATTAACGAAGTAGCAATACGCTGCCGGATTGGTGCAATGTTTCCCCGAGTTCGCACAGCGCTTCCAGGACATACACGTATGCCCTCGGCGCCTGTCGTTTTCCTTTGTAACTGCCATCCCAACCCAGGGTCTTACTATTGGGAGGCAGGTTTTGGCCCTCGTACATTTTCTGGCCCTCCCGGTTGTAGATAATGAATTTTGTAATCGTTTTAATACCTCTGGTAATTGGGTAAAAATAATCGTTGAGATTATCGCCATTGGGCGTAAAAGCTGTCGGGATAAATATGTTGGAAAGCTTGCACTCGATAATTATAGCTACCTTATCAGAGGCCACACAGCCGCTATCAGATGTAACGGTTACGGTATAAGTCTCCGTATTCAGCGCCGTACCACCCGGATTGGCGCAGGTGCTACAATTTAATGTAGTGGCGGGCGACCATAAATAGGAGACGACATTACTGCTATATGCGGGAGCTATGGTAAAGGCGGAATTATACGGCACCACCCGGTCGGGGCCGGCATTTACAGTAGGGGGCGTATTTATAAACACAGTTACGTCACCAGTAACGGTAAAACACCCGAGGGAATCTGTAAGGGTTGCCGTGTAAGTGGTTGTTTGCGTGGGATTGGCCGACGGTGTATAGATATTTACATTGGAAAGACTGGCTGCCGGCGACCAGACGATGATCTTGTTTTTGGGATTCATGTCGAGCGTTACCTCAGTATTAAGACAAACGTATTGACTGCCCGGTGGGGAAGCAGTAAAAGGTTGAGATACATTTACAAGGATGCTGTCCTGTATGCTGCAATTAGCCTCGGTGGTAGAAGTAATATAATACATCGTTGTGGAAGCGGGCCGTGCCACGACCGTATCGCAGGTCGTACAGGAAAGGCCCGAGGCAGGCGACCATAAAATGCTATCGCTATGAAAGGCAAAAAGCGAATCCGACTGGCCAGCGCATAAAGAATCTATAGCTGGTGCCACCTGTAAAAAAGGTAGGGTATTTACCTTGACGCGCTTTGTCAGGCTGTCTATGCACCCATTGATATCAGTTGCGATCAATTTAACCTGGAAGGTTCCCGAGCTGGTATATTGAATTGGTGCGGGTTGATAAATGGAATCATTGGCGATCCTGTTGCCATAACTCCATATCCAACTTATAACAGAATCAGTTGGGACAAAAGGTACAGAATTATTGGTGATGATTGTTGAGTCGCCAAAACATACATTTGGTTGTACGGTGTAATCTAGCTTAGGCCCGCGTACCTGTAATACGTGATCCAGGGTAAGCGTATCGGGGCAGAAAGAAGAACCGTTAAACAAAAAAACCGTATCCCTGAAATTGCCTACAAGGTTTGTTTTGACTGTTATAGTAGGTTCAAGACCGGTCCTTATTCTAGGGCCACCCACCACGCCCCAGTAATAAATAGCAGCAGGATTGCCATAATTATTGGCGATTTCAAAAGTGGTGGAATCATTTTTACAGATAGAAACATCCGCATTCACTAACGAAGGATTACCTGTATAAATTATCCTTGAAAAGGTGTCGATACATCCAGTCGGTGGATCTTTTGCAGTGAGTAAAGCAGTAAATGCACCGGCCGGGGGAAATGTATGGACATTTCTGGCACCGGTTTCTACAGGGCTGCCGTCACCATAGTCCCAGGTCAAATTACTGCTGTTACCTACACTTGAGCTATTAAAGGTAAAACTTCGTCGGTCTGTACAGGTGTTATAGGTAATGTAGTTTGCTATAACACCTGTTACTGTAAGTGTCAGGGTCTGACTCGGCCCGGGACATTTATTAAAAAATGGAGTCACCGTTACTGTCTTTACGCCCAATGAAGTATACTTGTGCCTTACAACTGAATCGGTGACACTTTGAGTAAGCCCGTCACCAAAATTCCAAAGATAGCTATTCGCATTAGTTGCTTTTGCCGTAAGAACAGCTGAGTCAGAACCGCAAATGGTCAAGGCTTTTGCCGATATCCTCGTATTGAGTGGTGGAGTGCCAAATTTAACCGCCGGAAAACTAAAGGTATCGATGCACCCTTCGTTGGTGGCTACTACGACTGTAGGAACAAATGAACCTGTTTTCGTGTAAGAATGTGAAACTGTCGCATTGGTATTTGTGATGGGCGCAGACCCATCGCCAAAGTCCCAACTGTAGTTGGAAACAACGTCACCCGTTGGCAACGTATCAGAAACCACAAAACTAACCGCGGCAGGGATACAGCCCGACAAGGTGTCCGACTTTGCCGCAATCGGGATTTTTCGAACTTTCACCTGTATGGTATCCTGTCCTACACAACCGATGGCATTAGTGGCTTTTACGACGACCGAAAATTCTCCAAAACCCGCAAAACTGTGTGCAATGGTATTCGTTGCAGATGGAGTAACTCCCGAGCTGTCACCAAAATCCCACTCAAAACTAGTTCCATTCGCGCTGTTGTCGGCAGTAAAGTTAATTGCGCCAGGCTGACAAATATAGTCGCGGTCAACAGTGATATTAGGGGCTACGGCAGGCGCAATAACAATGTTCTTAACAACTTCAACAGGTCCACTTGGAAAAAATACGGTTAAGCGCACACTGTAAGTCCCGGCGTTCGTATATGTGGTTATGGGGTTTTGCCGGGCTGTTTTTAACCCGTTTCCCAGGTTCCACGAAAAACCCGTAGCGCCTCCCGAAATGCTTTGCGTAAATTGTATGGTGGCTGGATTACAAAATAATCCCTCAATACTTTGAAAGCTGAAATCCGCTGTTTGCGCAGTTGCGTACAGTGGGAACAGAAATATACATAAAAACCTAAGACGTTTAGCCATTTAGCGCTGAGTTAATTTTCAAAATTGTAGCGGATCATATCAATAGTGCAAGGTTGATTTTCTTTAAACCCGTCATTACCGCTTGCTTATCCTGTTTAATTTTCTAAAATAAGGTTTATAATTCGATTTGTCATCTTGCTGAACCCGTCCGGGTAAAACCAGGACCTCTATCCATTGACAAAAAAAGTCGGCTTCGCAGTAAATTTTCATTTAATTTACCCCGTTTTGCAAATGGCTAATCGATGTATAGGATGTTCGGGAATCAAAAACTGCACCATTCCATGCGCCTCAGGCGATCAATAAATGATTATTTATTGAATAAGAAATCCTTGTGTTTCAAAGTTATTGGTCTTATTATTTACGGCACCGGGATCCTTTCTTTTCTTAATTGCGCCGTCGTTTTGGTACTTCCATCGTGGCTCCAGCCCGGCGATTTAATAAAATACTTAATTGCTATAATTACAGATCCGGATGAATAAGCTTTTTTAAAAAGATCGCCCCAGGTTTTAAAAGCAACCACTGCGGGATTAAACGATTCAATATTTTTTGTCAGTCCGTAGTGCGGCTTTTCTTCTTCCGGTTGAAAGGTTCCAAAAAGCCGGTCCCATATAATCAATATGCCTGCATGGTTTTTATCGAGGTACTTCAGGTCACTCCCATGATGTACCCGGTGGTGCGAAGGGGTATTGAAAATAAATTCCACCGGTCCCGGAAGTTTGCTAATCGTTTCGGTGTGGATCCAGAACTGGTAGATGAGGCTGACCTGTTGCATAAACAGGATCCAGATGGGATGGAAACCGATCAAAGGCATCCAGGCCCAGAAAAGAAACGCGCCGCTTGCATTGCCTGTCCAGGTTTGCCGCAAGGCCGCAGCCAGGTTGTAGTGCTGCGAAGAATGGTGTACAACATGACTTGCCCAGAAATAATTGATATGATGGCTGACACGATGAAAACAATAATAGGATAGATCGTCTGCAAAAAATAGCAATACCCAGTACCACCATTTCGTGGCGTCAAGATCAAACAGGCGAAAGTTGTAGAGAAAACTAAAAAGGCCGAAGATCAGCGCCTTGGTGACGAACCCGGTGAGCACATTCCCGATCCCTAAACCCAGGCTGCCAAAAGTATCTTTCGTTTCGTAAAGGTGTTTATGCTCTTTGTAAGAAAACCAGGCTTCTATTGACAACAGCAGCACAAAAAACGGGATCGCGTAATATAATATGACTGGGGGCAATAGGAATAAATTAGAAATAAAATTACATAAAAATGGCCAGAAATCCGCTGCTGATCAACCTTTGTGTATATTAATGTTTATAATATGTGTAGCGAAATACCCTCGAAAGCCGGTTTTTCGGTGACCCAAATTTCGGGAGGGCGTTGTAATTATTCGCTACCATACCGACTTTTAAACGAATCGACCGTTTATAATATTGCCATAAGGAAACTAAACAAGGCTTCAGAAAATATCAAAATCCTATGATTTTGAACCCCTACTCACTTTACTTAATAAATATTTAACAGGGATTATGACAAAGCCCCGTTTGTTCGGGGCTTTGAAAAATTGTATCAAATATCTTTTACAGGTCTCACGCAACCATACACCTGCTGCGAAAGGATATTAAATTTTATGGACAGAAGCTGGTTTTACCTCGCTTACTTTTTTCAGGTTCTCGTATTGCGCCTTACGGTTTTGCTCGATCTTGTCGTGGTGTAACACCGCAAGGGTAGGAGCGATCACCAGGCTGACAATGCTCATCAGTTTGATCAGGATATTCATTGAAGGACCGGAAGTATCTTTAAATGGATCACCCACGGTATCACCGGTTACCGATGCCTTGTGCGGTTCGCTGCTTTTATAATAGGTCTGGCCATTAATATCAACTCCTTTTTCAAAAGATTTTTTTGCATTATCCCAGGCACCGCCGGCATTATTCTGGAACATACCCATCAATACGCCGCTTACGGTAGCGCCGGCCAGGAAACCACCCAGCACTTCCGGTCCGAAAATAAAACCGATGATGATCGGGGAGAACAAGGCAATAGCGCCCGGAGCCATCATTTTTTTAAGAGAAGCCTGTGTAGAGATAGCTACGCATTTGTCGTATTCCGGCTTGCCGGTACCTTCCATAATACCCGGGATAGTGTGGAACTGCCGCCGTACTTCTTCCACCATCGCCATGGCTGCTTCGCCTACGGCACGTATGGCCAGTGAAGAAAATATAAAAGGGATCATGCCGCCTACAAACAAACCGGCCAGCACATCCGCGTGATAGATGTCGATACCATCAATACCCGCAATACCCACAAATGCGGCAAACAAAGCAAGGGCCGTTAATGCGGCCGAAGCGATCGCAAAACCCTTACCGGTGGCGGCGGTTGTATTACCCACTGCATCGAGTATATCTGTTTTTTCACGTACATCTTTTGGCAATTCACTCATTTCCGCAATACCACCTGCATTATCGGCAATAGGGCCGAAAGCATCGATCGCCAATTGCATCGCCGTGGTAGCCATCATGCCTGCGGCGGCAATTGCCACGCCATACAAACCTGCACAGGCGAAAGAACCATAGATACCACCAGCCAGTACCAGTATCGGCAATAAAGTACTTTCCATACCTACTGCCAAACCACCGATGATATTGGTGGCGTGACCCGTAGCCGATTGGCGGATAATGCTCAATACCGGGCGTTTACCCATGGCAGTGAAATATTCAGTAATGATGCTCATCAGCGTTCCTACAATAAGCCCCACTATGATCGCGCCGAAAATACCCATCTTGGTGAATTCGTGGCCACGCAGCGTAAGGGTTTCAGGCATCAGCCAGTTTACCAAAAAGAAAGAAGCCACGGCCGTCAGCACGATCGAACCCCAGTTACCCATGTTTAGTGCCTTTTGAACCGCATGTGTATTGAGACCCGCATTTTCAGATATCCGCACAAAGAAGGTCCCGATAATTGAAAACAAAATACCCATTGAAGCGATCAGCATCGGCAGCAGGATCGGTGACATACCGCCGAAATTATCGGTGGCGCTGGTTTCCCTGCCCAATACCATGGTGGCTAACACAGTAGCAACATAAGAACCGAAAAGATCGGCGCCCATACCAGCCACATCACCCACATTATCACCCACGTTATCAGCAATCGTTGCCGGATTGCGGGGATCATCTTCGGGGATGCCTTTTTCAACCTTACCTACCAGGTCGGCGCCCACATCGGCAGCCTTGGTATAGATACCGCCGCCCACACGCGCAAACAAGGCGATAGATTCGGCACCCAATGAAAAACCTGTTAATATTTCGATGGTGCGCTCCATTTCGATACTGTCAACAGCCGCTTCCGGCGCAAAGATCATTTTTAAGATAATAAAGAGTCCGCCCAGACCGAGCACCGCCAAACCGGCAACGCCCATGCCCATTACAGAGCCCCCGGTAAATGAAACCAGTAAAGCCTTGCTCAGGCTGGTCCTTGCTGCCTGGGCCGTTCGAACATTCGCTTTGGTAGCAACCCGCATACCGATAAAACCGGCGCAGGCGCTAAAGAAAGCGCCAAGGATAAATGCAAAGGCAATGCTCCAATGACTGTTTGCATTGCTGTAACCCATCACACCCAGCAAACATGCTGCAATCACCACAAAATAACCCAGGATCCTGTACTCAGCTTTTAAGAAAGCCATCGCGCCTTCAGCGATATAAGTACTTATCTCTTTCATACGCTCGTTGCCCGCATCCTGTTTAGACACCCAGGCGAACTTCACGAAAGTGTACAACAGGCCCACGATGCCCATTGCAGGAATAACATAGATCAATTTATCCATAAAAGTTGTTCAGATTTTGGACGGCAAAAATAGGGTAATTGGGCCAAATACCATAAGAACGCAATATATTCTTCAGATTTGGGATGGGCATCCTTTGCAGTGACAATGCGGCTTTGAAACAGGGTTTGATTATTTAAGTGAAATCAGGGAAAAAATTGAGAGGTTACTGCCGGTAAATACCACATCCAGCTTAGTGTGGGTAGAAGCGATCATCAATAAAAAAGGATCATAAGAAAACTTATGATCCTTTTATACAATAAAAGACTTATCCGTTTAAATATCGGTCGCTTCCCCGTATGCCACGGCGGTTGCTTCTTTCATCGCTTCGCTCATGGTAGGATGGGGGTGAACGGCATTCAATACCTCGTGACCGGTGGTTTCCAGTTTGCGGGCCGTAACGGCTTCCGCGATATTTTCGGTCACGTTCATACCGATCATATGACAACCCAGGAATTCACCATATTTGGCATCATAGATCACTTTTACAAATCCTTCGGTAGCACCCGCCGCACTTGCTTTGCCGCTGGCGATATAGGGGAATTTTCCCACCTTTACTTCATAGCCCGCGTCCTTGGCACCTTTCTCGGTATAACCCACCGATGCGATCTCGGGTGAGCAATAAGTACAACCCGGTATATTGTTATAATCGATCGGGTCGGGATGATGACCGCTTAAATGCTCGGCCGCATTGATACCTTCCTTGGTGGCAACATGCGCCAGCGCCTGGCCCGGTGTACAATCGCCGAGCGCATAGACACCGGGTACATTGGTCTGCTGGTTGGCATCCACGATAATTTTTCCTTTTTCAACTTTTACACCCAGGGCTTCCAAACCGATGTTTTCGATATTGGCCACCACGCCCACTGCGCTCAACAGTATGTCTGCTTCCAGCGTCACTTCTCCGTTGGGTGTTTTTACTTTTGCCTTTACACCGGCGCCGCTGGTATCCACGCTCAGCACTTCGCTGCTGGTCATGATGGTCATGCCCTGGCGTTTAAATTGCTTTTCCAGTTCCTTGCTGATGTCTTCATCTTCCACCGGCACGATGCGGGGCATGAATTCAACGATGGTCACTTTTGTACCAAGGCTGTTATAGAAATAAGCGAACTCGGAGCCGATGGCGCCGCTGCCGCAAACGATCATCGTTTTTGGCTGGGTGGGCAATACCATGGCTTTGCGGTAACCGATGATCTTATTGTCATCGATCTTCATGCTCGGTAATTCGCGGGCACGGCCGCCGGTAGCGATCACAATATTTTTTGCTTCCTGTACCTGCTTGGTACCATCAGCAGCGGTTATTTCCAGTTTGCCGGGTGCAATGAGTTTCCCGAAACCCATGATCACATCGATCTTGTTCTTCTTCATCAGGAACTGTACGCCCTTGCTCATTTTGTCGGCCACACCACGACTGCGTTTGATCACGCCTTCAAAATTCGGTGTGGGGTCGGCGATATTGATCCCGTAATCCGCCGCATGTTTTGCATATTCAAAAACCTGTGCGCTTTTAAGCAGTGCCTTGGTAGGAATGCAGCCCCAGTTGAGGCAGATGCCACCCAAACTTTCCTTTTCCACGATTGCTACTTTTTTTCCTAACTGACTTGCCCTGATCGCCGCGGGATAGCCACCCGGGCCACTGCCTAAAACAATTACGTCGTATGCCATGATTTATAAAATTTGTTGATGAATGTTTGGTCGAATGGTCAACCGTATGCTGGCAACGATTGACTTTATTAAGATGGCAAAATTAATTCGAAAGAGGCGATTGTCCAAAAGCTAATTTAAACTCTTTTTTAACCGGGGCGCCCAACGCTGCAATATGATAAACCGTATCTTTAATTATGAAAAAAATGCTCATTATCGCCATTGCTGTGATGGCTTCCCTGTCAGGTTCCGCCCAAAAGATCCGTTCCTTAAAAATTGAGGAGGTAGCCGATTTTTATGCCACCAAAAAAGAAGGCGTGTATGTAGTTAATTTCTGGGCCACATTCTGTAAACCCTGTATGGCGGAGATGCCCTACCTGCAGAGCATCAGCAAAAAGTACAGCAGCCAGGATGTAAACCTGTTGCTGGTAAGCCTCGACCTGCCTTCGTTTTACCCGCGAAAGATCAAACAATTTGCAAAAGAAAATAAGTTTACCGCACCCGTGGTTTGGCTGAACGAAACGGATGCGGATCATTTTTGCCCGGTGATCGATAAAAGCTGGAGCGGAGCAATACCTGCTACTTTATTTGTAAATGCTTCAACCGGGTATAAGAAATTTGTTGAAGGCTCTCTTACTGAAGAGCAGTTCGAAAAGGAATTAAGGATAACGATCGGGAAGGATTGAGGCGGTCTGCTTATGAAAATCTTTTGACCATATCAGAAATACTCCTGCTCCAGGCGCTGAAAATTAAAAACAACATTGTATCGAAGGGAAGAATTTGCAGGCATGTCTTTCATCACGCCTGTTAACAGGCTATAAGATATTGCTGTTGCTAAAATTACAAATACAGGATTTTTTTAGCTGATCGGAAAAAAATGTCCATCAATAAATTTGTAAGTCTTCCCTGCAATCGTAATTACATCTTCGTTATGAAGACCCGATAGATTATTGATATCTGCTTCTATTGTGTGAATACTGCCTCCGGTTTTATAAGCTATTGCCAAATAGTCTGGATGCACATAACCACTTTTTGACCCACACACTATAACTCGCACAGGAATTTTCAATTCCTCTAAAAGCACCATGTCTTTGACAGGGCTGAAACTATCTGCAATTAGAATTATTTCCGAACCATCTTTTTTTAGATCAATCGCTTTTAATAATGCTTCTATGTCATTTTCGGGTGCGTCTCCGCCGCCTCCCTTCGACATCGCTTTATCCATGGTCCTGATTACAGAATCCGGTAAATCATTCAGATTTGCATAGATGCCCCCTGTTTTACCAATTTCTTTTAAAAAATCCGGTTTGTTGTCTCCGTCATTAAAAAACACATAATCTGAATTATAGTTACCCATCAGCTCGAGCAAATGCCACAATGCTACCTGTTTCATGTACGGAAACATACTTCCTGTTACATCGGTTACAATCATCCTGGTTTTCCAATTGGTTTTGTTTCTATTGAGCACTGCACACACTTCATTATTTTCACGTTCAAAATATTTCGGATCTTTCAACAACTCATTAATCGCGGTAGCAGCCTGCGATTGTAGCTGATCTTGAATTGAACTTATACGCACTTCCAAACTTTTTTCATACTTTATATAAATAGAGTCTCTTCTTGAGATCCTGCTGATTTCGTCTTTTTCCTGATCTTCAAATTCTTTGGAACTGGGATACTTAAGTCTCACCGTATTCGTGTATATCAGGTTCTGTTCACGCTTCATATCTAACAAGAAAACATCGGGAAAATACCGGAGGGATATTTTGTATTCATCGACGGCCGGGACAATTGCCAGGGCACTCCCGTTCGACAGTGTTTTTAATTTGTAGACTGCCTTAGATGCCGAACCTTTAATAACTACGGGCTCATCCTTTTGTGGTATGCCATTTAAATTGGTATAAATTATATTGATTGCAGCCTGGTCATTTTGTATAGCAATAAGCTCCGCGTTTTTTTTATCAATGAAATTAAGAATATAGTTAAGCGATTTACTGACTGGTATATTTATGGCGTTATTTTTTATTGTTACGCCAGGTACTGTAATCAAATATTCTTCTGCTGAGTTCAATTCAATGCGGGCGGTATCACTGCTTACTTTGTAGGGGATAGCATTATTTTTGGATTGGAGTGTAAAACCTGTTTGATTCGAATTGTTATTAAAGAACTTTATAACTATTGAAGCAAGAACACCATCTTTTTTTGAAAATTTAAAATCTAAATTTAACGGAGAACTGCTAAAGTCGGGAATGTTATACTCGTAGCTGTCATTGGATTCAGGTATTTTAACCAGGTAATTTTCTCCTGTCTGTAATACGCATCGGGCTTTACCTTGTTTATCGGATCTACAAATTTTTGTTTTGTGGGAAGATAAGTTTTCAAATGATACTTCGGTTGCCAGACTTTTATTATCCAGGATAACTACCACGTTTACCAGCACGGAGTCATCGGAGAGGGTTGAGGTTTGGCAATAGGCTTTTGTGCAGCTCATTGCAAAGAATGACAGGATAGCTATTCTGCAATATTTCATAGTGTGGGAATGAATTATCAGTATACCGCAAACTCAACAAAATGCAGTCAATATCAGTAAGGGTGACATACAATGGTCACCAGTAGCGGTTTGTGCTTGCGATTAATAAAAAGGAAATCATATAGCAGCAGATAATTTATCCCTTCAAAAACAAAATCAACACTACTCGTTTAGCTGCGTTCCACACTCAATAAGGTGGAACTAATGACAGCCGTATCTTGTTCTGTACGATCCTACTGGTGTCAAGCGCCCATCAAATCAATTCACCCGTTTAATCCCGCAACCAACACTTCTCGTCTCTTTCACCGACACGGGTTTGCCGGCCACCATTTCATCCATGGCCAGCTGCAGGTGCTTGCGGGAAACATTGCCGGCATCGCCGGGATTATTATCGATCGCACCGCGGTAAACAAGTACCAGGTCTTTATCGAACAGGTAGCATTCCGGTGTTCTGCTGGCACCATAGGCATCGGCCAATACATTCTTCTCATCGACGGCATAAACCCAGTCGTATTGTTGTTCTTTGGCGTAAGCCTGCATGGCTGCATAGCTGTCGGCGTCATCACGTCCGCCGGCATTGCTGTTGAGCACCACCACACCCAGCTCCATTTTCTGCGCATAACGACAGATATCCTTTGTACGCTGCTGGTTCTTCACCACGTAGGGGCAGGTGTTGCAACTGAACATGACCAGTATGCCATTTTTCTTTTTGAGGTCGTTGGTGGTAATGTCCTTTCCGGAAATGTCTTTCATTTTAATATCGCCGCCGGGTAATTTGCTGCCGATGGGCAGGGGTTCGTTTGAAGTGAAGGCCATCATTGACATGGCAATAAGGCCTGCTATTGTAAGGGATATGGTACGCATAAGATAGGAGTTTAACCAAAGTTAAAAAACCTTCCCAATTTTTCAAATGCGGGACTGTTAAAACTATGTATGCGTAGCGAAGGCTTTTTTTTCTTCCAGATCGCGTTTTTCAGCGATGGAGCGGAGCGACTTGATGCTGACATTCAGTTCAAAACCGATCAGTAGTACAAATGAATTGATATAGATCAGCGCCATGAAAACGATGATGGTGCCGATAGAACCATAGAGGGCGTTGTACCTGCCGAAGTTGGTTACATAATAAGAGAACCCGAAAGTGGCGAGAATGCTGAGAAAAGCCCCCAGGATGGTGCCGGGCGAGATCAACCGCCAGCGCTTTTCCACCGCAGGTGCATATTTATAAATAAAGGCGATCGAAAAATACACCAGCGCCACGATAAATATCCAGCGTATGTAAAAAATGATGGCACGGAGCGCTACACTTTTCATACCCATCCATTTTAAAACCGCGCCCTGCGTGATCGGTAAGATCAAACAGCCGAGCACCAGCAGGAAGATCAGCGAGGTGAGTTTGATGGCCATCCACCGGTTGTGCAAATCCTTTCTTTTGGCGAAGCCGATATAATTCTTATTAAAAGAACGCATCAGTCCCATCATCGCATTGGAAGCAAAAAACAGGGCCAGGATAAAACCAAAAGACAGTAAACCGATCTTGGAATCATCCAGGAAAGAATCCACAAATTTTATCAGCGAGGTATTGTATAATTTGGAGGGTATTACATCGGTGATGAGACTGTGCAGTTCACGCCGGATAGCGGTTTTGGAAACAAAGGGCAGGTGCGGGATCAGCGTAAATATGAATAAAAAGGAAGGCGGTATGGCCATAATAAAATTATAGGCTACGGCGGCGGCCCTTTCTGCCAACCCCACCGTTTTTACCTGCCTGAAAAAAAAGCGGATCACATCGTACAGGGGCACCCCCTCAAAACCCGGCAAATACCAGTGCTTGCTTTTACGCAAAATAAAAGCGATGGGTGTTTTGGTCAGTATGAGGCGTTCCAGTTTGGTCATGTATAGGAATTAGCTCCGCCGGTTTCAGATTTGGCAGGAGAAATACAGCGCGAAATTAAGGCACAGCAGTACCCGTGCTATCCACTTTTCTGCCGATCATCAGGCTGTCAAGCGCCAGCCGGTAGGCCTTTGCGTAACGCATGTGTTCATCGTAGGTGGTGGCAAAATTTGAATAGCCGTTGAGCTCTGGTTTTGCCACAAAATAAAGATAGGATGTACTGGGTGAATTCAATACGGCATCAATGGTTTTTGTGGAAGGCGTACAAATGGGACCGGGTGGGAGACCCGGGTTCAGGTAAGTGTTATAAGGCGATGGGAACAAAAGGTATTTATTGAAGATCCTTTTTAAAGCAAAATTCTTCATGGCAAACTTTACCGTTGGGTCGGCAGACAGGCGCATACCCGTTTCCATGCGGTTGAGGTATACGCTGGCGATCTTTCCCTTATCCTCTTCCTTATTGGTTTCTTCCTCTACGATACTGGCCAGGATATAGGCCTGCGCAGGACTTATGTTAAGACCCGCGGCTTTTTTCTTCCGTTCCGCATTCCAGAATATTTCCTTTTCCTCGTACAGTTTCTTAAATATTTTCGATGCGGATGTGTTCCATAAAATGCTGTAGGTATTGGGTATCACGGCGGTCATTACGGTGTTGGTATCCAAACCGTATTTGGCCAGCGAATCAGGATTATTGAGCAGGTTGAGAAAAGCCAGGGAATCAACTTCAAAGCCATCGCCGATCTTCCTGGCAAGGTCTTCTTTGGTACGCAGTTTATTGATCACCAGGTTGATGGCCGTTTGATTGCCCGACCGTAATTTTTTGATGATGCTGTAAATGCTGGCGCCTTTGTCGATCAGGTAGCGGCCGGCTTTCACTTTACTCTCATACCCGAGTTGCTTTGCCACCCACCTGAAAGTAGTGGGGTTTTGGATAATGCCCTGCGTGGACAAACCTTCCATCACATCGTTGAAATTGCTGCCCGTTTTTATGTAAAAACTTTTTTTGTTCTCCTCAAAAGCTGTGTTGCTGCCAAAGAGCCGCCAGGCCATAAAGGCAGCAAAGCAAAACAACAGCAATAGAACGATACGGAAAATTTTTCTGCCTTTCTTCATAAATATTTATTACATGCGGAGACCGCGAAAGTAGAATAAAAAACCCCGCCAGATAATGACGGGGCTGACAAATTTATTGTAAAATGAACTTTATTTTTTGTTGGTGTCTGCAGGTGTTTGTGCGGCGCCAGGTAAGGTGGTTTGGTTAGCCGGCTGTTGCGGTGCAGTTGCAGGCGTTTTGTTGATCAGGTCATCATTTTTTGAAGAAGATCCGGTGCTTTTTGGAATAAAAACGGGGGAGATGATGCACAAAATACCAACGATCGCAGCAAAGATCCAGGTCCCTTTTTCCAGTACATCTGTCGTTTGTTTCACACCCATCAACTGGTTGCTGAAACCACCCAGGCTGCCGGACAAACCGCCACCCTTGGGATTTTGCACCAATACGATCAAACCAAGTATGATAGAGGCGATAATAACCAGGATTCCAAATACAATTAACATATCAATGTTCTTTTAGTTGTTCGATTTTGGCTGCAAAGTAAGTGCTTTTGGCGGGATTGAGCAAACTTAATTTTTCGTAGACTTCAATAGCTTTTTCGACCTTGCCCTGCTTCAGCAGCACATCCGCCATGGCTTCGGTGAGCACCGCGTTTTCTTTGTTGGACTGTTCCGCCAGTTGCTGGATCGACTGATCGGCCTGTCCGCTCAGGGGTGGTAACTGGTCGTTGTGCACTTTTTTCATGGTTTTGAGCCATTCCGTAAAGCTTTTCAACTGTTTGCCCAGTTTATCATTCGGCTTCACTTCATTGCTCAGTTTGATGCCAAGGCTCGCAAAGTAGTCGGATGTGTGCAGTGGTTCAAAGGTGATCGTATCTTCTGTAGTGGCCGGTGTATCGAGGTTTAGCTTGAAGTGCAGCGGGGCCGTTTCGGCTTCGCCGGGAATTTCTTCCTCTTTTTCACCTTCATTCACAAGGGGAGTAGACTGGTTATTGAAGTGAACGGAATGTGGTGTGTCCGCTATTTCCCCATCGCCTTCCACGGAGTCGATGGTATTTTCATGCTCATGCCCGCTTTTTTCCTCCTTTTCAACAGGTATTATTTCATCTCCGCTAACGGCGATATCATCATCATGATTTGTTGCCACTTCAGCCTCGTTTTCTTCAACCTGCAAATCGTCAGCTGCTACCACCGGTGAAAAAGACGCATCGGGAAGAGCTGGTTCAACTTCATCAACTTGTTCAACAGGATTGTTTTCGCTTATGGAGCCCGCATCAACTGGAACGGCTTCCTCATCTGCGATCTGCTCTTCCGAAATGGTTGTCACTATTTCATCCTGCCCGGCTTTCGCTTTTTCAATATCGGTATCCCCGGTCGAAATATCCGGCCCTGCGCCGGAATCAGCTACCGGCGCCACATCCCCAACGAGTGGTACTTCGGATGCCTCCAAAGGTTCCTCGCTGATCTCAACGGGTTGCTCCATTGCTTCCAGTTCTTCCTGCAACTGGAACTGCAACCAGTAAGCATTGTTGAAATGGACATTGGTCCTGGCGGCCAGTCGCGGGTAAGCCGGTGAATCGGAATTTGTTTTCAGCAGCAGGTAAAATTGAGCAGGGGAGAAAAAAGGATGGTCCCGCGTAATTTGTTCAAGATAATCACGGGTATCGCCGGCCGTTAACTTTCGTTCAAATATGGTTTCAAAAAGTGAATACCCGCTGCTCATGAGCCGAAGATAGATTTATAAATGTTTCAACAGTAATTTAATTTATACAACAGGGGCAGGCTTAAAAAGTTGACCGCAGCGTTTTACCAGTTCGAAAATATCTTGTTGAAGATCGCATCCACCGTATTCTTTACGATATCAGGGAACAGTCCTGCCTGTGCGGTCTCGAGCGTTTGGGTAGCTGGAAAATCAAAATTGGTGGAAACATCGCTTTCAAAGTTCTTCTTTTCATCCAGCGTGTTCCGGAAGATCAGGTGAAAACTCACGGATAATCGGTTGCTGCTGGCATTATTTCCAGAGATACCGCTGGTACTCACGTCGTACTGTGATACATAGCCGCTGATATCATAATGCGCATTGTCATCATTGGTTTGACGCAGGCGGGTATTGCCGATCACTTTTTGCTTCATCGCTTCCGTAAGCTGGGGACTCAGCTGCGGGTTTACGTACCTGGCCTTATTTTCAAAGAAATTTACGCGAAAGGTTTTCACCTCGTCCGGTATGGGCGAGGTATCCTTGAAGGAATATTTGCAGGATGCAAAATTAAACACCGTCATGATAACGAGGCAAATGGCCGCCACCATTACACGGTTGAAGAACCTGTTTTGTACGAGCCATCCGCCCATCGAAGGCCTAGTCTTCAATATCATATTCTTTCAATTTTCTGTACAAAGTCCTTTCGCTAATGCCCAGGTCTGAAGAAGCATCCTTTCTTTTGCCCTTGTGTTTTTTCAGCGCCTTGATGATCAGTTCTTTTTCTTTGTCCATGATGCTCAGCGATTCTTCTACCGCCTCATGGTGATGAATATCATCGGCTTTCTGGTTGATGAATACGGGTTGGTTGGAGGGGGTAAAATTATTGTTGCCGACGGAAGATTTATGTTCCGGCAACATCGGCTCGATCGTACTGTTGTTGAACATGCCGATATTCTGCGCCAGTCCCGGATTCTGTAAGATTTCGAAGAACATTTTTTTCAGTTCGTTCACATCTTTTTTCATGTCAAAAAACAGCTTGTACAGGATCTCCCTTTCATTGGCAAATTCCTGCTGGCTCAGTGCCGCTTTACCACCCACCAATACCGGCAAACGGTTGAAATTACTTTCGGGTAAAAAGTTTTTCAGCTCCCGGGCGAAAATGTTTTTATCCTTCGACAATACCGAGATCTGTTCTGCAATATTCTTCAATTCCCGAACATTTCCGGGCCATGGATAGTTCATTAACAAAGTTTTCGCGTCTTCTTCCAGTTGCACCGGGGCTGCCTTGTAACGGTCAGAAAAATCCGTGGCGAATTTCCTGAACAGGAGGGGGATATCCTCTTTCCGGTCACGCAGCGCCGGTACGCGGATGGGTACCGTATTCAGGCGGTAGTACAGGTCTTCCCGGAAGCGGCCCGACTGGGTGCTCTCGAGCAATTCCTTGTTGGTGGCGGCGATCACGCGTACATCCGTTTTTTGCACCTTACTGCTACCCACGCGGATGTATTCACCCGCTTCCAGCACACGCAGCAAACGAGCCTGGGTGCCCAGCGGCAATTCACCGATCTCATCTAAAAATATCGTACCACCGTTGACGGTCTCAAAATATCCTTTGCGGCTATCAAGGGCGCCCGTAAAAGAGCCTTTTTCATGACCAAAAAGTTCTGAATCGATCGTGCCTTCGGGTATAGCGCCACAGTTAACGGCGATGAAGGGGTTGTGTTTTCTTGCGCTCAATGCATGGATGATCTGGGAAAAGGCTTCCTTACCAACCCCGCTCTCCCCATTGATGAGCACACTCAGATCGGTATTTGCCACCTGCGCCGCCACATTCAGGGCGTGGTTCAGCGCCGGTGAGTTGCCGATTATTCCAAAACGGTTTTTTATTGATTGTAGATCCATATTTTTTTCCTTTTCTTCCCGCCCGCAGGGCGGAAAACAATAGTTTTAATGTAACCCCATATTATACTGAACGTGGGTATTGTTGTATAAATGATTGAACCGGGATCAGCGTTTCGCTTTACCGGCGATATCTTCCTGCACCGCTACACCGATAAGGGTGCCGGCCGTGCAATTTTCAATCCGTACCATCACATAGTCTCCTTTCTTAAAATTTTCCTTTGGAAAAACCACCACTTTATTCTGGTCGTTCCTGCCCTGCAATTCACTATCGGTCTTCCTTGAAAAGCCTTCCACCAGCACCCGGAAGGTCTTGCCCACATCGCGTTGCATGCTTTGCAAAGAATGCCGGCGATGAAGGTCCACCATCTCCTGCAGCCTTCTTTTTTTGACCGCTTCCGGCACATCGTCTTTAAACCTCCTGGCCGCCAGGGTTCCCGGCCTCTCGCTATAAAAATACATGTAGGCCAGGTCGTACTGGCAATACTCCATCAGGCTCAATGATTCCTGGTGATCTTCTTCTGTTTCCGTACAAAAACCGGTGATCATATCCGTGGAGATGCCGCAATCCGGGATGATCTCGCGGATCCTGTTCACCTTGGCGACGTACCATTCGCGGGAGTAAGTGCGGTTCATCAGTTGCAATACCCGGCTGCTGCCGCTCTGCACCGGCAGGTGGATGTAATTGCAGATATTCGGGTATTTCGCGATGGTGAACAACACGTCATCCGTGATATCTTTTGGGTGGGAGGTACTAAAACGCACGCGCAAAAGCGGCGAGATGAGGGCCACCATTTCCAGCAGGTTGGCAAAGTTGACTGCCTTTTGTTCGGTGCCGGGATGCAGTGCTGGTGCCCAGTGGTAACTATCCACATTTTGACCCAGCAGGGTCACTTCCCGGTAACCTTTTTCAAACAAATCGCGGCATTCAACAATGATGCTGGCGGCTTCGCGGCTTCTTTCGCGGCCCCTGGTAAACGGCACCACGCAAAAAGAACACATATTATTACAGCCCCGCATGATGCTGACAAAAGCATTCACGCCATTGCTGTTGAGGCGCACGGGCGCAATATCGGCATAGGTTTCTTCGCGGCTGAGCAATACATTCACCGCCTTCTGCCCGGTCTCCGCTTCTTCGATCAAACCTGGTAAAGTGCGGTAGGCATCCGGACCTACCACCAGGTCAACCAGTTTTTCTTCCTGTAAAAACTTTTCTTTCAGCCGCTCGGCCATACAACCCAATACGCCCACCAGCATGCCAGGGTTGGCTTTTTTAAGCCGGCGGAATTCTGTTAGTCGCTTGCGGACCGTGGCCTCGGCCTTCTCGCGGATGGAGCAGGTATTTACAAGGATCAGGTCGGCTTCTTCAAAGTTGCGGGTTGCGCCATAGCCATTGCTTTGAAGAATGGAGGCCACTACTTCGCTATCGGCAAAATTCATGGCGCAGCCATAACTCTCTATGTAAAAATGCTTTTTGTAATGGCTGGCATCCGCCAGCGCCGGGGAAAATGCTTCACCCTGTCTTGCTTCGTCGTGTAATTTGGTATCGTTGATCAATAAGGAATCCATCTCTAAAATTGGTTTGCAAAAATAGACATTTATCTTGTATTGTGACAGACTGTCAGCGAAAGATATGCCCCTAAAAAAGACGGCGGAGGTATACTATTGATAAAGAAGGACCAACGTGGCTTTTACCGGCGGGGAAAGGCAATCAATCTGGAGCAGGACAAACTCCGGCAAAAGAGGAGAAAATATTTCCTTCAACAACTGGTTTAGGTCAGTTATCAATCATTTATCGTAGAGGGCCGGTAGCATTTGAGGAGGAACTGGCGATTGATACGGCGCCATCGCTGATTCAACTCAAAAATTTAAGGATTGACGGATTGGTTGCTGACCGGTGATATGGCCGGCGGTCTTTGTTCTTTTTTAGCATCAAAAAATATCATCTTGATCGCCACCAGGATCATGAGAATAGCAAAAATTTTCTTCGCTGTTTCCTGCGAAAGGCTAAGGGCGATCTTGCTGCCGAAATAGCTGCCGGCGATAAAGCCGATGGCCAGCAATCCGACCACTTTGATATCCACATGTCCCTGTTTGTAATAGGCCCATACGGCTAAAATGCCCACTGGTAGCAGGATCAGGGCCAGGGAAGTGCCCTGTGCAGATTTTTGTGACATACCTAAAAAGTACACCAGGGCGGGAACGATCACCAGTCCGCCGCCAATGCCGATCATGCCGCTCAACATACCTGCAATGATACCAATCACGATGACGATCAATATTAACTGGGTGTCCATATTTGCCTTTTTCGGGGTCAAGCTTTTTTGGGATACTTTTCCTTGTAATACTCGATGGCCTCGGTGATGATCTCGTAGGCAGTCTCCTTGTTTTGGAATTCATCAATTTCCACCACTTTGTTTTCAAGCACCTTATAATTTTCAAAATAGTTCCTGAGTACGGCAATAAAGTGTTTGGGTAGTTCGCTGATGCTGGTGATATGGTTTACGGTGGGGTCATTCGTGGCCACGGCAATGATCTTGTCATCCTTTTCACCATTATCGATCATCTGCATGTTTCCAATAACGGTGGCTTCCACCAGGCAAAGCGGCTGGATACTTTCACTGCACATCACCAGGATATCCAGCGGATCGCCGTCATGGCCAAGGGTTTGCGGGATAAAGCCATAGTTGATAGGGTAGTGGAAGGAAGAGTGAATAATACGATCGAGGATCAGCAACCCCGTTTCTTTGTCGATCTCATACTTGGCTCTCGATCCCTGCGGAATCTCGATAAGTCCGTTGATGATATGGGGTGCCTGATTTCCATAATGAGCGCCATGCCAGGGATGTAAAACGTACATATTGTTGGGTAGTTTTATTGAATGTGTTACAAAATAGATAAGCGCAAATAACTTCGGTCCTTCAAAAATGGCGTCGCAAGTTCATATTGTCCAAAAGCTGCGGATCGTCCATTGAAATATGGTAAACCCTTCTGCAACACGGTTAGCGAAGCCTGCATTGTTGTTCCAGAGGCCGTCTTTGCCCGGTTTGCAAACTAAGCCGCCATTGCGGTCGGTTTACATGTTTCCTGAAAAAGTATATTTAAGGTCCACCAGCCACTGGCCATTGACCCGCACCATTTTCACCTTATTGCTTTTGTCTTTTTTAAAAGAGTTGGAAAAATTAACGATGCTCACGGAGTCATTCACCGGGCTGATCTCATTGATAATGATATCCGCATCCCGGTACTTTGCCAGTTCTTCCTTACCCTTGGATTCGTAATCTTTTTTAAAAAGGTCGAAGTACTGTTTATTGGTATCATTCTTCGCGTCCACGGAATCTTCGTGCAACACAAATTTCTCCGCTTCTTTAAAATTATTTTCGAGAATGTCTTTAATAAAAGCCCGTGCTACATCGATATCGGTATTCGGCACAGACTGCTGTCCGCAGGAAAATAATAAGGCTACGCAGGTCACGATCGCCAGGAATTTCAGTTTCATAATCAAAGTTAAACATCTTTGGTTATTCAAAATAAAAAGCATCCTGCAGTTTTGCAGGATGCCCGGAAAATTGAGACCGTTATCAGTTCTTTTTGGGAAGGTCTTTTAATTTATCCAATTCCTTCAGGCCTTGCTCCATGGCTTTTTTCAGGGAGTCATTCCCGATTTTATCCACTTCTTTCATCGCTCGCTTGATGGTATTCCGGAGGGAATCCTTATCCAGGCCATTCACCTGTTTCATGGCCTCGTTGATCATATTTTTCAGCGAATCCTTGTCCAGCTTGTTAAACTCTTCCATGCCTTTGCTAATGACGCCGCCGAGGCTGTCTGAATTCATAAACTGCATGGCCTTGTCCTTTTCCTCCTGGCTGATGCCGGAGCTGTTCATACCCGTTGAGATCAGGGAAATTTTCCATTGCCCATCTTCCTTTACAAGGCTGAACGGCTGTTCCCTGGTCTGGCCATCATGCACAAAAGAAACATTGACGGTAGCATTGGTGCCATCGATCTTTTCGTCGCCGATGTCGATTTTTGCGTCTTTTGTTCCTTCCCTGAATTTCTCGGCCATTTTATCCTTCATTTGCTGGGCCTGATCTGGATTCACTTTGGCAAGAAAACTCTGCCCGATCTCCAGCATGCTCACATCCGATTTGCTGATGCATTTCTTCACTTCTTCCAGGTTGCCGCTTTTGGCAGCTTCGATAAAGGATTTTACAGTAGCCGTGGGGGAGCCGGCGCTACCGCTTTTGCAACTGTACAAAACAATTGCCAGCGCCAGGAAGGCGATTATTTTTTTCATGCGTCTTTTTTTACAAATTAAAAATTACGGCGCTCATGGGAAGGATCAAAATCCTTATCCTTTTCGTAAGCCTTGATGATCGCTTTAACCAGACGGTGCCTTACCACATCTTCCTCATCCAGTTCGATATGTGCGATGCCTTCCACATTTTTGAGGATGCGCAGCGCTTTGTCAATACCGCTCCGCATGTTCTTGGGAAGATCGATCTGCGTAGGATCGCCGGTGATGATCGCTTTTGCATTGGCGCCGATACGCGTGAGGAACATTTTCAACTGCCCGTCGTTGGTATTCTGCGCTTCATCCAAAATGATAAAGGCATTGTCCAGTGTGCGGCCACGCATGTAGGCCAATGGTGCGATCTCGATGGTGCGGGTGGTCATGTAATAACCCAGTTTATCGGCAGGTATCATATCGTCCAGCGCATCATACAAGGGGCGCAGGTATGGATCGATCTTTTCTTTCAGGTCGCCTGGTAAAAAACCAAGGTTTTCGCCGGCTTCCACGGCAGGCCTGGTCAGGATGATCTTCTTGACGGTTTTGGCCTTCAGGGCCCGCACGGCAAGTGCAACGGCGGTATAGGTTTTACCCGTACCCGCAGGACCGATGGCGAACACGATGTCATTTTTATCAACGGCTGCCACCATCCGTTTCTGGTTGGCGGTGCGTGCACGCACCGTTTTGCCATTTGGACCGAACACCAATACATCATTCGGGTTGCGGTCAACAAAATTGTCCACGGCCTGCTGGTCGTCGCCGCCGAGGATCTGTTCAAAATAGTTTTCACTCATATGACCATTGCGTTCGATATATTGAACAATGAGGTCGATTTTTTCCTTGGCATCCACAATCTGTTCGGGCGCCCCGCTCAGTTTTACTTGTGTGCCGCGGCTAAGAATTTTTAACAGGGGAAATTTCTTTTTAAGGATGTCCAGTTTACCATTGTTAACTCCAAAAAATTCGATGGGGTTAACGGTTTCGAGGTTAATAATTGTTTCTGTCAAAATGGGTTTGGTTTAAAAGTTATCTGAAGCAATGTCGCTTTTTATATCAATCCGATCTGTTTCAAATTTACTGAAATGCACATAATAAAGTACAATATTATTTATACACAGTATGTTGAAAAAGGTTCACGTGTTGATCCCGGTTTTAACATTATTAAAATGCGACGCGCCACGGGTAAATGGGGTAGTCGCATAACGCGGCCCGGTCAGGAAAACACCTGGAAATGCCGGGCCATTGCAGGACCCGCGGGTACCGCCCGCCAGCAATTCGCGGGCGGTAAAACACAACTCATCCAATAATTTAACCATTTGGTTAAATTCTGCTTTGAAATGTAGAAATGATTTTTACCTTTGCTGAGAAAATTAACCAAATGGTTAAAAATTTAACATGAAGCGAAAAGATAAAGACACCGAAGAAAAAATTTTGAACGCTGCCCGTAAAGCCTTTATCCGCAACGGACTTTCCGGCGCCCGTATGCAGGAGATTGCTGATGAGGCGGGTATCAACAAGGCGCTCGTTCATTATTATTTTGACAACAAGGAGAAACTGTTTGCCCTCGTGTTTGAACAGGAATTCGCCCGGTTCTTTACCAGTCTTGCCGGCGTGCTGTCAGCCGATATGCCTTTGTTTGAAAAGATCGGGCAGATCATCGCCCTCGATCTTGAAAAGATGAGCCAGTTCCCCGACATGCCTTTGTTCGTGATCAACGAGATAAGCCGTAACCCGGCCATGATCACCCAGAAGCTGAGGCATTTAAAAGTAACGGATGTGATCGCTGGCTTTCAGAAGCAAATTGCCGGCGAGGTAAAAAAAGGTAAGATCAGGCCCATCGGCGCGGAGCAATTGCTGATCAATATCCAGTCGATGTGCATCTTTCCCTTCGCAGCCAAACCGCTGATAAAAACGGTGATGAAGAAAAATGAAAAGGACTTCAGGGCCATGATCGAATTGAGGAAAACGGAACTGGTGCAATTTGTTATCAACGCTATAAAAATTTAAGGCAATTTCTGGCAGACCAACGGCTGCCATGAGCCACTTATTTATTTTTAAACAATAAAAGATGTCATCCTATTATTTACGGAAAGCAGGTCTTGCAGTGGTACTGCTGATGATCGGCACTGCACTCAACGCCCAGCATGTCGCCAGTCTTAGTATCGAGGAATGTTATCAATTGGCTGCAAAAAATTCGCCGCTGTACCAGCAAAAAATATTGACGCTTTTTGCCGGCGATGCGGCTGAGAAAAATATCAACCTGAAATGGCTGCCCCAGTTGGATATCAACGGGCAGGCCAGCTACCAGTCTGCCGTTACTTCCCTGCCAATAAAACTGCCGAACCTTACCATCGAGGATCTGGATAAGGACCAGTACAGGGGCACAATGGAACTTGTACAACCCGTGTTTGACGGCGGTGTGATCGCCACGCAGAGAAAGCTGCAGCATGTTACCACGCAGGCCGACGCACAAAAAGTAGAAGTGGACCTGCACCAGCTGAAAACCGTTATCAACGCATGGTATTTTACCGCACTACTGATGGATCAAAATATTCAGTTAATGGACCTGGTGAAGAATGATCTGAACAATAGTATCAAAACGGTGACCGCACAGGTTGCAAACGGCGTAGCCACCAAAAGTAATGAAGACCTGTTAAATGCAGAGATACTTAAAACCGATCAGCAGATCATCGAATTTAAAGCGGCCAGGAAACAGGCGATGCGTACACTGGCGCTTTTTACACGGGCAGCGATTGATGAATCAACAGTACTGGTAACACCCGCGGGTATTGATCAGAACCGTGATGCGAGCAATACCAGGCCTGAACTGAAACTGTTTGATTTTCAGCAGCAGGCCATCCGGATGCAATCGAAGCTGATCGGCGCAAGGACCAATCCAAAGTTTTCATTTTTCGCCGACGGCGGTTATGGAAAGCCCGGTCTCAATCAATTGAAAAATGAATTTGACTGGTTCTATATCACCGGTGTAAAAATGAATATTCCCCTGATGGGACGCTTCACTCAAAAAAGGGATAGAGGCGTGTTAAAAATTCAGGAGTCGATAGTGGCCAGTCAGAAGGAAAATTTTTTAATCAATAATGAGCAGGCACTACTGAAGCAGCAAACAGAAGTGGATAAATATAAAGAATTGGTCGCCACCGATTCTGCCATTATCGCCCTGCGGACAAGAATAAAGGAAAATGCCCTTGTTAAATTATCCAACGGCATCGTTACTACCACCGACTACATCCGGGAGGTAAATGCGGAAAGCCAGGCGAGGCAGGGCCAGAAGCTGCATGAACTATCGCTGCTGCAGGCGCAATACGATTATACTATTCTCAAAGGACAATAAATAAAAAGCAACCAGTAAAAATATGAAATCAATAAGCCCCTATATTTTATCGTTGATGGTCATCCTCTTTTCGGCTTGCGGAAGCAATGATAAAAACTACGATGCCACCGGCACTTTTGAAGCCGATGAAATTATCGTATCGGCCGAAGCAAGCGGAAAAATACTTCGCCTGGATGTGGAAGAAGGCTCCGTGCTTGCCAAAGATTCCGTGGTTGGGAATATCGACCCGTCGGCCATCGAATTACAAAAGGAGCAGGCGGCAGCTTCAGTGGACGCGCTGACTGAAAAGAAAAATGACGCGGCTCCACAGGTCAGTGTGCTGCAGTCGCAAATAGTGACACAGGCCAAACAAATAGCGGTGCAGGAAGAGCAGTTGAAGACGCTTTTGAAAGAGCAACAAAGGTTCAAAAACCTGGTGGCCGCTGACGCTTCACCGGCCAAGCAACTAGATGATATCAACGGCCAGGTAAACGTAATGCAGCAACAGATCGCCGCATCCAAAAGCCAGTTGAATGTTTTACAAAGCCAGGTAGCGGCGCAGCGCCAATCGGTGGCCATTCAAAACAAAGGCGTGCTCAGCGAAAAGGATCCCATGGAAAAGCGGGTGGCGCAGATACAGGACCAGCTCAACAAAACAAAGATCATCAACCCCGTAAGCGGAACTGTATTGATAAAGTACGCTGACGCCAACGAGTATACGAATACCGGCAAGGCCATCTACAAGATCGCAGACCTGCGGGAAATGAAACTGAGGGCCTATATAACCGGGGATCAGCTGGCACAGGTAAAATTAAACCAGCCGGTAAAAGTGCTGATCGATGATGGCAAGGGTAAGTACCGCGAACTGCCGGGCACCATTACCTGGATATCCGACAAGGCAGAATTTACACCCAAGACCATTCAAACAAAAGAGGAGCGGGCCAACCTGGTCTATGCCATGAAGATCAATGTAAAGAATGACGGCTATTTAAAGATCGGCATGTACGGTGAAGTGGTATTCGCAAAATAAAGAATATCTATCAGGATGACAGGAATACCCATAACAAAACCCACGCAGAAAAGCAAAATAAAGTAGTAAAGGAAAAACAATGAATTCGGTAACAGTTCAGCATATCATCAAAAAATACGGTTCAAAAAAAGAGCCTGTCGCTGCGCTCGACGATGTATCGATGGAAGTGACTGCCGGCGAATTGTTTGGCGTGATCGGACCCGATGGCGCCGGCAAAACCTCGCTGTTCAGGATACTCACCACCTTATTGCTGGCGGATAGCGGCCAGGCCACCGTAGACGGTTTTGATGTGGTAAAACAATACCGCGAGATCAGGAACAGGATCGGCTATATGCCCGGGAAATTTTCGCTTTACCAGGACCTGTCGGTAGAAGAGAACCTCCGCTTTTTCGCCACCATCTTCAATACCACGATCGCCGCCAATTACGAATTGATAAAAGATATCTATGTACAGATCGAGCCATTCAAAGATCGTCGCGCCGGGAAACTGTCCGGTGGTATGAAACAAAAGCTGGCCCTTTGCTGCGCCCTGATCCATCGACCTTCGGTATTGTTCCTGGACGAGCCCACCACCGGCGTGGATGCCGTGTCACGCAAGGAATTCTGGGAGATGCTGAAAGGCCTGAGAAAGCAAGGCATCAGCATCGTGGTATCCACGCCTTATATGGATGAAGCGCAGCTCTGCGACCGCGTGGCGCTGATGCAAACAGGCAAGGTCATGACCATCGATTCACCTGCCATGATCATTAAAAAATTTAAGAAGAATATGTGGTCAGTCCGCTCCGCAGAAATGTATCGCTTACTCAACGACCTGGAGCAATATGCCGATACGGAAAAAGTATATGCCTTTGGAGAATTTCATCACCTGGTGTTAAAAGACAATAAAGACAATAGCGATGAAATACTGCATTACCTGAAATACCTCTCACACCAGGAAATAGAATTGGAGCGGGCCGAACCCAATATAGAGGATTGTTTTATCGAACTAATGGGCGGAGCCAACAAATAAATACCATGAACGAGACAGTGATAATAGCGGATAAGTTAACCAGGCGGTTTGGTGATTTTATCGCCACGAATGAAATTTCTTTCGAGGTGAAGAAGGGCGAGATATTCGGGTTCCTGGGTGCTAACGGTGCCGGTAAGACGACGGCTATCCGTATGTTTTGCGGACTGTTGCTGCCTTCTTCCGGCGCCGCTACCGTAGCCGGTTTCGATGTATACAAACAAACCGAGCGCATCAAACAGAATATCGGTTATATGAGCCAGAAATTCTCATTGTATGAAGATCTTACGGTAAAAGAAAATATCCGGTTTTATGCCGGTATCTATGGGATGAAGAGGTCAGTGATCGGCGAGAAAACAGCCCAGTTGCTCGACCGCCTGCAACTGTCGGCCGAGGCGGATGTGCTGGTAAAATCACTACCGCTGGGCTGGAAACAAAAACTGGCATTTTCCGTAGCTATTTTTCACGATCCCAAGGTAGTCTTCCTGGACGAGCCAACGGGTGGGGTGGACCCCATCACCAGGCGTGAATTCTGGAAGCTGATCTACCAGGCCGCCGGGCGGGGTATTACCATTTTTGTAACCACGCATTACATGGATGAGGCAGAATACTGTGATCGCGTATCCATCATGGTAGACGGAAAAATCGAGGCGCTGGACACACCGCGTAACCTGAAACAGGCATTCCGGGTGCAGTCGATGGATGAAGTGTTTTTGCAATTGGCAAGAGGCGCTAAAAGAGCCGCTGATTAATAAACGATGAATCACTGTAGCCAGAACAGGTAGTGATTGGGTTAAGAAATGGTCTCTTCAAAATAAGACCAACCAGGATAACAACAATAAAACAATGAAGCAATTTATCATATTCGTTCAGAAGGAATTCTATCACATCTTTCGTGACAGGAAGTCTTTGCTGATCATTATCCTGATGCCGATCGTGCAGATCATACTTTTTGGCTTTGCGCTTACCAATGAGATCAAGGATTCGAGCATCGCGGTGCTGGACTATTCAAAAGATATGGCATCCACCGATATTATTCGTCGCATGGGCGCAAGTCGCTATTTCAATATCGCTGCCGACCTGCACACGCAGCAAGACCTGGAGACGGCTTTCAAGACCGGCAAGATCAGGCTGGCCGTGGTCTTCCAGGCTGGTTTCCAAGAAGCATTGCTGCACAGTAACCAGGCATCCGTACAATTGATTGCTGATGCAGCTGATCCCAATACGGCTACTACGGTTACCAACTATGCGACCAATATTATCCGTGATTATCAAAATGACCTGAACCGGCAGGCAGCAATACCTTACCAGGTGACACCACAAATAAGGATGTTGTATAACCCCCAGCTAAAGGGTGCTTATAATTTTGTACCCGGTGTAATGGCGATGATACTGATCCTGATCTCGGCCATGATGACCTCGGTGGCCATTGTGCGGGAGAAAGAGATCAATACCATGGAAGTCTTGCTGGTATCGCCTTTGAAGCCCTTGCTCTTTATCCTAAGCAAAGCGATACCCTATATATTTTTATCGCTGGTAAATGTAACGACCATCCTGATCGTAAGCGTAACATTACTGGAAGTGCCCATCAATGGCAGTCTTGCATTGCTGTTTTCCGAAGCCCTTCTTTTTATCGCAACATCCGTATCGCTGGGCCTGATGATCTCCAACATCACCGATTCTCAGCAAACCGCGCTGATGATCTCCCTGATGGGTTTATTGCTGCCAACCTTGTTGCTGGGCGGTTTTATGTTCCCGATCGAGAGCATGCCCCGGCCCTTGCAGATCGTGTCGAATATCGTGCCTTCCAAATGGTTTTTCACCATTGTGAAAAATGTGATGATCAAGGGACTTGGCTTTAAGGTGATCTGGAAAGAAACGCTGATCCTTGCAGGGATGGCCTTGTTCTTCCTGGTCATCAGTTTATCAAAATTTAAAACCCGGCTGGCATGAACCAGTTATTATTTTTATTGGAAAAAGAATTCCGGCAGGTATTTCGCAACCCGGCCATATTGCGATCGGTATTGATCATGCCGTTTATCCAGTTGCTGGTCTTTCCTTTTGCCGCCAATTACGAAGTAAAGAATGTCTTGCTTAGTATCGTTGATCATGACCATTCACCTTATTCACAAAAATTTATTTCAAAGATCACCGCCTCCGGTTATTTTGTATTGACGGATTATTCGCCTTCCTACAACAAGGCAATGAGTGCTATTGAAACCGACAGGGCCGACCTGATCATCGAAATACCAAAGGATTTTGAAAGGGACCTGGTCAGGGAGAATAAAGGCAGCATGTTACTTTCGGTAAACGCGGTAAACGGCACCAAGGCCAACCTGGGCGGCGCTTATGCCGCGAACATCATCCGCGATTTTAACCGCGATATCCAACTGGAATGGCTCACATTTCCCGCCTTCAATGTTATCCCAACGATCGAGGTCACCTCTTCCAATTGGTACAATCCAACCATGAACTACAAGGATTATATGGTGCCGGGTATATTGGTAACCCTGCTTACGATGATCGGCACTTTTTTATCGTCTTTAAATATTGTGCATGAAAAAGAGATCGGTACCATCGAGCAGATCAACGTGAGCCCGATCCATAAATCTACTTTTATTTTGGGTAAGCTGATTCCTTTCTGGATCATGGGATTGGTAACACTGACCATCGGTTTATTGGTTTCGAGGCTGGTGTACAGTATCGTACCGATCGGGAATGTAGCATTGATCTATTTGTTCGCCATGGTCTTTTTACTGGCGCTGCTTGGTGTGGGACTGCTTATTTCCACCTATGCCGAAACGCAGACCCAGGCTACTTTTGTCGGTTTTTTCGTCATGATGATCTTTATGTTGCTGGGCGGTTTATATACCTCTATCGATAGTATGCCTGAATGGGCCAAATGGATCACGCGTATTAACCCGGTGGCCTATTTTATTGAGGTAATGCGAATGATCGTGCTAAAGGGGAGTGGTTTTGGCGATATCAAATATCACCTGCTATCGGTGGCCGGGTTGGCAGTGGTTTTTAATACCTGGGCGATATTGAATTATCGTAAACGTTCTTAAGGACGTTTTAAAAATAAGATTTTGTTGACCGGCATTTGTATTTCATGGCATCGGCATTGGCGTCGCACGTTTCAACATTTGTTATAAGGGCATCGATTAGTTGTTTTTCAAAATTTATTATAACGGTCTCAACGTCGATCTTATTTGCGAACAGATGGTGCCGATGTATGGGAAAGATGCTGTTCATGTAGGAACACGCCGTGGCGTGTTCTGTATTTAAAAGACGCCATTTACGTAAAAAACAGATCCAACCTCGTTCTTCATTGGGGAAATATCATTCATGCAAAAGAACACGCCTCGTGTCCCTACAATACAACGCAAATTTGCCTCATAAGGCCCGCATCCGGTTGTTTTTAGGATTGTGCTCTACTTCCGCCAATCCCAGGGCCTCCATCAACGGTGGTACATACATACCGAAGCGGCCGCGAAAACCTTTTTTTAAACCGTACCAGCCACCATTGGGATTTTTTGGATCGCGGCCCCATGCCTCCACCGTGCCTTCTTTGGCCGGCTTCTGTTCATCGGCGCTACCGAGTTCCATCCAGTCGCCATGCTTTTTTAACATTGCCTGCAGGTCGGCTAAGCAACTATAGTTATAATGCAATACCGTTTTACCTACCGTGCAAACCAGTACCGGCGGCGTTTTGCTGTCATCCTTGTACATGGTATATTCTGAAGTGCCGGGAGGAGTTTTCAAAACCCATGGATCTTCTTTTGTTCCAGCTGTTTTTTTCATATCATTTAATTGTTGGTAATCATTTTTTCACCGGTATCGCCAGCGCATAGACTCTTGATAAAGCATCCTTCAAAAGGCGGCTGCTGATCTTAGACAACACGAATGTTGTCCAGCCCTGTTGTCCCCATTTGTTATCCACCGGGTAGATCTTTGTTTTGTCAATATCGCAAAAGACAGACTGGTCGATTGGCGTTAGTTTAAGATTGGCTGTCTTGCCCTCCGCGTCAACCGTGGCAAAAATTCTTGCAGTTGTGCGAAAGGCCGTTCTTTCAAAATGCGGTTTTTCCGCTGTACCGGGAAAGGAGAGTGCAAGCTTTCTGAAAGTGGCGATATCAACCATGGTGATCCTTTTTTTGATTGAAATATAGTTACGGGTACTCAATCAAAGTACTCAAAATGATGCTATCCGCCAAGGAAAATTTTACTGTTAATTAAATCTTAATCACGGAAAGTGTAAAGGATTTGTTGGTTGGGCTAAAATATTTCTCATCATGGATCGTCTGCCTTAGTGTATTTATTTTTTAATTTAAAAACAAACAACATGTACTACAATCAGTCATGTGCCGCAAAAGGCAATCATTTTGGAGGCAGGAATTTTCCACAGCGAAGCGCCCTGCCCATCCGTTCTATGCAAAGGGCCGCAGTAAACATTTTCAAAACAGACAGCAGTTTCGAAATGCTGGTGTTTGCTCCGGGCCGCATCAGGGAACATTTTCACATCGATGTAAAGGGTTCCACGTTAACTGTCTCTTATCTACCGCCGGATGGATTTCCACGCCCGGACTGGATCCTCAGAGAATACAGTCGTGGAGGGTTTGAAAGAAGTTTTACGATGGATGATTCCATTGATGCACAAAACATCACCGCTAAATATGTGGATGGGGTGTTGCAGGTAAGCCTTCCGTTTATACCGGGTAAGCAGCCTGAAAAACGTGAGATCGTGATCAGCTAAGCGGCAGCAGCAATGATGTAAGGCGGTAACTTTTGTTGCCGCCTTTTTTGTGTCATCACTTTTTTAGAAAGCTGATGGTTGTATTTAAAAGCATTAAATTTCCGCATGAAAACATTTGCCGACCATGTAATGAGTTTCAACCGCAGCCTGGACTTTAAGGGAAGCCTGCCAGCCGGTATCAGTATGATGAACCCGTTTAAAGAAGATATGAACGCGTTGTCAGTTTCGGATTCATTTTATCAGAAATATTATAACGATCACCAGCGACGCCATATAATTTTAGGGATCAACCCGGGCAGGTTTGGCGGTGGTGTAACCGGAGTGCCTTTTACCGATACGAAAAGACTGGTTGAGAAATGCGGCCTTTTTTATCCCGGTAAGATAACGCATGAACCGTCGTCCGTATTTGTGTACGAAATGATCGATGCGTATGGCGGTCCAGCGGCATTTTACAAAGATTTTTATATCAATTCGATCTGCCCGTTGGGTTTTACAGCCAGCGCAGGCAATGGTAAAGAGCTGAATTATAATTATTACGACAGCAAAGAATTAACCGCGGCCGTTTATGATTTTATGATCGCAAGCATCCGGAAACAGATCGGCTTCGGTATCTCGACGGATCTTTGTTTTTGTTTTGGTACGGGTAAAAATGAGCGGTTTTTAAAAAAGTTGAATGAGGAACACCATTTTTTTAAAGACATCGTGGCGCTGGAGCACCCGAGGTTTATCATGCAGTATAAATCAAAGTCCAAACAATTTTATATCGATAAATACCTGGCAGCCTTTAGCAGGATAGATGCGTTGTAGGATTGGTGGTAATTATAATATTTTCTCCGGCAGTTTTTGAGGCTGGTCGTCCGATAGAACGTTGGCATCCATTTTTGGCTGGCAAATCCTGACGGGGTTAAACAAAAAAAGCCATCCAACAAGATGGCTCGCTCCCAAAAAAATGCTGCCAACTTTCAAAAAGCTGGCAGCATTGAAGTGATGTATTTTTTAAACCTGCTATTTTTTCTCCAGCAACTTAAAGAACTGGTCAAGCTGCGGCAGGATCACGATCCTGGTACGGCGGTTTTCAGACCTCCCTTCAGGTGTGCTGTTATCCGAAACCGGCTTGTATTCCGCACGACCGGATGCAGCCATATGGGCCGGATCAAGACCGTATTGTTTCTGTAAAATCCTGATCACCGAGGTGGCGCGTTTTACGCTCAGGTCCCAGTTGTCCAGCAGCACCCCGCCACTTTTGTAGGCAACACTGTCGGTATGGCCTTCCACCATAAATTCGATATCCGGCTGGTTCTTTAACACGAGCGCCACTTTACCCAACACTTCCTTCGCCCGGTCGGACACGTCATAACTGGCGCTTTTGAACAAGAGTTTATCAGAAATATCGATGTATACAACACCCTTGTCCACTTTAATATTGATATCCTTATCATCCAGGTTGCCGATCGCACCTTTCAGATTGGTTACCAGCACCAGGTTCAGCGAATCCTTGCGGTTCAACGCAGATTGCAGGCCCTGGATATAGGCATCTTTGGAGCCGATATTATCCAGCGATTTTTTAATGCTTTCGGCCTGCGAACTGGAAATAACCGACAGGTTCTCCAATTGCTTCAGTGCCTGGTTATTATTTTCTTTCAGGTTATCCACCTGCTTTTTAAGTGATTCGATCTCCGCTTCCAGCGCAGCTTTTTTGCGGGCATTTTCCGCGGTCAGGTCATTGCAATTTTTAAGTTGTTCCTGTAATTTGCTCTGTTCACCCTGCAGGAGAACATAGCGATCCTGCTCGTCTTTTAAAACTTTCTTGCTTACACAGGAGGTGAAGAACATAGTGCAGGCAATACCAAAGAACATAATTGTCTTTAATTTCATATGATTTGATTTTTTTTATTCCACGCAAAGTTATTTCAATCGATATTAAAAATAATGCAATAAAGAAGGAATCTGTTAAAGTCTGTTTAAAAGGCGGGTCATTCCTGCAGATCTGTGGTAGTTACTGCTGGGGCGCAGGGCTCGACGGCGCTTCCTGGGCGATTTCCCGTATGGACAGCCAGCCGGTGGGACTGCTTTTATCCTGCACATAAACTACCATTGAACGGCCTCGCCCGACTGTTGGTTTACTACCGTTCTTCGGCGTCGTCCTGATTGAAAAGATCACCGTCTGTATGGCGATATTTCCGATAAAGGCGGTATTCTCAACGGTGTTTTCTATAAATTCCACTTTGGCGGTGGCAAACCATTCCCTGGCGCCTTTTTCCACCGCGGCCCTGCCGGTGATCACGTTGTTACCACCAAAATATTTGATCACATCCGGGCTGTGCAATTGCCCGACCATGGCGGCGTCGCCTTTTTCAAAAGCGGTCCTGATGGCAGCCGTCGCTTTCTCCAGTGATCTACCGAGGGCGATCGTATCAGTCATGTCCTGCGCAAATACATTGATTGAGAAAAGCAGGGCGGTCATTAGAGGAAAAATCATTTTCATGTGAAAATATTTATCAATTAAGGGGCATTAACCCGTCTATACATAAAAGTACTTAGGGCAGTACAAAACTGTCCCCCGCGGTAAGGATGTCTACCCGGATATTTTGCAGCCGCATCAGGCCTGTTTTAGAAGCTTGTTTCTGTGCTTCTTTGGGAAGGGTAAATTTTACAACCTGGCTCTCACCGGTAACGCTTACTTTTTTGCCATCCACGATAATGGCCGTGGCTTCGTCAATACCCAGGCAGGGATAGGTTGGATATTCAGCCAATACCGATAACAGGCGGTTGTAGCGGCTCCTGGCAATAAAATGCTGGTCAACAATTGCCGTATTCAGCAATCCCATCCCCTCCTTTATTTCCACGAAGTGATATTTTATCTTCTTGAATGAACCCGCCCGTAGGCTATCTCCCGAATACTCATTACCCGTTATCATTTGCCGGCTCATGATCGCAGCGCCGGCGCTGGTACCCGCAATGGTAGCGCCTTTGGCGTAAGCGGCTTTAATGGCATCATAAACCGGGGTGTGCAGCACCACCCCCATAAACCGGCCCTGGTCGCCACCGGTTATAAAGATCAACTTGGCTTTTTGTACCGAATCGAGCCAGGCCAGGTCATTTACTTTTTCATGCCTGAAATTCAGGTTGACCAGCGTGTTTGTACAAACCTGTTCGAAGTCCTGTTTGATGTAAAAAAAGGAAGTGTCCGGTTCTTCGCTCGACATCGGAAGTATCACGATATAATCCGTGGGTTTCAATCGGGCTGTTGCCAGCAATGTTTTCATAAGGGCGGGGGAACGATCGCCACCGCCAATGATAAATAGTTTACCTGTTGGGTTTTTTGAATACTGGCAAAAGTTCGGGGAAGAAAGAAGGATTAAAAAAGCTGTCAGTAAACGGCATTTGTGTTTCATCGTATGAATATAGGCAAATGAAAGAAATCCGGTCGGGCGAAAAATAAAAAATCCCTTCCCGGGAACGGGAGGGGATATCTTTAACCCTTAAAACAACCAACATGAAATCATGTTGATACCTATACATCTACAAATACGAAATTTTATCTGCAGGGGTTTGCTCTGGCACAAAATATTTTTTAAAAAAATCAACTGTTACCCTTGTCAACAGGCATTGAAAAATTACAGCAACGCGATGTCGATTACCTGCTGCATGTTTTTCAAATAATGAAACCGGATGCCCTTGATAAATATGGGATTGATATCCAGCACGTCTTTTTCATTTTGCCAGCACATAATGATCTCTTTCAGCCCGGCCCTTTTTGCGGCCAGCACTTTTTCCTTGATGCCACCCACCGGCAATACCTGCCCGCGCAGTGTGATTTCGCCCGTCATGGCGAGGTAAGGCTTTATCTTCCGGCCCGTAAAAGCACTTGCCAAAGCCGTCATCATCGTGATACCTGCGCTGGGACCGTCTTTCGGCGTAGCACCTTCCGGTACATGGATATGCACATTTTTTTTGCTGAACAATTCCGGGTCGATATCAAGCTTTTTCGCGTTTACCTGCAACCAGGTAAATGCCGTGGTAGCGCTTTCCTTCATTACATTGCCGAGGTTGCCGGTCATTTTTACTTCGCCCTTGCCTTCGCTCAGGCTGGTTTCAATAAAGAGGATATCACCGCCTACATAGGTCCAGGCCAGTCCTACCGCCACGCCGGCCATATTCGCGATCTTGTACATTTCATTGCTAAACCTTGGTTTGCCCAATATCTTTTCAACATCAGCCTGGGTAAGCGTGGGCTTCAGCTTTTCTTTGGTGGCATATTGCCTGGCCAGGTTTCGCATAATGCTGGCTAACTGGCGGTCGAGATCCCGCACGCCGCTTTCGCGGGTATAATCCTCGATGATCTTTTCCAGCACACGGTCGCTCACTTTTACCGTTACATTCTTTAAGCCATGGGCTTCCTTTTGCTTTGGCAAAAGGTGTTGCTTGGCGATCTCGATCTTTTCTTCCACCGCATAGCCGCTCAGGTCGATGATCTCGAGCCGGTCTCTCAGTGCCGGTTGTATGCTGTTGATATTATTGGCTGTGGCGATGAACAATACCTTGCTCAGGTCATATTCCTGTTCAAGATAATTATCGTAGAAAGTATTGTTCTGTTCAGGATCGAGCACTTCCAGCAGGGCCGAAGACGGATCGCCACGCTGGTCGTTGCCCACTTTATCGATCTCATCCAGTATCATCACCGGGTTGCTGCTTTTTATCTTACGGATTGATTGAATGATCCTTCCGGGCATGGCGCCGATATAGGTTTTACGATGACCCCGGATCTCGCTTTCATCGTGCAGGCCACCCAGGCTCACTCTTACATATTTGCGGGCAATGGCGTGGGCAATGCTTTTGCCCAGGCTGGTTTTACCGATACCGGGAGGACCCACAAAACAAAGGATCGGGCTCTTCATATCACCCTTCAATTTCAACACGGCCAGGTATTCCAGTATGCGTTCCTTTATTTTGTACATCCCATAATGGTCATGGTCGAGTATCTTCTTCGCCTTTTTAAGATCGTAGGAGTCAGGTGTGTAGTCTTCCCAAGGCAGGTCGAGCATCAGGTCGAGGTGGTTGTACACGATCGAATAATCCGGCGTGCTCGGATGCATCCTTTCCAGTTTCTCTGCGCCTTTGTGAAACATTTCCATGGCTGCCTTTGGCCATTTTTTTCCTTCCGCTTTCTTCAGCATCTCTTTTACTTCGGCCACATTATCGCCACCCAGTTCTTCCTTAATGGCCTTCATCTGCTGTTGCAGGAAGTATTCTCTTTGCTGCTTGTCCAGCTCGGCACGGGTTTTATTGGTCACCTTGTTTTTCAACTCGGTGTATTGCAGTTCGGTCTGCATCAGGTTCATCAGCAATTCGGCCCTTGCCTTAATATTGTTGATCACCAGCAGGCGTTGTTTGTCCTTGATATCGCTGTTCAAATTGCTGCTGACAAAATGGATCAGGAAGGCCGGGTTTTCGATATTTTTTAAAATGATCGCGGCTTCACTGGGCAGGTTGGGCGAACTCTGCACGATCTGGCCGGCCAGGTCCTTGATTCCACCCACCATGGCATTGAAATCGTTGTCGTTTTTCAGACCTTCTTCCTCCAGGATCTGGATCCTGGCCTTGAAATAAGGGTCTTCAGTGGTTACCTCGTCGATCTTGAAACGTTTCTTTCCCTGGATAATGATCGTGGTGCCACCATCGGGCATCTTGATCAGTTTTGCAATTTTAGCGATCGTGCCTATTTCTTCGAGGTCGCTCACCGTCGGTTCTTCTACCGTACTGTCTTTTTGCGCAATCACACCTATCAATTTGTCAGCCTTGTATGCGTCGCTAACGGCCTTGATACTTTTATCACGACCCACCGTAATGGGTAAAACCACGCCAGGAAAAAGCACGGTATTTCGCAGCGGCAACAGAGGTAATTCTGCCGGAATCGCCGTTGTATCTGCATCTTCATTGTCATCTTCATTGAGCGGGATGATCGGCATAAATTCCATTTCTTCCTCGGTGCCCTGGAAATATCTGGTCTTGGTCATAGTTTTTTATAATAAAGTCAAAATGTCAAAACGCCTGCTTAAATAGTTTATTTTGCAGGGAAGGGTATATTGGCAACATTAGTGCCGAAAGGTCATCCATGTTGTAGTTTAACTATTTATGCCTGCTGTTAAAACTGTCGACGCGGGATATCCGCAATCATTTCAACCGATTACGGTGCATAAAATTTTTCGGATAATTTGCAAACCATCTTTTGCCGCCGCCGGGCATCATACAAACAATTTATAATATATCTGTTACCGGTGGCAGCCCGCTCATTAAGCGCATTCTTGCGTATTTTTGCAGGCTATGTATATCGAGTGTACTGATAAAGAGTTGACTATATTTCAGAAGATCGCTGATACGGCTGCTGTCATGCAGGTGCCTTGCTACCTGATCGGCGGTTTTGTAAGAGATAAGATCATCGGCCGCCCCACCAAGGATATGGACATTGTATGCCGCGGAGATGGGATCAGCCTGGCCCTTGCTGTTGCTGAAAAATTTTCCCCCCTGCCACCTGTGAGTTACTTTAAGAATTTCGGTACGGCGCAGATAAAACTGGATGGCCTCGAGATCGAATTCGTGGGCGCCCGCAAAGAAAGTTATCAACGTGATAGCCGAAAACCGGAGGTGGAACCGGGCACGTTGGAAGATGATCAGAACCGCCGCGATTTTACCATCAATGCACTCGCTATCAGCCTCAATAAAGAAGATTTCGGAACATTGATCGATCCCTTCAACGGGCTGGCGGATATTGCCGCCAAGGTCCTGCGCACACCGCTGGATCCCGATATTACGTTTAGCGACGATCCCCTGCGCATGATGCGTGGAATACGTTTTGCCAACCAGCTAAATTATACCATCAATGCCGATACTTTCGACGCCATTGCTCGTAATGCGCACCGGATAAGGATCGTAAGCGGCGAACGCATCGCGGAGGAACTGAATAAGATACTGCTCTGCAAAAAGCCTTCCGTTGGTTTTGACCTTTTGTACAAAAGTGGTTTGTTGAAGATAATCTTTCCGCAGATGGTGGAACTGGCGGGCGCAGAATATATCGACGGCAAGGGACATAAGGATAATTTTTATCACACTTTGCAGGTGATTGACAATATCGCCGCACATACCGATGATCTTTGGTTGCGTTGGTCAGCCGTACTGCACGATATCGCGAAGCCGGTCACCAAACGCTTTGAACCGGGCCATGGCTGGACCTTTCATGGTCACGAAGTAGTAGGAGGCAGGATGGTGCCCAAAATTTTTATTCAACTGAAACTGCCACAAAACGAGAAGATGAAATTCGTTCGTAAAATGGTGGAACTTCATTTGCGGCCGATCAGTCTTACGAAGGAAAACATTACGGATTCTGCCATCCGGCGTTTATTGTTTGATGCCGGTGAAGATTTTGACGCCCTCATGACCTTGTGCAATGCCGATATCACTTCAAAAAACAAACAGAAAGTAAAACGCTTTATGGAAAATTTTGAATTGGTAAGAATGCGTTGCGCGGAAGTGGAGGCGAGCGACCAGTTGCGCAACTGGCAGCCGCCGGTAACGGGCGAAATGATCATGCAACGCTTCAACCTGCCACCGGGCAGGGTTATCGGTGAAATAAAGAATGCTATCCGCGAAGCGATCCTGGATGGTCATATCCCCAATAACAAGGAAGCCGCCGAAGATTTTATGCTAAAAAAGGCCGCAGAAATGGGAATTCAATAAGTCCGGCCCTTAAAATATAAGGATTGGCGTTGTCCGATATTCAATTAAATAATTACTAATTTTGTTATATGGCAATTTTAAGATTCAGGGTTTACTGGGAAGATGATGAAAGCATTTACAGGGATGTGGTAATTAAGCATACGCAGAATTTTGCAGACCTTCATTTTTGTATTTTAAAAAGCTATGAGTTTGACAACAAACACAAAGCTACTTTCTATCGCAGCAATGATAACTGGCTGCGGGGAAGAGAGATTTCGCTGGAGAAATATGATGATAAAACCTACAAGGTCGATCCGCTGATCATGACCGAGGTTACTATGGGTTCGGAAATAAAGGATCCCAACCAGAAGTTTATCTACGTGTATGATTTTAATAAACTGTGGACCTTCATGGTGGAACTGATCAACGTGGACAAGGAAGAGAACAAGAAGATCACCTACCCGAGTTGTATCCGCACCGAAGGTATCGCCCCTTCACAATATGGCACCAAGGGCCTGATCGACAGCCGCCTGGCTGAAGTGGAAGAAAAATATGACCTCAATGCCGCTGCAATGCTGGAAGGTTTCAGCGAAGAAGATGAAGACGGTAACGCAACCGAAACAGAAGAGGACGCAGCAGGAGAGGAAGCGGCCGAAGAATTTTAATCATCCCGATTTTATTGGAATAGATCCGGGTAAATGATTGTCCCGGCATTTCAACCATGTGCAGCATCGGTGGCGTCGCACACTTGTACCGATGCAACTTTGTTCATCTTTCTTAAAGCGAAGATGAGCATGGTACAGCTATCAAAATCCGTTGAAAATTCAGGAACCCGGAACAGTTCGCCGGACCACCTGGAAAACCTCTTCTACCGAAGGCCCGGTCCAGTTGATCTCCGCATCTTTTTTAAACCAGGTCATTTGACGCTTCGCGTAATGCCGGGTATTCAACTGGATCGCCGCCATTGCTTCCTGTAAAGATATTTTTCCATCCAGGTGGTCGAATAATTCTTTGTAACCCACTGTTTGCAGGGCAGTCAATTCGCGGTAGGCAACAAGGCCCTTTACTTCTTCCAGCAGGCCATCTGCCATCATTATTTCTACGCGTTCATTGATGCGCCTGTACAATTCCTGCCGGGGCAGTTCCAGCCCGATCTTGACAATCCTGAAGGCGCGGACGGCTGTATTTTTTTTCTGGAATTGAACAATGGACCGGCCGGTGGACAGCATCACTTCCAGGGCCCGCATCAGGCGTTGCGGGTTCTTTACCTCGCCCTGCGAGAAATACAAAGGATCTTTTTCCCTAACCGTATCCTGCAGCCAACCTAAGCCATATGCCGCATACATTCTCTCAATTTCTTCCCTGGTGCCCTCGGCTATAGAGGGCATTTCGTCAATGCCACTACAAAATGTTTTGATGTATAAACCAGTACCGCCCACCATGATGGCAATATCATTTTGGGCAAATATGGCCTGCAATTTTTCCAGCGCATATTTTTCAAAAACGCCTGCATTCACCGTTTCCTGTATCGAATGAGAATTGATAAAATAATGGGGTACTTGCTGCAATTGCTGCAGGGAGGGCTTTGCCACACCGATATCCAGTTCTTTATAACACTGGCGGCTATCCGCAGAAATAATGCTCGTGGAAAAATGGCGGGCCAGTTCGATGGATAGCGCTGTTTTGCCAACAGCCGTTGGCCCGGCGATGATGATACAGGTCTTATCCATTTGGAAGGTTTATTGCAGCGCAGATACATCATCCGCTGCCCGGCGCTAAGGTAAAAGAAAAATGGCCATCCACGCATGCCGTTCATGCGGTAATGGCCATCAATTAAATTTATCCGGATCAGAATTTAAACCCTATGCTCGCTACAATATTGCTACGGTTATCATTCAGGCTTGCAAAGGTATTAGCCCGGTCCTCAAGCCGGTAAGGGAAATTAATGTCTTTGTTGATGGAATAGATATAGGTAAGATCAATAAAAAATCCTTTGTGCCGGTAGCCTAAGCCGCCGCTGATCAGTGTTCTGCCGGGTGTACCCCCATTTTGCGCCTTATTGGCATCTACCAGTCCCTTGTCTTTGTAAGGATTGGTATAGTAGGCAAAACCAAGTCTTGCCATCAGCGTATTAAATTTTAATTCGCCACCCAGGCGGAAATTAAAATTGCCTTTGTACTGGTCTTTGATCACATCATTCAGCGAATTATAATAATTTTTTTCTTCCTGGGTGGGCGCTTCGTTGGAACTGGAAAAGCTTGAGCCCCTATGATTGACATATTCGATATCGGCGGTAACAAAGCCTTTTTGTTTTCTCACATCTTCAATAGAACTGAATACATAGCTGGCGCTGACGATCGCCTTTAAAGGAGTAAGCATGCTGTACTTGCTTTCGCCCGGCAGGTCGTTCGTAAATATGGTGGAGCTGGCTTCCCGCTGACCTTCATAATTCTCTGTATTGGCAGAAAGGGTAGCAGTCCTTGTATCTTTCAAAGAAAGCATGTAGGTGGGCGTATGGAAGGCAAAACCCAAACGCAGGTGCTCGGTCGGTTTGTAAATAAAGCCCAGCTTAATGTTGATACCGGCGCCGCTGGTTTTATAATCATCTGTATAGGTAAATGATTCAAAACCATTGCTGGCATTGGAGGAGGTATCACTTTCTTTAAAAGTGGTGGTGCTGTGATAATTCATTATTGGGAACCCCACAGTAAAGCCAAACTGGAACTTATCGTTCTTATTCATGGCATAGCCGATTGCAAGTTCGTACTGTGCACCCCTTGTATCGATCGTATTCAGCTGGCGCAATGCATGGCCGGCATCCAGGATATTTTCCGGGAGAGATCTTACCACCACATTGCCATTCACGGTGAAAGTATCTACCAGGTAGGTGTACAGGGCAGGGGCGGTGCCATAGGCAAAATTCGGGTTGTTCAAAGCGTCATCGATGGTCTGACCGCTTTTTGCCAGTTGTTCGGCCCATTGTTCACTATAGGAACTCAGGTTATTCAATCCACCATACATCACGCTATTGTTATAATTGGCCGTTTGCGTAACGGCAAGACTGATGGCCTGGCTGGTAGTTTTATTGGAATTATAACCATACACAAATCCGATGGGGCCGAGACCGAAATTGTTCTTCTTGTTTTTATTCTGGCTGTCGCGGAAGGTTGTTTTGTTGTTGTTCATAAAAAAGCCGGGCGTAAAAACAAATTCACCGGTTTTATAATTACCCAGCCCCGCCGGGTTTACAAATATGGAACTGATATCTCCACCCAGCGAACCCATGGCGCCGCCAATCGCCAGGGAACGGGCCGTTCCGTTTTGAGGAAAGAAGGAATACCGCAGCACATCTTCCGGTATCTGTGCGTATATAAGTGTACTGACGAACAGCACCGGCAGGAATAGAAGTTTTTTCATGGCAATATTATTTAGCTGTGACAGCCGGGTACGATCCGTCACTTAATGGGTTAGTGAAAACTGAATCAGATTAATTCCTTGGAGGCCTTGAAATGCCGCCACCGCCTGATGAGCTGCTGCCCGATGAAGAACTGCTGCTGGTTGACGGTGTGTACGAACGGTTGTTGTTGGATGTATTGTTATTGTTGGACGAATTGCTGTTGTTGTTAGAACCGTTGGTTGGCGTAAAGATCTGGCGCATCACATTTCCCACGCGGCTGCTATTATTGTTATTATAGGTTCTGGCGGGGCTAAGTCCGGTTCCACGTGCAGAAACACCCCTGCTTGAGTTATTGTACACCGGTGTGTAAGAAGCAAGATTCGACATACGCGGCGTGGTGTTTCTTACCAACGATAGCTTACCTCCGCCACCTGTATAGACCGGTGTATAGCCATACACGGGATAAGGATAATAAAAGGGATTATAGTAGTAACCGTAATTGAAGCCATAGATATAGGGTGAGTAACTATAGTCATTCAGATAAAAATCGGAACTGTAGCCATAATTGAGATAGCGGAAGCGCGGATCATAGATACCCAGCCGTACCGTACGGTATTCACTGTTGTAGGCATTGGCCACATAACGGTCCTCGTCTCTGTTGCTTTCTATATAACCACCGGCCGGGCGGGCAGGTGAAAAATAAACATCATCAGGGGTTTGGCCGGATTTATAAAGCGTAGTGCAACTGCTAAAAGCAGCCACCGAAAGGGCAAGAAGTAAAAGTTTTGTGTTCATGATAATTTTGTTTAAAATTATTATAGAATGAAGTTACTACTTTTGTGCGGTTTTTGGCAACAATATTATACCAACAAATTCTCTGCCGCCATAGTACAAAGTTTATAAATAGGATGTTAAAGCGGTGCTAAATTGTACGGTATTTTAGGGTTGCAGGCGACTGATTATCAACAAATGAGAAAAATCTCGACGCCAAGCCGGGACCGGTCACCAGGCTGGGGCCCGGAAATCGATTTCGGTAAATTATTCATCAAAAAAATCACTCTGGAAGGTAGTTATGAGCAAAGAGATCACCAGCATGCAGGAAGATTATTCGCAATGGTACAACGACCTGGTCATTAAGGCCGGTTTGGCCGATTATAGCGCGGTGCGGGGTTGTATGGTTGTGAAACCATATGGCTATGCGCTTTGGGAAAACATGCAGCAACAATTAGACAGGATGTTCAAGGAAACGGGGCATCAAAACGCGTACTTCCCGCTATTTGTTCCAAAAAGTCTTTTTGAGGCAGAGGAAAAAAATGCCGAAGGTTTTGCCAAGGAATGCGCCATCGTCACCCATTACCGGTTGAAATCGGACCCTGATCAAAAAGGCAAGCTGATTGTTGATCCGGAAGCGAAACTCGAGGAGGAACTGGTAGTACGTCCTACCAGCGAAGCCATCATCTGGAGCACGTATAAAAACTGGATACAATCTTACCGCGACCTGCCCCTGTTGATCAACCAGTGGGCCAATGTGGTAAGGTGGGAAATGCGCACCCGGCTGTTTTTGCGCACCACCGAATTTTTATGGCAGGAAGGCCATACGGCGCATGCCAGCCAGCAGGAAGCCGTGGATGAAACCGTGCAAATGCTGAACGTATATGCCGACTTTGCGGAAACCTATATGGCGATGCCCGTTATCAAAGGCGTAAAATCGGCCAACGAAAGGTTCGCCGGTGCGGTGGATACCTATTGCATAGAAGCGCTGATGCAGGACGGTAAAGCATTACAGGCGGGCACCTCGCATTTCCTGGGACAGAATTTTGCCAAAGCCTTTGATGTCAAATTTACCGATAAGGAAAATAAACTGGATTATGTATGGGCCACCAGCTGGGGCGTGAGCACCCGGCTGATCGGGGCGTTGGTGATGGCGCACAGTGATGACCAGGGCCTGGTATTGCCACCCAAATTAGCGCCGATCCAGGTGGTGATCGTACCAATCTTTAAAGGAGCGGAACAGAAACAACTGATCGATGAAAAAGTGACTGAACTGATGAAGCAGTTAAAAGCTGCGGGCATCTCCGTTAAATATGACGACAATGACAACAACCGCCCGGGTTGGAAATTTGCCGAATACGAAATGAAGGGGGTTCCTGTACGCATCGCTATCGGCGCAAGGGACCTGGCCAATAATGTGGTGGAAGTGGCACGCCGGGATACCAAAGAAAAAATGAGTTTCAGCATCGATGGGCTGGGCAACCAGGTGATCGCCTTGCTGGACGAGATACAATCTGCCATTTATAAAAAAGCAGCCGCCTTCCGGGAAAGCCGGATCATCAAAGCCGACAGCTGGGATGAATTTGTGCGCTTGCTGGATGAAAAGCCGGGCTTTATTTCGGCGCACTGGGATGGTACCGGTGAAACGGAAGAAAAGATCAAGGAACTAACGAAGGCGACTATACGCTGTATCCCGCTCGATAACGAACAGGAAGCAGGAAAATGCATTTTAACAGGGGCCGCCAGCACGCAGCGGGTATTGTTTGCGAGGGCCTATTAACATAGCCTGTAACCAGGTAAGGCAGCCTTTGTGTGAACGGAGTTGATGCGGCATGAACATTTCTAAAAGCATCGTATGAAACAGTTATTTTGTTTTGTGTTCTTTACGGGTATCGCATTTGCCGCTACCGCGCAATCTGCCAGGGACAGCGTGATCGCCGCGGTCAACCAGTTGTTCACCGCAATGAAAAATGCCGAAATAGTTTTTCATCCAATGCCGTCTTGCAGACCATCAGGGAGAAAGACGGTGTTGCAACGGTGCAGGATGAAAAGCTGGCCGAGTTCGTGGAAGTGATCGGGAAAGAAACACCGGGCGCTGCAGATGAACAAATAACGATCGGAAACGTACAGATCGATGGGCCTATGGCAACGGTTTGGGCGCCCTATAAATTTTATTACAAAGGGAAATACAGCCACTGCGGCGTGGATGCCTTCCTGTTAGTAAGGGTGGAAGGCCACTGGAAGATCCAGTACCTCAATGATACGCGGCAGAAAGGAGAGTGCTTGTAGCTGGCAAAGCTTTGACTAAGAGCTTGCTTTCGAAGACTCGATACCATCTAACTATCTGCCGTTAAGCCAAATCGCATTCAAGTGCGGATATTTTTTTCTTCTGAACCAAATATCCATATCAGCCAACCTGAACTTCCTGTAAATGAAATTTTTTGCAACAATACTATTCATAATTTTTGCAAACCAGGCTTTTGCTCAAAAGATTTTCAAGGTGGAGAATTTTTCCAAAGACTATTACGGAAAAATACAAATTAGCGATACGGCTGAAGTGTTCAGCCAGGGTTGGGTAGCCATCTATGACAGGAAGACAAATAAACAAATTATCAAAGTGTCTTCTGAAGAACTTGCAATGAATTCTCATGACGGTAAGGTCATAGCCAATATCAAAGAACTTCCGTATGGCGAACAAAGCCTGATCATGTACAATGATTTCAATTTTGACGGCAAGAAAGACTTCGCCATTTGTGATGGACAAAATAGTTGCTATCATGGACCTTCGTTTAAAATCTACCTGGCGACTGCCAACGGCTTTTTATACAACAAAGAATTTACCCGGTTGGCCCAGGATTACTGCGGCATGTTCAATGTTGATTATGAGGAAAAGAAAATTTATACGATGACAAAAAGTGGTTGCTGCTTGCATGAGTTTTCCGAATTTATTGTTTTAAATAATAAACCCAAAGTGATAAAAATTGAAACTGAAGAAGATAACATGCCGTTTTTCATTAGCACCACTGAAATTTGGAATGGCAAATCAATGATCAAAAAATCGATCAAAAAAATTGATATTGACCAGGAAGGGATTGAAGCAATTCTTTCTTTCAGTATCCCTAAAAACGATAAAAAGATAATCTTATATAGTATAAATGACAGGATGCTTTACTATGCACTTGTGCAAAAGGATAGTACTGTGGAATTCTCTTATCCCATTGAAAGTGTTTATCTGAGCGAAGATTTTCAATTTGATAGTTCTGTAAATAATTTAGCAGTGACCTTTAAAAATCAAAATGCCAGCTACAGGGTTTATGAACGCCCTAACGAAATTGGTGTCGTGATAGATGTGGGGGGCAAGGAATACAATGGGGTGGGCGATTTGAAAACGAAAGTTGGCAGCCTGGACAGACTACGGACGGTTAAACTTGACAATGTTTATTGAGCGCTGCATTGCAAGAGATATCTCTTTAGCCGAAGATATTATACTATTTGCCTCACTATTTGAATACAGCAATCTATGAACACCCAATCACTCTCAATCATTGTTTCGCCTGAAATCGGAAAACTGTCCGCCGAACTTATCGTACCTGACAAGCCCGATTGTATACTGACATTGGCGCATGGTGCGGGCGCAGGAATGCACCATGAATTTATGGTTACGATAGCCAGGGCACTTGCCGGGAAAAATATTGCTACGCTCCGCTTCAATTTCCCATTCATGGAAAATAAAAAAGGTCGACCGGATAGTCCCGCCGTGGCCCACAAAACGATTGAAGCGGCGGTGCACAAAGCGCAGGAACTCTTTCCCGGTCTGCCATTGTTTGCATCCGGCAAATCCTTCGGGGGCAGGATGACCTCACAATATTTGGCAACCAAACCCGCGGTGGATGTGAAAGGAATTATCTTTTTCGGCTTTCCGCTGCACCCATCCGGAAAACCATCGATCGAAAGAGCGGAACACCTGAAGGATGTTAAGGTGCCCATGCTTTTTCTGCAAGGTTCCAGGGATGAATTGGCTACCTACGAATTGATAGAAAAAGTATGCGCCTCTCTCAAATTGGCGACCCTTGTAAAGATCGAGGGCGCGAATCATGCTTTTAAAGCAGGAAAGCAGGATACCCTTTCAATGCTGGTGGATGCTTCCAGGTCATGGCTGGATAAGAAGATAAAAAAATCTGCTTCGAAATAGCCTGCATCAGGCAGAAGATAGCCGTATATCCTATCAAAAATTAACCAATGGCTATTGGCGCAATCATTCAAATTCGGCTGGTAAGGTTAAAATTTATTTGTGATTCAGCTTGTATTTTTTGTTCACCTTGGGGTTGTTGAAATATTCATCCAGTTCTTTGCTGTTTAAATTTTCTTCCGCGATGGGAACATCTATCAATTGAATCTGTGTTTGCTTCAGTTCGTCTTTCAGCTTTTTGCTTTTGTTGAGAATGTCCGGGTCACGGTCGCCCATCACTGTATTCTCTGCCAGCAGGTATTCCAGCCTTTTGATGCTGTTGCGAACCAGGGTAGCCGTGTTTTGATCAGACACTACATTCGGTGCAGTGGCTTCTTTTACCGGAACCAGGGCCACGCCTACGCTTGGCAATATCTTGCCCGCGGTTTGCTGGTTGGAGTTGGGTAAGGAAGAAAAAACGGTGCCACCCAAACCGGAAGCCGCTGAGCCAAGATCAAAGCCAGTCCTGGTTTTCTTGGTCTTTTTTAATTTCCTGTCCAGTATCCTGAAACTGCTTTTGAGTTGTAAGATATAATTCGACACATCCTTTCTCAATTTTTCAAACTCCATTTCCTGCTGCGGGTAGTTGATGTTTTCCCTTACATACACGTGTATAATGGCCGTATCGCGGTTGCCGAATTTGTTGGTCCCGACAAAATACAACTCCAGCAGTTTTTGTTTGTCTTTATCCGTTTCTTTTACAAAATCGAAGGGGGCATACCAGGTAAAATCATCGTTGCATTTATTAACGGGCGTCATCGACTTTGCCTGGTAATTGCTGAAATAAGTGATCTCTTCGATCGGAAAACTTCCATTGTCGCATTGCAATTTGAAATTGATAGTATCGCCTTCGTCAATGTACAGGGTATTGGTGACCGTAGGTTTTATTTTTGACGGAATGATCTCGGTATTATAAAATAACAGGATAAAAGAAGTATCGATCTTATCGGTGGGGTCATTCAGGTTTTGCAAACCGATCTGCACTTTGTACTCGTAATCATACTTTAGTTTTCCAGACAGGAAGAATGATTTCTCCGCCTTGAAAGTGAGTATGCCGTCATCCTTATCGATCTTCAGACCAACGGGGGAGTTTTTTAAATACCAGTAATATTGCGCCTTGTCTTTATTGATTTCAAATGCGTACCGCAAAGTGGAATCAACATGCAAGGTGATATAGGGATTGATATTTTTGATCCTTAAAAAACTATCTGCTGTATTGACTATTTTATGGATCGTGGTGTCGGTGACTATCACCTGGGCCTGGCCGGCAGAACAAAAAAGGAGAAGTATTAGGATAATAACTGCGGTCAACTTTTTGATAACCATGATGGAGATTAAGTCTTAACAATAAAGTTGCAAAGGTAAGAAGTAAAAAAGCCATCCCGATAAAACGGGACGGCTTTTTTAACCAAATCAACCTTATATCACAGATATTGTATTAATTTTTGCAGTTGCTAATTACTGGATGGTAATTTCTTTGGTGACAACTTTTGCCACTTCTTTTTTAGGCAGCGTCAGTTTAAGGATACCATTTTCATATTTAGCTTCGATGGCTGCGGCATCAATTTTTTCATCCAGGGTAAAGCTGCGTTTGAAAGCTTTGCTGCTGAATTCTTTTCTTACTACTTTCTGGGTTTCTGTTTTAGCCACTTCTTTCTTTTCAGCGCTGATGGTCAAAACCTCGCCATCCAGCTTGATGTTGAAGTCAGACTTTTCAAGACCTGGAACGGCCACTTCCAACTGGTAGTTATTCGTGTCTTCCACGATATTTACCGGTGGAAAACCGTTAAAATCCTGCCGCAGGCTTTTTGAAAAATTAGCGGGTAATTCATTAAAAATGTCATTGATAAATCCGTCGAAAGATCTTGTAGCCGGGTTGTTTACTTTTACGAGTGTCATAACGTTACTATTTGTTGTTTTTTAAATTTTGTTGTTTGACATTAGATTTTCAAATACCGATCCAACCCAATTTTTCTGCATAATTGGCCAGATTACTCAAATTTTGTTGACATAATGTCTGTTTAAAATAAATAGAAGCGACTTAATGTCAGTTCGTGTTTTGGGATTTTTAAACACATTGAAATTCTTCGATGGATTATTCAGTTCAAGTATGTACTTTTGTGGTTCAAAAAAGATAAACTATGTATCCAGCAGAGATTGTAATACCAATGAAGGAAGAGCTTACCGAAAATGGGTTTGCCGAAATGCTTACACCGGCGGATGTTGAACAAAAATTAGCCGATGAAGGAACCACCCTGGTGGTGATCAATTCAGTTTGTGGCTGCAGTGCAGGCACGGCCCGTCCGGGTGTATTGATGGCTGTACACAACAGCGCAAAAAAGCCCGATCATTTAACCACCAGTTTTGCTGGTTTTGATGTGGATGCGGTTAAAAAAATTCGTGAACATCTTTTGCCTTATCCTCCGTCTTCACCTTCTATCGCGCTTTTCAAAAATGGCCAGCTGGTTCATTTTATTGAAAGACATAATATCGAGGGAAGAAGCGCCCAGATGATCGCCCAGAACCTGATCGGTGCTTTTGAAGAATATTGTAATTAATTGTTGTAACGCGGATTCGCGTTGATATAGACCTGAAATTTTTCAATGGGTTATAAGTAGTCCTGTAGTTTTTTACTGCAGGACTTTTTTATTGGTGAGTGCTCAGGTTTTTATGGCTGATATACTGAGCTTCACCTTTTTCTACTTCTTCAAAACTTTATGGGCCTGTGCTAACCGCCGTCAAGGTTTGTAACCCTGACGGGGTAGCTGTATTGTCGGTTTGATGCCGGGTATATTTTTAGGGTTTGATATGTTTTCAAAACTTTGCTGCGCCTGCAACCAATCGCCGCCTTCTGGGTTATGACTTGAAGGGCAATATCATTAAGTTAAGCCTCGGCGAGGGGCATGGGTAGAGGAAATAACATGACAACTTCAAGCCCTGCAAGGGCGGTATCTTCTGCGTAAAAATGTCGCCGTTACAGAGCTTGAATTAAATTATCCGCCTTTTTGCTACCAAATTATCGAGCTTATGGCGCTAGCGATGCTTAACATAGAAATACGTGGTATTATCAGGCCCGTGCAAATTGAAACGTATTGGGCAACTACTCCCAAATCGGTATAATTGAATATCTTGCAGCTCCTAATTTTAATTTAGCAAGAATGTATCCCAATTTATATTACGTTTTTAAAGACTGGTTTGGAGTAGAGTGGAAAGTGCTGAAGATCCTGAACACTTTTGGTTTGATGGTGGCGGTGGGATTTATTGTGGCTGCCATCGTGATCACCAGCGAGCTAAAACGGAAGGAAAAGCAGGGCCTGCTTTTTCCAAGGGAAGAATTTATAAAAGTCGGCAAGCCGGCTACCTTCATCGATATACTGGCCAATTTCTTAATCGGCTTTCTTTTTGGGTTTAAACTGATCGGTTTTATTTTTAACAAACCCGATGAGATGAGCCCGCAGGCTTATATCTTTTCTGCGGAAGGCAGTATAGCAGGAGGCCTGGTAGTTGCAATTTTCCTGGCCGGGTTGAAATGGTGGGAAAAGAACAAGCAAAAACTGAAGGAGCCCGAGCAAAGAAGTATCCGTATCTGGCCGCACGACAGGGTAGGAGATATTGTCATTATTTCTTTGGTCTTTGGTATTTTGGGCGCCAAGCTTTTTGACAACCTCGAAAACTGGGATGAGTTTGTGGCCGATCCCATCGGACGTATATTTTCGCCGGGCGGACTAACTTTTTACGGCGGTCTTATAGCCGCCGGTATCGCTATTTGCGTGTACGCCCGAAAAAAAGGGATCAAACTGATCCACCTCATCGATTCCATTACCATCGCGATGTTGCTGGCCTACGCCGTGGGGCGTATCGGTTGCCAGGTATCCGGTGATGGCGACTGGGGAATTTACAACAGCGCCTATATCACGGACGCCAATGGAAAGGTGGCGGAGGCGAAGCCCGGTGATTTTGAAGCCGGCCTGGAGCGTTATAAAACTTATTTCCTCGACGGCAGGGTGCAGGATTCCGGAAAGGCAATGCTTACACCTGTTACCGATCGCAAAAGCAACAGTCTGGCCGAAGTGCCGCATAAATATGTAAAAGCCCCATCCTTTCTTCCCCGTTGGCTGGTGGCCTACAATTACCCGCAGAACGTGAACAATGACGGGATCCAGATTCCGGGCGATTACCAGGACCATAACCGGGTATTGCCTTCGCCGGTTTTCCCAACTCCTTTTTATGAGACCATCATTTGCACCTTCCTCTTCCTGATGCTTTGGGCGGTAAGGAAACGGATCACCGTAGCGGGCACGATGTCGGGCATCTATTTTATCGTGAATGGTTTGGAGCGTTTCCTGATCGAAAAGATCCGGGTCAACAATCAATACCATTTCCTGGGCATCCATCCCACACAAGCCGAGATCATCTCCTTCTGCCTGGTGCTTTTTGGTATCGCCATCATCATTATATCCAATGTAAGAGCTTCCCGCACCTATTAATTCTCCGTTTTTGCTGTAACATTTTGTAACGGACAGCGTACCTACCGGTTATCCGCTCTTATCACCGTTTGTGTATAGTAATGTTCCTTGCATTACAAAGTACCTATCTTTGTTATGTACATTTCAAAACAAAGTATAAAGTATAGCCATGAAACACTTATTCCTTTTGTTTATTGCAATGCTGGTAAAAATGATTGTCTTTGGTCAGCAAACCGGCAAAATAACCGGTACGATCCAGGACGGCGGTAATCAAAAAATAGTGGATGCCGCCACTATTTCTTTATTGCGTGCTAAAGACAGCGGCCTTGCCAAAGTAGCCATCGCCGACAGAGATGGTCATTTTGCCTTTGAAAATGTTAAGCCAGGGACCTACCTGGTAATGGCCACGTCCATTGGTCATAATAAAGTGTATAGCAATGCGATCTCGGTTAGCAACGAGCAGCCGGTGAATGCGGGCGTACTACAACTGACTGCAATCGACAAAAATCTGAAGGAAGTGGTAGTCACTTCAAAAAAAATGCTGATCGAGCGCCGGATCGACAGGACCATCATCAATGTAGACGCCGCCATCAGTAATGAAGGGACCACAGCGCTGGAAGTGCTTGAAAAAAGTCCGGGCATCACGGTCGATAAAGATGGCAATGTAAGCCTCAAAGGGAAGCAGGGCGTGATGATCATGATCGATGGCAAACCTTCTTACCTGACCGGCCAGGAGCTCACCAATTACCTGCGTTCACTGCCGTCGAACATGCTCGACCAGATCGAGATCATGACCAATCCATCCGCTAAATACGATGCAGCCGGCAATTCGGGTATCATCAATATCAAGACAAAAAAGAACAAACAAAGGGGTTTTAACGGCAGTCTGAATGCAGCCTACGGACAAGGCATGTATGCCAAAACCAATAATAGTCTTAACCTGAATTACCGCAACGGCAAGTTCAACCTGTTTACCAATATCGGCGCCAATTACCGCATTAACTATAACCAGCTGGATATAAAACGCAGGTATAAAAACCCCGACGGTTCCGTAGATGCCATTTTTGAACAAACGGCCACTGAAAAACGGCTCAATAACAATTACAATGCAAAGATCGGGGCCGATTTTTATGCAACTAAAAAAACAACCTTTGGTATTGTACTTACCGGTTTTACTTGTCCTTCGGAAAAAATTGGCAACAACACCAGTTACCTGAAAAGCAATATTGGCATCACTTTCCAGCACATTGGGATCCTAAGCTTAGAATTCCACGTGGACAAGTTGTCGCG
>JADMIO011124104.1_pt1 | contig 101842 bp, 88 predicted proteins | sample 8958161 | NCBI WGS metagenome assembly JADMIO01 (sample SAMN16585339, study PRJNA669376) | soil metagenome | isolation source: Crop rotation soil | place: USA: Cullars Rotation, Alabama | collected 2011 | reverse complement strand
GCCGCGACTTCAAGTCACGTGAATTCCAAGCTTCGGATCCCACTGTGCTGGAAAGTTTTACCCCAATAACATGGTGATTTTCTTTCAAATCCACCAGGGTGCTTACCATTTTCCTTTCAATAAGATTCATGAATAGTTTTTTTTAGTTCCTGACTTTTAGGGCTTTTTTCGTCAAATTCGAGGGCGCCAATTTACAATATATTATTTGAAAATGTTCCGGGCCTGCTCCTCATCACTTAAAAAAGGAAACATTACGTCCAGCGGCATTGATTCCATCTTACCATCGGCATTCATCTTTGAAGTGGCTTTAGGGAACAGTGTTTGCGCCGGGTCCATTACTATTTCACAAATAACCGGTCCCTCTGTGCCTAACACATCGCTGATGGTTTTTTCAAGTTTATCATTGGATTTCACTCTTTTAAAGAGTATCCCATAGGCATAGGCAATTTTTTCAAGGTCGGGGCATATAACCCCTCCCTCCGGCGACGACCCGATATAACGTTTATTAAAATATGCAGTTTGGGTGCTACGAATGGCGAGGTAACCCTGATTCTCCAAAACGAAAAGCTTAACAGGAAGTTTATAAGTCTGGATGGTTTGAAGCTCCTGAATATTCATCTGCATGCTTCCATCACCGGTAATTATAATAACCGGTTTTTTATCGTTGGCAACACATGCTCCTATTCCTGCAGGCAGGTCGTAGCCCATGGAAGCGCACCCCTGGTTAGCTATTACCCTGACTCCTTTCTTAACCTTCATCACCTGGTATGTAGAAGTATATGCTGTGCCATTCCCTGTTACAACCACAGCCCCCTTATCCAGCTGTTTAAAAAGTTCGTCAGCAAAGACATATGAGTTGGCATATCCCTCAGTGATAACGTTGTCTTCAATTACAGTTGGAAGTTCTTTTTTTCTTTCTTTGGCCCATTCAATCCATTTTGAATAATTGTTACTTTCCTGGCCCTTAAGCAGGGGTAACAACTTATCGAAAAAGACTTTTAAATCAGAATTTATTTTTAAATCAATATCCAGTGTAGGTTTGTTGAGTTCAGCCTGGTCAATATCAATCATTACTTTAAAAGCCTGCGGAGCAAATGAAGAAAAATTAAATCCTACCTGGCGTATACTTAACCGTGTTCCCATTATCAGCAGCAGGTCAGCATTCTGCACCATTACATTTCCCAGGCGGTCTCCGCATATACCGGGTTTGCCAAAAAACAGTGGATGGTCATAAGGAACAATATCATGCCCGCTAATTGCAGTTACGATTGGAATACCTAAAGATTCAGCAAAAGTGAAGAATTGTTTAATAGAATCAGATATTCTTACTCCATTTCCCACATAAATCAGCGGCCTGCTGGCTGCTTTTAATTTTTGAATGAGGGCCTGTAACGGGACATCAGGAATTGTTTCTTTTTGCGCTGATTCGTTACTCTCAGGTACGTAACCTTTTAATTTCTGTTCATCAACCAATGCTCCCTGCACATTAAGAGGCACATCAAGCCAAACAGGGCCCGGGCGCCCGGTTGTTGCTATATAAATAGCTTTTTCAAGCAAGTACCTTATTTCATCAGGCTCGGTTACCATACAGGCAAACTTGGTAATAGGCTTCACCACGCTTACAATATCAACTTCCTGGTCCCCTAGTTGCCTTAATCCAACCACATCAGGACATGAATGAATAGTGGTTTCAAACTTTACCTGCCCCGAAATATAGAGTACAGGTACAGAATCGGTCCACTGGCCGAATACTCCGTTTAAAGTGTTCAAGCCGCCTGGTCCTGTAGTAACATTTACTACCGCCAGTTTGTTTAAAAGCCTTGCATACCCTTCGGCGGCTATTGCGCAGGCTTGTTCATGGTGGTTACAGATATAATTAAATTCACGGCCCAGGGAATCATTGAGGTGCATTGCCCCGCCACCTGTAATCATAAAAATATCCCTAACACCATATTCTTTCAGGCGTTTTGCAATGTAATCTGTTACTTTAATCATAGGTTATGATGAGCTTTAAGGCATCTACATTTAATAATGTGATGCGAAAAGCATTATTATTTGGAAGTCAAAATTAAGTGAAAACATCGTTAAAACGGATTTGCTAAGGCTAAGCTTATAGTAATTAAGATACCCGGCCAAAGCTAAAAATCCCAGTTAAAAAGTTGATTTAATTATTTATCGGTCAATAATAAATCCTTATTTATAGAGGCTTTATTATCCAGGTACCAATTATACAAATTTTTAATGCCGGTTTCAATATCAGTGAACTTTACATTTTTAAACTCGGCCCGGAGGCGATTATTATCGCCCGAATATTCCATCCCCATACCCTTGGCACCAACTTTAATTTCAGAACCTCCGCCAGCCGTTTCATTTACCATTTGTGCAATCTCAAGCAGCCCTACAGATGAATCCGGCGTAATATTATATGCATGATATTTTGCTTTATTCAAGATAAAGTAATCAAGAACAGGCATTAAGTCATCTATATAGAGATAATCGAACCGGCGGTTTTGCCGCAGCGTAATCGGAAGGCTGAACAATGATTTACAAATGGCATTGGAGATAAAGCGTATAGCATAATCCTCATATTTACCATAAATACCGAATACCCTGAAATCCACAACATAATCAAGATGAGCGAAAAGTTTTTCCATTATGTACTTGCAATACCCCAATTCGTCCGCTGGTATATAGGTACCAAAATATTCTTCCTTCATTTTTGGGATATAATGCCGCATATCATAAATAGAGCCCGACCCAATATTGATGAGTTTTCCCCAGGAATCCTTATGCTTCAGCAGGTTGAAAACCATGCGGGAGTTAGTAAACAACAAGCCCTGCGTATCGGCGGCATTCCGATGTCCCGGTTTTGCCGCTGAATGAATTATAACATCAAAGCTGTTTTTTTTAAAATACTCTGCTACGTTTTCATCGTTAGCACAGTCAAGTTCTTTTCTCGACGGAGCAAAAATCTCATATTTATCTTTCAGCCACGACTCCTTTATGTTCCTGCCAATAAAACCCGAACCTCCGGTTATCAAAATTTTCATATGTTAATTCCGGGTTTGTGAGAATCCTGGTTCATACCAGGAGAACTAGCAGTAAAAATTTCACCGGGCGTTACTCTTTTCATCTTTTTAATTAAATCGAATTCTGCTAAAAACAAAAGCAATAGCAATACCGGGTTTACAATTACCTGCAGCGAAATAAAGTTACCCCCTGTTGTGGCTATAAAAGGATAGTTTTTGGCGCCAAGCAGCGCGCCATATATTAATGCATACCAAAACGAATAACGGGTTGAAGGATACAGCAACACCGGTATTAACATGATTAAGAGATAATAATCGCATGTTACAGGTTGAAACAGGACGAACGAAATACATAAAATAAAAGAGAGCTTAGAAGGTATGAATATATCCTTTATCAATTGATTAATACTCCTTTTTCTCAGACTTATCAAAATAACCAAAAGGCCAATGGCAGCAGGCACAACCAGGGGGCTAAAAAATTCTGTTATGTGCAGTTTCTTAAATGCCCATAGCATTGGCATAAACAACGAGCTTCCATAGCCAAGACCCCGCATGTTTGCAACGTAAATACTGTTATATTCATTCAGCGAGCTGAAAAACACGGATAAGTTATAACTGCCCTCCGGTAATATACGGTAGTTAATAAATATTGATAAACCATTGATGAGTATAAGCCATACGGCCAGTGTAACAATCACTTTAACTAAGTCCTTAAATGAAAATGGCTTTCCTATAAAAAACAATATGATAAAAATTATCGGGGTAATTCGAATTGAAGCAGCCACAGCTATTCCCAGGGTGAAAAGAATTAAATTTTTAAAGCGAAAAGTAATTAACAGGGTAAGGAAAACAAAGATTGAAATAATATTACCCCGGTCTATAGCAAACAGCAACGGGTAAACAATTGCAACCATTATAAAAACCTGCAGGTTATTTCCTGTTTTGCGCACGAGGAAATAAATGGCGCTTAACAGTAATAAGTGAATACCAATAAAAATACCGTATTTGCTGTGAGTAAATAAAATCAGCTTGGCAAGCAAAGCATAAATCGCAGTTGCAAAAGGAAGGCCGTTAGCATTATAATCAACCGGTCCATCCCATACTTTTACAATATGAAGGCCATCCATCAGCTTAAAAAAATCACCAAACCTGTCCTTCGGATTAAACAGAAAGGTTAAATATGGAGAGGGTTCAGGATGTTGCGGGTGCGGATATGGAAGTGAAATAAAATGATCAACTATATTGATGAGAATATTAAGGCACAAAAAGTAAAATGCATATTTCAATACATCAATCGATGTTTTATTTGTTTGCACCAATAAACCATTTTTAGTCGTCATTAACTATTCGTTAAGTGGGTAATATATTACCGTATCCGTTTAACTTATGATTCCTTCAGAATCTTATGAAACACCTCTATCATGTAGTCAATCATTTCGTTATTCAGCATAGGTGTTACGCCAATCCAGAAGGTATTATGAAGGATGATTTCTGTATTTTTCAAATCTCCGACAACCCTGTATGAGTAGTTTTGAAAATAAGGTTGCTTCCTGATATCAGCAGCAAACAACAAACGGGTTGCTATTTTACTTTGAGTCAGTTTAAAAATCAGCTCATTACGGCTGATACCTGCATTGGGCTTTAGTGTAATAAGAAAACCAAACCATGAAGGATTGGCGCCCTTGGTTGCCTCAGGTAAAATCAGCTTATCGGTTAAATCGCTTAAACCATTTTTTAACCTGTTAAAATTATGCCGGCGAATGTTTACAAACTCTTCCAGCTTATCCATTTGTGCAAGGCCAAGAGCTGCCTGCATATCCGTAATCTTCAGGTTATAACCCAACCGTGAGTAGGTGTATTTATGGTCGTAACCCATTGGCAGGCTGCCGAGCTGCCATTCAAACCGTTTACCGCATGTATTATCATCACCGGGCATACACCAGCAATCGCGCCCCCAGTCGCGGAACGACTCCATAATTTTTTTCAGCTTGGCATTGCTGGTAAATACAGCTCCCCCCTCGCCCATGGTAATATGGTGAGCAGGATAAAAACTTAATGTGCCTATGTCGCCAAAAGTGCCAACATGCTTATTGTTATAGCTGGCACCCAATGCATCGCAGCAATCCTCTATCAGCCAAAGGTGATGTTTCTTCGCTATACGATGTATTTCTTCCACCTGGAACGCATTACCAAGAGTATGTGCAATTACAATAGCCTTGGTTTTAGGGCTGATAGCCTCTTCCAGTTTTGTAATATCTACCTCGTAGGTAGGTATATCTACATCGAGGAAAACAGGTATTAAGCCATAAGAAAGTAAAGGGTTAATAGTGGTAGGAAATGAAACAGCCACTGTTATAAACTCGTCTCCCGGCCTCAATGCCCTGTCGCCTAATTCTTCGGCGGTAAGTGTTGCTGCAGCAATAAGGTTAGCGCTGGAACCGGAGTTAACAGTTATCAGGCTTTTTACTCCTATGTATTTTGCAAGCTTCTTTTCAAAAGCGGTGTTAAATCTGCCTGCGGTAAAAACACCGTCCAGCACCGCCTCTGTAGCCAGTTGCAGTTCTTTTTCATCAAACACCTTACCGCTCACCGGAACGCCAGATTCGCCGGGTACAAATTTCTTATTTGCAAATACCTCTTCGTGGTACTTTTTTATAAGAGTAAAAATTTCATCCTTAATGTGCTCTGCGTTCGACTTCATGCGTTGTTGCTGTTCGCTTTGAATCACTGGATACCGGTTTGTGGGAATCAATTGTTGTTAAAGGCACTATTACCCTCTTTTTTTCAAAGAATTGAGGCATTTTACATATGCCAGTAAGAGTACAAGCAAAAATAATAACTCTTTGCCTATCGTCAACCCGCGGGTTGAAACAGGTTTTTAAACGTTCTTGTTGGAAGTCGGTAAAAGAAGTCAGCAATTTCAGGAATCAGCCATAATATTTTTCCTGAATGAGCTTATTACCTTTAAAATATCCTCATTATTCATGGGAATATAAAGAGGTAATAAAATGCTCCTGTCGCATGCTTCCTCCGAAACAGGGAGTTTTACTCCTGCGTACTCCTCCTTGTATGCAGTTTCTCTATGGGTGGTCATAATACCACGACGGGTAGCAATTCCTTCATCCAGCATTTTCTGCATCAGGTCGTTACGGCCAACCGGGCAGTTATTAAGAAGATATACACTGTACGACTGGAAATTAGTTTTATAACCTTCAGCTTCTTTAGGCAACCTGATGAATGGAATATCTTTCAGGGCCTCGTAATACTGGCTGGCAATCTTTCTTCTCTCTTCAATAATCCAATCCAGCTTTTCCAGTTGTTTAATGCCTACAGCAGCCTGTATATCCGTCATTCGGTAATTATATCCTACTTCAACGTGGTCTTCAAAAATCAGTTTGCTGGATTCATGCCGCAGCCTGTCGTTTACAGACATGCCATGTTGCCTCAGCAATTTCATGCGCTGGTAAAAATCTTCCCTGTTGGTTGTAACCATGCCACCATCCCCGGTTGATACTACCTTACGGGGGTGAAATGAAAAACACACAAGCTCCGAATGGCTGCCAATGTTTTTCCCTTTATAAGCTGAGCCGGCAGCACATGCTGCGTCTTCAATAAGTTTCAGGTTATGCTTTTGCGCCAGTTTTTGAAAAGCATCTATATCAGCGGGCATACCTATTTGATGTACCAGTAAAATTGCTTTAGTGCGCGCTGTTATCTTTTTCTCGGCATCTGCTACATCCAGGTTATAGGTTTCAGGATTCACCTCGGCAAAAACAGGTATGGCGCCAACATACTTTATTGAGTTGGCTGTTGCAATGTAACTCATAGAGGGACAAATAACTTCATCCCCGGCCTTTATACCCGCTACTATCATGGCAAGATGTAAGCCCGTGGTACAGTTGGATACGGCAACGGCATATTTAGCACCGGTCCATTTTGCAAATTTTTCTTCAAACTCAGCCACACGCGGGCCCTGGGTAATCCAGCCCGTTAAAATGGTATCGTACGCCGCCTGTGCTTCGTCTTTCGTTAAATAAGGTTTCGCTATTGGAATCATTTCGCTACTGCTGTTTTCTGTTTTTCAAAATACCATTGGCTCAATTCTTTCATTCCTTGCTCTAATGTAATATTGGGTGTAAAGTTTAAAAGCTTTTTGGCTTTACTAATGTCGGCCAACCTGCGGCTTACCGGGTTCACCGAGCTTTCGTCCCTGTATTCATGCTTCAGGGTGGAGTTATTTACTTTTAGCAACACCTGCAGCAATTCTGCGAGGCTTGTTTCTTTCTGGTCTCCAATATTGAATGACTCATCCGTAACATCTGATTGCAGGGAGGCTATGTTTGCCTTTGCAATATCACGAACATATACAAAATCCATGGTGGTACTGCCATCGCCGTAAATTAACGGGTTACGGCTATCGCGAATACAGTCCAGCCATTTAATCATTACTTCTGTGTATTTTCCGTCGGTGTCCATTCGCGGACCATACGCATTAAAGTAGCGCAGTGCCACATAATCCAGCCCGTACATAAACTTATAACTGCGGAAGAGCTGCTCACCCCACATTTTGGCGGCACCATAAAAAGTCTGGTTATTGTATGGGTTATCAGTCTCCGGGGTTGGAAAATGCTGGGCCAGCCCATATACTGAAGCGCTGGAGCTGTAAATCACTTTTTTTATTTTATGCTTTACACATAGCTCGGCAACTTCAAAGGTGCTCTTAAGCATTACCTCGAAGCCTTCGCGCGGGTTGGCAGCACAGGCATTAATCCTGAGTGCGGCCATGTGAAACACATAATCGCAGCCTGCAATGCATTTTTCGAGCAATGCAGTATCGCGTATGTCTCCTTCATGAAATTCCACGAGCGGGTTGCTGTAGAAGTTTTTCATGTTCTCATTTGTTCCCCTGATGAAGTTATCGATGATGATAATTTTTTTGGGTTGCAGCGGAATTAGTTCTTCAACTACGTACGAGCCTATAAATCCTGCGCCGCCTGTTACCAGTATGATACTGTCTTTTACTTTATTATGCATGTTTGGTGTTATTAAGACTTAATATAACAATGCCTGAGACAATTAGGGCAAACCCGATAAAAGAAAGATAATTAAGCTGGTCCTTAAAAATATAGTAACCGGCAATTATCGTCAGAACAAAATTAATTCCTGTGACAACTGGAATAATGAATGTGAATTCATTGGTGGACAGAGCCTTAAACAATACAAGGGCCGACAGAAAAACAATAAACAAGGCACCGATTGTTTGAAAATCGAAAATGAATTTAATCCAGTCATTTAATTCGCTTAATGTTCTGCCTTTCAGCCGCCACTTTATTATAGCGGCTCCCGTTACATTGAGGACGGCATACAAAAAACACAAAGAAAGGGAGCGTATCATTTGTTAATTTCCATTTGGTTTAAATTCATGCTGCAATCAGGAATTAAGGTTTCGTTTTTGTTCCACTACGAAATAGGGACGGCCTCTTACCTCATCCAATATCCTCCAGATGTACTCACCAATAATCCCAAGCATAGTCATTTGAAAACCGCCAATCACCAGTATCAATAATATTGCGCTGGACCATCCTTCAATGGGGTTGCCCTTAAAATAGTTAAACACCACTCCGCAACCGTATAGAAAAGCAATGAATGAAATAAAAATGCCTGTAACGCTCATTATCCTTACAGGAAGATGCGTAAAGCCAAGAATAGAATCTATCGTAAATTTTATTTTACGGGCCAGCTTCCATTTGGAACGGCCATGTAAACGTTTCTGCTTATCGTATAAGATTGTAGTTTGTTCAAATCCTACTGATGAGAGCAACGCCAGTAAGGAACGGTTACGTTCCGTTATTTTATTGATAACCTCAATCACCTGCTTATCAGCCAGGAAAAAATCTGCCCCGTTAAAGTGTGTTTCAGGCAACACATATTTGCGCATTACGTACCAGTAAATTTTACCCATCAGTCCGGCTAATGCATTTTCTCTTTCGTGGGTTCTCCGGGAAGCCCACACAATTTTAGCGCCCTTCATCCACTCCTCTATAAGGCGGGGTATTATTTCCGGTGGGTCCTGGAGGTCGGAAGACATGGCAATCACACAATCTCCCTCAACATGCTGAAGACCTGCTGTACAGGCTGCATGCGAGCCTACATTTCGTGCCAGCCTGATGCCGGACACCATGCTGTCCTGCTGGCAAACAGATTCAATAAACTTCCAGGTGCCATCAGACGAGTGGTCGTCAATAAATAATAAATGAAAATCGTAGGCTGGATTATCGGCTGCTACTTTTTTAAAGCGCTCATACAGAACAGGCAGGTTTTTCTCCTCGTTAAAACAGGGGCACTGTATCCATACTTTAGGTAATTCACCGTTCATTGCGCTATCTATAGGTATTAGATTGTTTTATTTAAAGCTTTTGCGGGGTTTCCAACCACCGTTGTATTATCAGTCACATCATTTATTACCACTGCACCCATGCCGATTATGGCATTTTTTCCAATTTTTATTCCTTCTTTGATGTTTGCTCCCTGCCCTATATAGGTTCCTTCCCCTACGCTCACATTTCCTGCAATTAAAACCCCGGAAGCGAGCAAAACTCCGGGCGCAAGATACACATCATGCTCCACAACACAACCAGTTCCAACCCCCACGTGCTTCGACAAATGAGCATTGGCACCTACCATTACATGAGAATAAATAGTAATTCCCTCTTCGATTATTGCAAAGCGGGAAACTACTGAATCCCTATGCACCAATTTCATAAAGCGTTGAGGCGCAAGGTTCAGCTTATCAGAAATTTTAATTCGGATAAGCGGATTTGCGGGATTGCCAATTCCCCAGCATAAAAGGGCTTCAGGATACTCATTAGCAAGTGAGAGGCCTCCAAGAATCTTATAACCGGCAATGGAAGCACCTTTTTTTGCCGCATCATCATCCAGCATTCCCATTATCTCGTACATGCCACCGTTCTGCTCGTTCAACAAAAGGAGGGCCTCTATAGTTGGAATACAGCCTCTTCCTCCACCCAGTATAATAACCTGTTTCTTACTCATGATGGTTTGGATTAAACATCTTTATCCATTCAAAATTATTCTCCGTCGCATTAGCAACTGAATTCCCTGCTTTCATAAAACGAATTGCTTCCTCCCCGGCCTTTAATCCCGCAATAAAAGTTCTGACTACCAGTTCGGGCCCCAGGCTGCCAGGGTTAAAACCCATGTATCCCATTGGGGGCGCTACTTCAGGAATAAATTTTACTCCTTCAAAATCAGTTCGCTTAATATCACCCATTGCCTGCACACAGGCATCCCATGCCCCTAATATATCTACCGGGTATATTGATTCTGCAGCCCTGGTAACATTCCATTTACCGGTTTGGGAAGAGTCCATCAGCAGAAGAGCATCATATTGCTTTTCATTCTTCCTATTCTTTTCTATTCTTGTGACATTAGCAGGAAGGCCTTCGCCTGCCATTCCATTATCAATAATATCTACCTGCTCACAACAAGCAGATAACATAGGAAGTATGTAATGTATAAACTGGTTAGTACAAACTAAAATAACATGATTGGAATGAACTTCGAGTCCTGCCTGCAACATTCCTTTTAATAACAGAACACCTGAAGAATAAAAGCATTTTACAGTAGGGTGCATTTCATTGGCACCTACTATCCATATCCCTTTTTTTCCTGCTGCCTTCACATCAATATCTCCGTCACGGTACTCCCATGGCTCATACATCAGGCTGATTACAGCATCATTCCGAAGACTATTTATCAGCGCAGCATTTAACGGCCTGAGGGGATTGGAATTAGTAATAATATCGGCCTGTGAAGCTTTTACCAGATCATGGCCTTCGCTAAATGTAACCTGGGTGCGTCCTTTAGAAGGAACATAGTTTAGTAAGGCTGCCGTTTGTGCTACCGCTTCTGATGCAGGCCCATACCGGTTGCTCTTTGCCACGCAATGCACTGCTTTGGCGCCTGCCATGGTTGCTAAGGCGGCTGCAATACTATAATAGCCTGTTGCAGCTTCAGTATATATTGTTAGGCCTTCCAGGTTAAGGTTTGTGGATGCAATCAGTTGCTTTAGCTTCTTAACACTTCTTTTCTTCTCCCACTCATTCATACTCAGGAACGGTAATTTTTAACTTCCTCCGCTAATGTAACAAACTGGTAACCTTGTTTTCCGTTTAGTGATAACAAATCACGGAACAAGTCAAGGCAGCCTCTTTTCGTGTGTTTTATTTCTTTCAGGCCTTTATAATCCTGGTATACCGGCCTTATAGCATCGTCATAAAACTGGTTGCTGTAGGCATTGGCAAATAAAAGATTGGGATGGAAATCAAAAACATACAATCCATCATTTTTAAAATTCTGCGACTGCAGTGAAAAATTATTTTGATACAGGTCCAGGTTAATCATTTCGTGATGGTCCATATAGAAAACGGGAAAATGGATAACCTTACTGCCCAGCTTAAAAGGTTGCACGAGTTGATTCGGAATCATAAAGTTGCTGGCATACTGGAACTGACCTGATTGAAAGAATTTTTCAATGATTGAATCCCAAAACAAACGATGCATGCGAATGCCAACAGCCTGGGGGTACATCTCTGATAGCTTTTCAATTTCACCATAAAGGTCAAACGCCCCGGTTCTGAAAGCATTAGGGTGAAGGGCTATTTCATGGGGTCCAAAATCAATTTTTGGATGGTCAGTTGCAAAAAAGGTTGCTTTAACGCCGTATTTATCAAATTCCTGCATTAACCAATCGGTAACCTCTACGGGACACCACTCCTGGTCTATTGTAACGGCAATTTTTATCATTTACAGCCGATTCGTTACGGCGCGCCAAAAATACGCTGTATTTTTTTCTGTTGTTTCTGCAGAAATCGTACTATTTCAATAAATGGGCATGGGCTTTAACGGATGCTGCACAGTTACGCACCCATTCTTCGCTTACGCTGTCATCCACCCACAGGTTTATAATTCGTCGGGCTACCTTATCAGCAATTGGACAGTCATCTGAAGGATTAAAGAACTGGTTTACCGGCCAGTATAAATTGGAAAGATGAAATCCGTCCTTTCTAACCGCTTCACTAAAATCAACAAGTTTTGCAGGCTTGTTAACTAGGAAAGAAAACCTCCAGCAGCAACCGCTCCGCTCCCATCCTTCTAACAGGGAAAGTGATTCTATATTCTCCACCGCACGGCGATAGATTTCAGCTTTGGCTTTTCTTGCCGCCAGCTTCTGGTTTAGTAATTCAAAATCGTTAGCAAGCGTATGGCCATTAATATCTTTACGAAAGAACAGGTCAGTATAATTTCCACGCAACTTTAAAAACCCTTCGCTGATATTCACTTCAGGGTTCGCTCTTTTTAAAGCCACCAGCGAGTGATGCAGGTTACGATAGCTTAATGATAGCTGGGAGAGAAAATTCTTATCCTTATTCTCTTTAAATTTTTTCTCCTTAATAACTCCCTTTACAGCATCGGCGAGCGGTTTGGTTTTAGCAGTCAGTGCACCGCCTCCACATTCCAGTATTTTTGTTTTATTAAAGCTGAAAATAGTAAAATCCCCTATAGAACCGGATAACTTTCCGCCGGGTAAAAGGCCGCCTAACGATTGAGCTACATCTTCTATAAGAAAGATATTCTTTTTTGTACACCATTCTTTTAACTCATCCAGCTCACCCGTATTTCCATACAAATGAATATACAGTACCGCAACTGTTTTAGATGTGTACTTCTTTTTTATATCATTGAAGGACGAGAGGGCTGTTTTGGCAGAAATATCGGCATAGCGGGGCTTCAGGCCGCAAATTAAAGCCGTATTGGAAGGTGTAGCGCAGGAAAGGCCTGGCATTATAATTTCAGGATTTTTTACCGCTGGTTTTAACTTTTTAACAGCGGAATAAGCATACAAAAGAGCTGTAGCCGCCCTGCCCATATAAAAAACAGAATGTGCTGAATAATCATGTTTAATTTGGGATGAGAGCTCCTTCAATTCTACAGGGGATGAAATTATGCCGGTTTCAATTGCCATTTACAGTGCGATTAGATTTCCATATGGCGGCTGCCTTCTGGAGGGTGCAGAATTCAAAGGTACCATTTTTACGGCTTATTTCCTCTGTAAGCCGCTCCACATTACGAATGTAATTTTCCGTAGTTCGCATATAAAGCTGGTCGGGAGTTGATTGCTCCACCAATTCGTCGGGGTGAGAGATAAAAGTAAGCACTTTTACTGTTTCGTCGCCTTCAAAAAGGCTACTGGATAAAAGAGATTCCTCAAAAATGTTTGCATGTATACAGGGATTCATATAACGCAGGCGCGGTTCCTTATCGTAAGGCGCTTTCACTATCCATGTATTCATCGGTATTTCCAGCAATTTTCTTTCAGAAGCATTAACCCGGTAGTTATCTACCGAGGGATAATAAGGATGATTTGGAGTATCCTTCCAGTTCAATAAGTGGGGAGCAGGTTTCATTATGCCCGGTATTGCAGTACTATCAACTGTATAACCAAGCTGCTCCACCAGTTCTATGGTTTCATTACGTTGCCATCCTTCCCCATTTCTAAAACTTTTTAATTCCAGTTGATAACCAGAGATTTCCTCATGAACAGAAGATACCTGGTCGCAGGCAAAAGCTGCATCTTGGGGAATAACAAACTCGCCCCCCGACTGCTGGTAAATATGCGGGTGCCATGCAATCTCATGCTTCATCGCCCTCGTCTTATCCCAAAATGCCCTGTATGTTTCTACAAGATGTAAACGGCTGCCAAAAAAATATTTTACCTGGTCATCTATCCTCACAAACCATGTAACAGGAGCTTGTCTTTTTAGTTTATCCGAAATAATTTCGGGAAAGGAATTAAGCTTTTCAAAGCTGGCAAAGGAAGAAGAATTCCTGTCGGTAACTACCCCGCTCAGACCATCAGGGTCAATATCAATTGTCAGGCAAATGATAAAGTGACTCATTGCACGAAGCCGGGAGCATCCATTTTATATAACTGTATGCAAAATTCATAAGGCCGGTAATCGTGACGGATGGCAACTCTTTTAGTCAGAGTTTTGGCAAAGGAAAATATTTTCTCAGGTGAGTAATAATAAAGCTCATCCGATTTAAAATCTACGTACTCGCTCATCATATCAATGCTAACTGCAACATTGGCATGCGCAAAACATTCAACCAGCATTTGTTTCATCACCTCCATGTTATCCGATTTACTATAGCGATTGTTCAATACCTGTGAGAGAACAATGTTATCATACATCTTATCAATGCCTTGTTCCAGCACATTACGTTCTTCAAAATAGCTGCCAGGGTAGTTTTTCTTACAGAATTCGATATACTCCTTCATAATATCATATCCGGAATACTGACAAGGAATATTATTATCAGCGAGGTAACGATAAAAGTCACCCATGCCGCAACCAATATCCAAAACGGAGGGCGATGGAGTAACAAACGAAGTTACATGAATCTTATGCCGGATTAACTGCTTTTCAACTGAACCGGATTTCAGCGAGTCGAAAGTGAGGCCATGCTCATCAATTCGTTTCTTATACCGGCCTCTTACATAGTTAAGGTCCGATTCGTCAAGAGTTTTTTTCATAGCCGGTTTTTCACTTGTAAATTAATGCAGTTTTCCTGGTTCCATCAGTGTAAGTGATAAAAATGTTTTTGCATACAAAGTCTGCAAGGCTGGTGGCCTGCTCAAAAGTTTCGGCAAACGTTACTACTGCCCCGCTGCGCTGTGAAGTTGTTTTCAATTCCTCAATCGTATCGCCGGGTTTCACTGTTATTACAAGGTCATAAACACCGGGATGTTTTTTCACTTCTTCGCCTACCATTATTTCCTTTACTTCCCCCGGCTCAAAAATGATGAAGCGGTAATCAGCCCCCCTGCCCTTTTCCAAAGGTTTGATTTGAGGTTCCACACCGCAGGCTATATGGGCATATTCAATAAATTCATTTACGCCGGAAACATGTTTTGCTATTAAGGGTGTATGGCCGCCGCCACAACGCGCACCCAGCTCAAAAAGCCGCGGCCCGTCTAAAGTTAGGGCAAACTCTATATGGGCCACACCATTTGCCAACTGCAGGTCCTGCACGGCATGCTGAACCATATCCTTAACTTTTAACAAGTCTTTATCGCCTATTTGCGCGGGGTATTGAACGCTGCAATCAACCCGGTAAGGGAGCGGTGATTTTATCTTCTGGCCGATGCAAAGCAAATGTGCTTTACCATTATAAGCCAGCACCTCGCAGCTAAACTCTTCGCCTGTTGTACAATGCTCAATAACGGTAAGGTCATTCATGCCGTTTACACGCGCAAACTCGAAAGCCCCTGCAAGTTCATCCTGGCTGTTTATTTTACTTACACCACGCGAGCCGCCATTGGTGCGGTCGGGCTTTAAGATAAGCGGAAAATAATTCAGCTCCTCTACGGCCGTTACAGCTTCGTCGTAAGTTTTAACAATTCTGAATTGAACAGAGTACCCGTTATTGGCCCATCGCTGGCGCATAAACGCCTTACTGGTAGCAAAGGCTGCAGTAGCAGGTGTTATACCTCCTGTATGCAGTTTCTCATTAAGGGAGGCTCCGGGTATCACCCCAACTTCCGCCATAGCCACTATACCGTCAATAGAAAACTGTTTTATTTTTTCAAACACCTCATCAGCAGAGGTGATATTAGCGTGAACCGGAACATCTGCTACAGCAAAACCCGGTGCACCTGCATTGCCATCAGCTACATAAGTGATAAAGCCATTGGCCTTTGCTTCCTTAATGGCAGCAATATTCAAAGCGCCGCCACCCAGTATTAATAAATGTTTTTTTTCTTTCAATTGGCTTGCAGTATTCGTTTAAATCCTTCCAGCACATGTTCATCGCTGGCAGCAAAGGTCATCCTTATATAGCCTTCGCCCTGTGCGCCAAATACAGTCCCGGGCACCACTGCAACCGAACATTCGTCCAGCAGGCGCATAGCTGTTTGCTCCGCATTGCCCCAGCCCAATTGCTTTACATCTATAAAGAAATAAAATGCCCCGGCAGGCTTTTTTATTTTAAGTTTTGTATTACCGCTGTCATTAAACAGCTTCATCACTTCATTGGCGCGCCATTCATATTTTTTCCGCATCACTTCTACAATATTCCATACTTCCTTACTTCGCATTCCTTCAAGCGCTGCTTGCTGAATAAATGGGGCCTCATTGGTAATAGTGCACTGGCTCACCTTCAATGCGTTTTCAATTACATTTTCATGTGCAGCCAGGTAACCTACCCTCCACCCAGTCATCGCAAACGTTTTAGAAAAGCTATTCACTATGATAACCCGTTCCTTATGCTCGGCGAAAGAAGAAGCAGAAGTGAATTTTTTATTATCAAAAACAAGATTATCATAAACTTCATCTGATATTACATACAGGTTATGCTGCTGTGCCAGGTTTAGTATGGATTGCAGATGCTCTTTACCTGCAATTTCACCCGTTGGATTGCCGGGAGAATTAATAATAATCGCACGCGTTTTGGAGGTTATCTTTTTCCTGTAGTCATCTGCAGAAGGAATAAAAGAACCAGGTGTATTGGAAACAACTGTAACAGGTGTTCCGCCTGCCAGTTTTACAATGTTTACATGGCTCATCCAGGTAGGATCCTGAACCAGTACTTCATCACCCGGCTTAATAATGGATGTTATAGCCAGGAAATAAGCATGAATACCACCATTGGTAATTAAAATTTCGGTTCCCGCCTTATACAAAGCACTGTATCTTCCTGAAAAATATTTCGAAACTTCTTCGCGCAGCGCCGGCAATCCCCTGCTGTTGGAATAATGCGTTAAGCCGTCCTTCATGGCTTTGTGGGCAGCATCTATAATAGGAGCCGGGGTTGCAAAATCGGGGTCGCCTGTATGCAGTGGAATTATTTTTCTGCCACCTGCTTCCAGCTGGCGTACCTTATCAGCTAGCGCCACCGTACCGGACTGCTGTATCCTGTCGAGGTTAAGATTATAGAACTCTTTCATTGGTTTTTCTAAGCCCCGCCGCAAGATCCTCCAATAATTTATCGGGGGCATTAATACAATCTATTTCACAAAGCTTAATAATTAGCTCCCTGGGGTCTACCGAAAACTTTGCCGCGTATTCGTTCACCTTTGGCTGGAAAGAGGAATGAAATTTTGCATAGCCGGAAAGAATGCTGAAAGAATCAGTTTGTACATGTCCTTTCATCAACGGGTCAATATATTTTTCAGAAATGTCAAGCAGCTTAAAGATATCGTAGCCTAAATCAATTCCCATGCGCTTCAGAACAAGAAAAAATATTTCTGAAACCGTATTGCCGGCACTTCTACCCATACCTCTTAAGGAAACATCCACCACATCAACCTTATCCTGGATGGCCTGAACGCTGTTAGCTATAGCAAGGCCCAGGTTATTATGCCCGTGGAATCCTATCAGCTTGTCTGTATTTTCTCTTATGGCCCTTACATAACCGGTAATATCATGAGGCAGCATAGCACCAGCTGAATCCACAATGCATACAAGGTCAACACCGTAGTCTGCCGCCTGCCCTGCTATCTGCCCTACTTCCTCGTAGCTAAGCGCATACGTTTTCATAAAGTTGGCACATACAAACATCCCCTTTTCTTTGGCGTATTCTACAAAAGGTTTTGCCCTTTCATATTCATTTACGTTTGCTCCAATGCGAAGCATGGACATGTTGTATTTAGCAGCAAGGTCAATGTCCTTTTTTGTTCCAATGCCCGGTATAAAAAAAGTACCCCATATAGCATTTTTAATTGCTGATGAGGCAGCCTCCAGGTATTCTTCGTCGCTACAGGCACTCTTCATAAAGGGATACGTACCGGCATTTAAACCCAACCCGTGGCCTATTTCAATGTAATGCATCCCTTCCTTATCCAATGCAGAGGCAATGGAATAAGTATGTTCAGCCGTGAATTGAAAATCTATCACATAACTTCCATCCCGCAAGGTCGTATCTAAAATCTTCATCCTAGTAGCTGTTAACCTGTTTTATTACGTAGCTTACATCCTCATCTGTCAGTTCCGCGTACATGGGAAGCGACAGGCAATGCTCAGCAAGATACTCAGAATTCGGCATATCTCCTTTCTTATAACCAAGATTTGAATAAGCCTTCTGCAGGTGACAGGGCACAGGGTAATGAAGGCCAGGAAAGATGTTTTTGCTATTAAGATATTTCATCATTTCATCCCTGTTTTCGGTTGTAATAACGAAAAGATGAAAAATCGATTCATGCCCCGCAGGCTGCACCTGCATTTTAACCTTCGGGTTTTTTATTTCGCTTTGATAACGTTTTGCTATCTGCTGCCTGCGGGCATTCCATGAGGGAAGATATTTAAGCTTAATGCTTAGCGATGCGCCTTCAAGGCCGCCCATACGCATATTAAAGCCTACTTCATCGTGATAGTAACGCACCGTGGAGCCGTGGTTACGCAGGCTTTGCAGGTGTTTATAATATGATTCGTTATTTGTGGTAATGCCACCTGCCTCACCACAGGCGCCCAGGTTTTTACCGGGGTAAAAGCTAAAGCAGGCCATCTCGCCTGATGTTCCGGCTTTCACTCCTTTATATACAGCTCCCTGTGCCTGTGCAGCGTCTTCAATTAAAAACAATTTGTGTTTTTTACAAATGGCGCTTACTGCATCAATATCAAACGGCTGGCCGTACAGGTGGACGCCAATTATCGCTTTTGTTTTAGAGGTAATCTTCGCTTCAATTTTAGTTGGGTCAATCTCCCATGTATCGGGGTCGCAATCCACGAATACCGGTGTAGCGCCGGTATAGGTTACACCCCATGCCGTAGCAATAAAAGTGTTGGCCGGTATAATTACTTCGTCGCCGGCACCTATACCCAATGCCAGCATGGCAAGGTGCAGGGCTGTTGTTCCATTGTTTACCCCTACTGCATATTTCGAGTTGCAAAAGGAAGCAAAGCTTTTCTCAAACTCCTCTACAAAAGGGCCGCCTGAAAAGGCAGTATTCTCGTATACTTTTTCAAAAGCCGCAAACACCTCCTGCTTTATCTGCTGGTGCTGACCTTTTAAATCCAAACACGGTATTTTCTTTTCCATAAGTTATTTACAAGCTATTGAATTTTTTTTATCACTCTTGCCGGGTTGCCTGCTACAATAGTATTGGCGGGTACATCTTTAGTTACCATAGCGCCTGCTCCTACCATAGCATTCTCGCCAATGGTAACACCGCATAAAATAGTAGCGTTGCTGCCAATAGAAGCCCCTTTTTTTATAAACGTTTCCACCAGCTTCCAATCAGCTTCGGTTTGCGGGGTGCCATCCGGCCTGGTAGCCCGCGGAAACAAATCGTTGGTAAACATTACACCGTGGCCTACAAAAACATTGTCTTCAATATGCACTCCTTCGCAAATAAAAGTGTGACTGGATATTTTGCAGTTCTTACCTATAGTAGCGCCTTTCTGTATTTCAACAAAGGCACCCACCTTACTGTTATCATCAATACTGCAGCCATAGGCATTTACGAAATTAAAAATCCGTACATCCTTACCAACTTTTACATTGTTAAGGCTTTGTTTATCGTTGTTTACTGTAACTGCTTCCATTTTATTTAATCAGCACCTCCTTACCCTTTTGCTTAATTGATTCCTGCGAGGCTTCCAGAATCCTAACCACCTCCAGGCCTAATTGTGCATTGGCCCTTGGCTGGGTATTATTTTTAATTGAGTTGATAAAATCCTTCGCTACACTGAACAGGGCTTCTGTGCCGGATAGCTTGGGAATAAATACATCACCGGTTCTGTAATCTACTATAATGCGGTTGCGGTCTTCTTCAGTCTTATGGTCGTACCCGGTATCATATACCCTTATTTTTTCAGAAGGCTCCAGGTCATTATATAAAATCATTTTCTTATCGCCACCAATAAGTGTATGACGAACCTTAACAGGCGAAGACCATGAACAGTTGAAGTGAGCAATGAAATCGTTCTGGTAGTTCACCGTCATGTAAGCTATGTTTTCAATATTATTGTTGGTATGCGAAATACCCGTTGCATTAATACTATGCGGCTTGTAATTGATAAGATAGGTGAGAATAGAAATATCGTGAGGCGCCAAATCCCACAGCACATTCACATCCGGTTGAAACAGGCCAAGGTTCACGCGTATAGAATCGAAGTAATGAGGAGAGCCAATAGTACTACTGTCAATCAGTTCCTTCATTTTTTGCACTGCACCTGTGTACAAGAAGGTGTGGTCCACCATCAGAATAAGGTTCTTCTTTGCAGCCAGTTCTATTAACTCAAGTGATTCGGCAACCGAGGATGTCATTGGTTTTTCTACCATCACGTGCTTACCAGCCATCAGGGCTTTTTTTGCCAGGCCAAAATGCGTAAAAACAGGGGTAGCAATAACCACCGCATCAATATTGGGGTCGTTAATTAAATCATCATCAGAAGTAAAAATTTTTACTTTCTCATAATTCTTTTTGATGATGGCATGCCTTTCGGCCCGTTGTTCTGCAATTCCATACAAAACTGCGTCTTGCTGTACAGCAAAATTTCTTACAAGGTTCGTACCCCAATAGCCGAACCCAACAATTCCTATTTTCAGCATTTTTGCAGTTTTTTAATGGTTTTTGAATTTAGGTGCCGCAAAAATAAAGAAACCACGGCTGCTAATTAAAGCCTCCCGTTAGAATTTTGAGATATAACTGTTTATTTGCTGCACCCGGCTTTCATATAAACTTTTGCCTTCTTTTTCAGCGATATACCCATCAACAGTATAACTAATAGTTTCTTCAAAGTTTAACAGGGGGCGCCAGTTTAGGTAAGTAAGCGCTTTCGATATATCCAGCTTCAGCAGTTTGGCTTCGTGTGGCTTATTGGAAGAGGTATCGGGTTTGTATTTTAAAGATGGGATGCTTTTCATAATGCGGCTCACCACATCACTTACGCTGTAATCTTTTCCCGCAACCGGACCAAAATTCCATCCGCCGCTAAAGGATGAGCCATTTTCATATAAAGTTTGGGTTAAAGTTAAATACCCGAACAATGGCTCCAATACAAATTGCCACGGACGGGTAGAATGAGGATTACGGATGGATAACTCTCCGTTACTAAAATAGGCCCTGAACAAATCAGGTATTATCCGGTTCTCAGCCCAGTCTCCACCCCCAATCACGTTACCGGCACGGGCAGACGCAACCAGGCAGCCATTTTGAAAAAATGATTTTGCATAGGAATTTGTTACCAGTTCCGCGCATCCTTTGGAAGCACTGTAAGGATCGTTACCACCCATCGGGTCATTTTCCCTGTATCCCCATACCCATTCGTTGTTCTGGTAACATTTATCACTGGTAACATTTAACGCCACTTTTATGGACGGTGTTTGCCGCACGGCCTCAAAAAAATTAACCGTACCCATAATGTTGGTTTCAAAAGTTTCAACAGGGTCGGCATAAGATTGCAGTACCAGCGGCTGAGCAGCAAGATGTAAGGCAATATCCGGCTTTACATCGGCAAAAAACTTTTTCAGTTCATTAGCGTGCCTGACATCTCCATCGCGATGCTCAATATGTTTGGCAAGGCCTGTTGTAACAAAATTATCCTGCGGGGTTTTAGGTGGTAATGCATAGCCGTGTACATTGGCTCCTAATTCATTCAGCCATATACAAAGCCATGAGCCTTTAAAACCGGTATCGCCGGTCACCAAAATATTTTTCCCTTTAAAAAATTTACTGAATGAATCCACTTTTTACTGTCGTTTGTTCCAACAAAAGAATAATAATTTTTTAATAACTGTGCTAATACTTTAAAGAGTAAAACCTTTCACCTGTTTTTTTATTTACAGCCGAATCACTTATCATCTGCCTTATTTCCGGGGGCACTTTTGCCCAGGCAGTGGCTATAAGATAACCCGCATTTACTTTTTTAATGAATGCTGCCCGCTTCTCGTTTTCGGAAAGATTTTTATCCTTTAATTCGTTTTCGCAGTAATAAGTATAATAATAAGTATTGTTTATGAGATCTGTTTTCGTCAACAAATCCGAAGTTTCCATTTTACTTTTCATGCCAACGCTAAAAGGAGGAGTGTAAGTTATAGGATGAACTACAGCATTCTGCTCAAAATAATTTAAATAAAAGCCCAGGTGATAAATACCATGACTTAAACGCTGGTTATAGGAGGTAAAACAATAACTGACGTTATACTCCTGTTTAATATTGCTATTAGTCAGGCTGTCTTCACTGAACATCGACACACCGACAGGTCCGGTCTCTTTTAACAAATCCTGAACTTTATGAATATAATTCGAGTCGTACAAAGATTTCAGATATGTTTTACGAACCTGTTCACCATATACCTGGTACATCATAAAATAAAAAGCATTCGCAAACAGAATGATTAAAGGAACAAACTTCCAATATAAAGAACCTTCCCAGTATTTATACATTAGCAGTAAAACGTAGACAGAAACAACCGTAAGGAAAGGGATATTAGTGATGCGGAACAAAACAAAATAGTCGTACTTGAATATAAAAAGATAAGAGGAAAATAGTGATAGGAAAGCCGAACCAATCCATAACAGCCACATAGAACTTTCAACTACCGGTGTTCTTTGCTTATTTTTTTTGCGTATAAAATACAGGATGAGCAGAAGAGGAACTATTATTTGAAGAAGCTGCAAAAGGTTTAAGAAAAAGGGGCCTGCATTCTCGCGAATGTGAGCGGAATTACTGTAATATTTTATAACATTACCAATCGTATAATCATCCAAATTGGAAACGTATTCATTTGAAAAATAATTAAGCTTATAAAATACACCGAGGAATATTACCGTAACTATAGTATAAAGGAGCATTTTATATAAGGAACCCGACGAAACATCCTTGAACCATTTTTTCAGCCAAACATCTTCTCTTAGTTTCAGCCACTTTGATACCAGACCGGTAAAACCATAAATAAGAACAGAGCCAATAAGAACCGGCATAGCGGTGTAGCAAATTGCCACGTATATTAAAATACAGATTACCGCTTGCAGGTGTTTTCTCAATAAAAAAAGAATGAGCACTAGAAAGGTTAAAATTTCCAGGTGAATAGTTTTATAAAGAAGAGGCTCATAAGAGACGCCGGTCATTAGAAATCCAATCTCGTTATGCTTTACAGATTTAGTATCGCCAATTAAGAAAATAAATATTGGCAGCCTGAGAAACAGGTATGTAAATGCAATTCCTTTAATCCATAATTTAGATTTAATCTGAAGCACCTGCGTTAAAAACAGAATTATACAATACAGGTTTAATAAAAATAAAGGAATGAGTATAAGCTTAATGATAAGAAGAGGAAGGTGAGTAGTGAAGCCGGAAACCAGAGCCACAAACCATAGTTCAAAATAATGATACGGATTAGCCGGCGTGCTTATAGTGGCCGGCACATCATCGGCGCGCATTCTTTCAATACCGGAAAAATTCATTGAGTCGGTTATAAACGACATGGAATGCAAATCGGCATTACATTCTAAAAAAACGCCTCCCCTGAAATCAGTTATAAAGAATGCCTGCCATGCAAAATAAAAAACCAGAATAAAAAGAACTTCAGGCAGCTTATTATAAGACATTTTAAAACGGGCTGATAAGCGCTGGGCAAATGAAAAAGAGCTAATGCTGTCAGTTTTTCGAAATTCCAAATAAAGGAAAATGAGGAGCAATAATACCAGCGTCATAATAGTATCTCCGCTCGTTTTGTAAATAGCATATAACAGCGTACATACTACAATACCGGTAATTTGTTCAATAAAGAAATCGGAATAGAAAAAGGAAGTTTTCTCAATTTTAGCTGCAGCAAGTATTAGCTTTCCGGCTGCCGAACATAAAACCGTAGTAGCCAGAAGAATCAAAAAGTAGGTTAAGAGAATGAGGAGCATAATGCGAAAATAATATATAAAGTTTTCTATTGTTTTCCAGGACTTTCACCTGTTTAAATGTCTCCTGTTTTGTTATTTTGGCTAAATATGGAGAACCCGACGTTTTTTAAAACCCCTGCCTACTGGCGCAAATGGCTGGAGAAAAATCATGATAAGAAAACAGAGCTATGGGTGGGCTTTTATAAAACAGGCTCCGGCAGGCCAAGCATTACCTGGCCACAATCTGTTGATGAGGCTTTGTGCTTTGGGTGGATTGATGCTGTGAGAAAAGGAATTGATGATGAAAGCTATATGATACGCTTCACCCGTCGCAAGCCGGGTAGCATATGGAGCCAGGTAAATCTGAAGAAGATGGAAGAACTCATTGCAAAAAGATTAATGCAACCAGCAGGCCTCGCCATCTTTAATGCACGCGATACAAAAAAAACAAACCGTTACTCTTTTGAGCAGGAGAAAGTAGAACTTAGCAAGGCCTATGAAAAGAAAATCAAAGCCAACAAAAAGGCATGGAAATATTTTCAATCGCAGCCCTCCTCCTATCGCAAACCGGCAACCCATTGGGTAATGAGCGCCAAACAGGAAGCCACGCAGCTAAAGCGCCTGGAAACATTAATTATAGATTGCGAGGCGGGCAGGAAAATAAAGCCGTTGAGCTATGGGAAGAAGAAGTAGCCACGAAATACACTAATGTACCCGAATGGGTTTCAAAAGAATTTGTGTAATTCGTGTAATTAGTGGCTAACATGTTCAAATAATCCCTATTTTGGCAACTTCTAAACTCATCAAATCATCACCTTCATGGCAGATTTATTTGCAAAAAAATCACTGGAGAAATTACTGGCACAAGCTGACGACGGGGAAAAGAGCCTGAAAAGGACCCTTACTTCCTTCAGCCTCGTGATGCTGGGCATCGGCGCCATTATTGGCGCAGGCTTGTTTGTACGTACTGCTATGGCAGCTGCCAACAATGCCGGCCCATCGGTTACGCTCGCGTTTGTAGTGGCAGGCGTCGGCTGTGCCTTTGCCGGCTTATGTTATGCTGAGTTCTCAAGTATGATTCCTATTGCGGGTAGCGCTTATACTTATTCGTACGCCACACTGGGTGAGCTTGTTGCGTGGATAATAGGCTGGGACCTTGTGCTGGAGTATGCCCTCGGTGCCGCCACCGTAAGTATTGCATGGAGCGAATACCTGAATAAGTTGCTGGCATATTTTAATATGAGTGTCCCGTATGAATGGAGCCACTCCCCTTTCCAGTCAGACATGGTAAATGGTGTGCTTCATCATGGCATCATGAATATTCCGGCCTTGTTCATTATCTTCCTGCTTACCATCCTGTTAATTCGCGGCACCCACGAGTCAGCGCTGGTAAACAACCTGATAGTAATAACCAAGGTTGCCATTGTTATACTATTTATCGCTTTTGGCTGGAGTTTTATAAACAGCGCTAATCATCAGCCTTATATCCCTCCTGCTTCTACTTATACTGATACCGACGGGGTATCGCATAACTTCGGGGGCATACTTGGCATTTTAGGAGCCGCGGGTACAGTATTTTTTGCTTTCATAGGTTTTGATGCTGTTTCTACAGCAGCGCAGGAGGCTAAGAACCCAAAAAAGGATATGCCTATTGGCATACTCGGTTCGCTGGCTGTTTGCACAATACTCTACATACTGTTTTCCTATGTGCTTACCGGTGTAGCCAGTACCGACGATTTCCGCCATGCAGGTAAGGAGGCTTCGGTTACTTACGCCATTCAAACTTACATGACTCACTACGATTGGCTGGCCAAATTCGTAACCATAGCAATCCTTGCGGGTTTCTCGTCTGTAATTCTTGTAATGCTCATGGGACAGTCGCGCGTATTTTATTCTATGAGCCGTGATGGACTGGTGCCCAAAATATTTTCTGATGTGCACCCTAAATTCAGGACCCCTTATAAGTCAAACTTATTGTTTTTTGTTTTTGTAGGATTGTTTGCTGCCTTTGTGCCCGGGAGCATTGTAGGCGACATGACCAGCATAGGCACCTTATTTGCCTTTATGCTCGTTTGCGCAGGAGTAATGATAATGCGCAGAAGCAACCCCGACCTCCCAAGGCAATTCAAAACACCGTGGGTTCCGTTCGTTCCTATAGCCGGCATAGTAGTGTGCGGCGCTATGATTTATGGCCTGGGTTGGCAAAACTGGCTACGCCTTGCTGTTTGGATGCTGATAGGTTTCGTTATCTACTTCGGCTACAGCCGCAGTCATAGTGAGTTGAATAAAAAATAGTTGATTCGCTACCTGTTAATTTGTTGATTTTTATCAGACCAAAATTTATTGCACCATTATTGGATTTAACTATTAACAAATCGACTATTCACCCCTTCAACTAATTACGTCCAATTGTCATTTTAGCGTAAAAACGCCATATTAACAATAATTAAAAAAGGCTGAAGGCGTTTTTTTCACATCATTTTAAATTTATATTTGCGCAATTCAATCAAAAATCAAAATTTAAACAAACTATAAATCATACGCAAATGCAGAAGAAAACCGACATGTCTGGCCTATTCACAATCATTGTATTGGTAGCGGCCCTTATCGTAGCCGTTATTATTTACGTTTTTGTTCTGGGCAACCCCGGCAATTTCATTGACAATAACCCGGAGAATAATCCCAAACAAGGAAACATTCTTGGAATTATTCATAAAGGAGGTGTTATTGTTCCTTTCCTCCTTACCATGCTTATCTCGGTTATTACCTTCTCTATCGAGAGGATTATTACCATTGTGAGGGCAAGGGGTAATGGCGGTGTAGCCAACTTTGTTAGAAAAGTGCAGTACCTGTTAACCACCGGCGATTTAGCCGCTGCAGAAGCTGAGTGCGACAAGCAGAAAGGCTCCGTGGCAAATGTAATTCGTGCAGGGCTGAGGAAATACCGTGAGGTGGCAAAAGATACCAGCATGAGCAAGGACAATAAAATCCTGGCCATACAGAAAGACGTGGAAGAATCTACAGCGCTGGAATTGCCTATGCTGCAGAGAAACCTGTGGGTAATTGCAACTATTGCCCCTATCGGTACGTTGTTCGGACTGTTGGGAACAGTTATAGGTATGATTAAAGCCTTCGCGGCTCTTGCTACCGCCGGCGCTCCTGATGCAGTGGGTTTGGCTACCGGTATCTCGGAGGCGCTTATTAATACCGCTTTTGGTATCGGTACTTCCGCACTGGCTATCATTATGTATAACATCTTTACCACCAACATTGATAAGCTCACCTACTCTATCGACGAGGCCGGCTATTCAATTGCACAAAACTTTGCATCTAAAAACTAAGAGTAACAACAAACAGATATGCCAAAAGTCCAGATACCGAAAAAGAGTATTTCCATCGACATGACGCCGATGGTGGATATGGCGTTCCTGCTGGTTACTTTCTTCATGCTTACTACCAAGTTCAGGCCCGACGAGCCGGTGAAGGTTACAAACCCGAAGTCCATCTCGCAAATTCCGGTGCCCGAAAAAAATAAAACCACTATCGAGGTAGCCGATGATGGCCGCGTGTTTTTCGATTTCGACGGTAAATATTTTCGCCAGAATCTTATTACGCAAATAGGCAAAAGGTATAATATCAACTTCACACAGGATGAGATAAATACTTTTGCCGTGCAGGCTACGATGGGAGTGCCAATACCCCAGTTAAAGCAGTTCCTTGATACAGAAGTAGAGGCAAGAAAGAAAATTCGCCAGGAAGGAATACCGATTGATTCCACTAATAATGAATTGAGAAGCTGGCTTCTCTACTCCCGCGCCTCCAACCCCAGTTCCATCATAATTATCAAAGCTGATAATATGGCGCAGTATGGCGTAGTGAAAAAAGTGATAAAAACATTACAGGACCAGGACATTAACCGCTTCAGCTTAATTACTGACGCAAAAAATGAACCTGTAGCACAAAAAACCAGTGGTACTAAATAATTAACTAAAAAACTTCTGATACAATGGCAGAAATGGATACCTCGGGTAGTGACAGTAGTAAGAAAAAAGGTCACGGTGTACGAAGCAAAAAAATGTCGACCAAAATCGACATGACGCCCATGGTTGATTTGGCGTTCCTGCTGGTAACATTCTTCATGCTTACCACTACCTTTAGTAAGCCTAAGGCTATGGAGCTGGTAATGCCCGAAAAACCAAAGCCGAACGAGCCAATTGATACTACAAAGGTTAAAGATTCGGAAGCCTTAACAGTTTTGGTGGCCCAGAAAAACAGGGTTTTTTACTACCAGGGCATTAAGGAACCAAAAGTGATTCAAACAAATTATTCAGCTAATGGCTTAAGGAAGGTTTTAACTGATTTTGACGTTAAAGTGAAGAATAACCAAAGGGCTGAAGGAAAAAAAGAAATCAATGGGCCTGTTATTCTTATTAAGCCGATTGATGATTCGCAATACGGCCACGTGGTGGATGTGCTGGATGAAATGAAAATTACCGGTATACAGCGATACGCCATAGTTGACCTTACCCAGCAGGAAAAAGAGATGATACCCCCGATGCAGTAATCGGTTCAATTTTTGATTACTAAATAGAAGACACAAAAAATTAATGGAAGCCAACAAAATATTAAATTCAAGCCTCGACGACCTGGTTTTTGAAGGCAGGAATAAAAATTATGGCGCTTACGACCTGCGTAAAAAATACAGCAGGCACGTAAATATTGCAATGGCAATAACACTGGCGCTTATAATTTTAGGCTTTAGCTTTCCTTATATAAAAGCATTGCTGGATAAGAGCACAGGAGAAACAAAGAAGATGACGACGGTGGATGTAACCAAGCTGGCTGCACCGCCCCCGCTGGATAAAACAACCCCTCCTCCTCCTCCCCCATCCTTGCCACCTCCTCCACCCAAAACTGTCAAGTTTACTCCCCCGGTTGTAAAACCAGACGAGGAGGTAAAGCCGGAAGAAGAGCCTCCCAAGCAGGAGGAACTGCAAAAAGCAGAGCCCGCTGCACAAACTAATATTGACCCTAACGCTAATATCAACTTTAATGAAGCGCCTGTGAACCAGGTGGTGGAAGCCCCCCCGCAAAAGCCGCTGATGTTCGTGGAGCAAATGCCCACTTTTCCGGGTGGTGAAGAAGCGTTAAACACCTATCTTTCAAAGCATGTTAATTACCCTGCGCCGGCCAGGGAAGCGCATATTGAGGGAACCGTTGTATTACAATTTGTGGTTCAGCCGGATGGCTCAATTTCTGATGTAACAGTTAAGCGCCCTGTTGGAGGCGGCTGTACCGAAGAGGCTGTGAGGGTTGTTAAAAGCATGCCGAGGTGGTCGCCTGGTAAGCAAAACGGAAACGCTGTTCCCGTTTACTTTGTGCTTCCTTTCACCTTCACGCTTACCCAGGAATAAAATTTCCCGATGAAAGCCGATAAAATGGTTGGATACCTGCAAATGGTATTTGTGGCCCTATACATCATTATTGGGTTCCTCCTCCTGTCTCCCATCCTGGCAGAAAAGATAAACAGCGGCTCAAGAATTGGCTTCGGCATAATTTTGTTGTTCTATGGAGGCTATAGAGGATATGTTACCTACAGGAAATATTTCTCAGGCAATGAGTAGATATGCTATGCGCTATGTGCTATGCGCTATGCGCACTATGCTGTGCACTCTTTTTCTGTTTATTTTATTAGCATCCTGTCATCGCTCAAAACAAAATGAAAAACCATTAAGCACCACAACTTCCGGCAGCGTTACTTTTTGGGCTGATGAATCTTTTCGACCGTTGCTGGAATCGACAAGGGATGTATTCCAGCATTATTACCACGATGCTGATATAAAAATTAACTATTCCACCGAGCGCGACGCGATAACTAAGTTCATGTCGCAGGAATCTCCTGTTGTTATTCTCTCCCGCAAGTTCAGTGATGCTGAATTGAAGGATTATTTCAGCAAGGGCTATAACCCGCAACAATTGCAGCTGGCAACAGACGCGGTTGTATTTATTGTGAATAATCAAAATCCTGACAGCCTTATAGCATATCAAAGAATGCTGGAAATTATCAGCGGCAAATACAGCCAATGGGGGCAGGTGAACGGACATAATAATGGCGCCATTTCCATCATCTTTGATAAAAATAACTCAAGCACCGCTACCTACCTTATCGACAGTATTTTGCACAAACAACCCCTGCCGGCCAATTGCTATGCTGTTGATAGCAATGCTGAAGTGATGAATTACGTGCGTAAAAACCCCGGGGCAATAGGCGTTTTGGCCCTGAACTGGATAAGTGACAAAGACGACCCGAACGTAATAGCGGCTTTAAAAGGATTGACTATTATTGCAGTTTCTTCCATCACAGACAGTACAAAATATTACAAACCATTGGAGCAAAACCTTGAAAATGGTTATTATCCGTTTACCCGGCCGCTTTACCTTATTAACGGTGAGGGCCGGAGCGGACTTGGCACCGGGTTTGCCTCTTTTATAGCATCTGATAAGGGGCAAATTATCATACGCCGTTTTGAACTTTTGCCTGCCAACGAACCCAATCGAATTATCGAGATAAAAAAATCGTTTTAAACCAGGACACAATGAGAAAAGCAGTTTTAAGTATTCTTCTGACATTTGGTGCGCTCACCACACTATGGGCGCAAAGCGCAGAGCAGGGTATTAAGCAGTTCAATAACCAGAACTACAGAAGCACGGTGCGTATTTTTTCACCTTTAGTAAAACAGGAAAGCGGTTCAGGAGAAAATTATTATTACCTCGGTAATGCATATGCGTTTTTGGGCAAATGGGATTCTGCACGCGCTGTTTTTTCTGCCGGCATTGCTGCTGCTCCCAAATATCCTCAGAACTACGCCGGCCTTGCAAAAACCTACTTAAACGAAAACAATTCGGCCAGGGCCATGGAGCTCTTTTCACAGGCAAAAGATTTGGTGAGTAAAAAAGATGTAAGCTATTATGTGTGGGTGGCTGATGCCTATATGCATAACAGCAAGCCTAATACCACTGAAGCTATTAACCAGTTAAAGAGCGCCATTGCTATTAACTATAAGGTAGCATCTGTTTATATGGCGCTGGGTGATGCTTACTACCTTGCCAATGATGGCGGCAATGCGGTAAATAATTACGACCTGGCTTTGCAGTACGACCCTTCGCTGTTTAACGCCAACAGCAGGATTGGATATGTTTGGATTAGCGCCAAAAAATACGCGGAGGCGGCAGCAGCTTTCCAGAAAGCACTGGCTGTAGACCCCAATTACGCACCGGCATTAAAAGGCCTTTCGCAGGTTTATTTCTGGACCGGCCAATACGATAAAGCAAAAACCACTTATGAGCAGTACATGAAAGTTGGTGACGTAAATGATGATGACCGATACTTTTATGGTACCATCCTGTTCCTGGGTAAAGATTACCAGGGCACCCAAAACCTGCTGCATGACCTGATGAAGCGCGATTCCTCTAATGCCATAATGTACCGCCTGGGCGCCTACTCCGACTATGAGCAGGGTAATATTGATAATGCCGCGCGCGAAATAAAAAAATTCTTCTCGCTGGCTGAACCCGGTAAAATACTCGGCTCCGATTATGAATACCAGGGTAAGATATTGCAGAAGCAAGGCCAGGACTCGCTGGCTATTATTTCTTACCGTAAAGCAGTTGAGACAGATACTACTAAGAAAGCTTTATACGGCGACATTGCTCAAATGTATTATGCCAAAAAGAAGTATAAAGACGCTGCTGCTTTTTATGGCCTGGCCGGTAAAACTTCTAAAGACCCAACAGTACAGTTGCAGAACTACTATAAAATGGGTATAGCTTACTACCTGGATTCATCTTACAAGAGAGCCGATACTGCTTTTACAAAACTTACTGAAATCAGTCCGAAGTGGGTGGTGGGTTACTTATGGCGCGCCCATGCCAACCTGTATAATGATAGCATGAAAATGGGCCCTGCACTACCCTATTATCAAAAGATGCTGGAGATAGCAATACCCGACACGAATAAGTATAATGCTTTTATCACCGGCAACCAGCTGGATTCTATTAAGAATAAGAAAGAAATTATTGAGGCTTATTCCTACATCGGCAACTATTATACATTGAATGGCCGGTACGAGGAAGCGAAAGCCATGTATCGTAAAGTGCTGGCCCTTGACCCTAACAATGCAGATATTAAGAAGACATACGATGCCATCTTAGAGTCTGAAAAGAAGCCGAAGAAGGGGAAGTAGCTATGCGCTGTGAGCTATGCGCTGTGAGTTATGAGCAAAAAGTTGAAGAGCCGCATGATGCGGCTCTTTTTTTAAGATTAAATGAAACCATAACAACAACTGTCACTATAGTCGCAATTGTCACAATGACCCGCACAAAACTTTTCCAAAGCTTAAAACTTTGGAAAAGTTACCAGTGGCGCATAGCTATCCCGCAGCCTTCTTCACCCTGCCCTGCTCTTCTTCAATACCGTTGCGGTGGATAATGGAGCGCACATTTTTGTTACCGAACTGGTAAGTAAAGGCAATGCTCAGCTCGCGGCTCTCCCACCTGCTCTGCACATCAATATTGATATTCTCGAAATGGATGGTTCCTTTAAAGCGGTCGGTATAAAAGATGTCGTTCACATCTATCTTCAGTGAAGCGCGTTTGTTCCAGAATGATTTTTTGATACCGGCAGAAACTGAATAAGAACTGGCTTCATCCAATGCAGCATATACACCGCCGCTCCTGTAAAAGCCGCTCAGCTCACCAATGATGCCATAAGGCAGAACAAAATCATTCTGAGAATGTGCCTCGAAGCTCAGCTTCCTGTTATTCAGCGGGCTGCCCAGGTAGGTGCCCTTATACTGGTCCGCCACAAACATGAGCGAATTAGACGACTGCCACCATTTGGAAACCTGGAACGGCAGGCTGAAACTTAGGCTGGCAGTATTTTGTGTATTGATATTATCCTTGTATTGTATGGTAGCTTTCGTGGCGTCATCCTGTTTAATAATATCGGTCATTACGCCACGCACCTGGCTTACATCCAGTGTGGTTACAAACCGGCCCTTGTATACATGAGATATTTCAAGGTTATGCGTGTATTGGGGGTTTAGCCTTGTATTACCAACGCGGTAAGTAAGCGGGTCCACATAGTAGCGGAAGGGATTTAAGTCCTGGTAATTAGGCCTGTCGAGGCGGCGGCTGTAAGAGAAGCTAAGCTCATTATCCTTATTAAGGGGTTTGCTGATAAACACAGTTGGGAAAAGCTGGAAATAATTTTTATTAAAAACCGAATCATTGGTTAGCTGCCTGCCCTGGGCAATTGTCTGCTCACCACGTAATCCAACATCAACAGAGAACCCTTTAAAGGCCTTGCTTATATCTATATAAGCTGCATTAATATTCTCCGTGTACTTAAAGTGATTGGTAATACCGGTATCCACCACCCACTTGCCGTTTATTTTGTCCTGGAAGAAGAGGTTATTGTCGGAAGTAACGTAACTGCCTTTAATACCCGCCTGAAGCTTCATATTGCCTTTCATGGGATGGGTGAAGTCGGCCTTAAAAGAGGCAATATCAATTCCCGCACCCTGGTTACCGGCCCAGATAGAAGGGGCATTCATAACGTTACCTTCTGCATCCAGGTAATTAGTGTTAAAATCCATAGTGCCGGTATTATTATAATGCGCATAATCGGCATTCCATGTCAGGTTAGTACCAGCAGAATCAAACACGCATTTATAATTAATATCATAGGCGGTATTGTAAAACTTATAATGATAGAGTATGTCAGAAATATTCCGCGATTGCAGCACATTACTGCTGTTATTTATGTCGGTATAATTGGTTACGTTGGAATTATCATTATTATACAAACCGGTAACAATTACACCCAGCGTGTTGCGCGGGTTAATAAAGTAATCGAACCCCGCTTTTACCACGTGGTTGTGGCCGCTCACGGTTACAGGCCTGAACTGCTTAAATATGGTATTAAGAGTATCAGCATTATAATAGCGGCGGGTAAGCGATATATTATGGTAGCTCCTGTAGTCGGAATAATTATACAACCCAAACAGGTTTATTTTTTTTGTGCGGTAGTTCATAACAGTACCTGCATAGTAAAAAGGATAACGCGCTTCTTTAAACATTGCAGTAAAGGAACCATTCAGTCCATAGTTGGTATTCTTCTTCATATGTATATTGATAATACCTGCTGTACCCGCAGCATCATATTTGGCCGGCGGTGTTGTCATAAGTTCAATTGTAGAAAGTGCATTGGCAGGCAGGTTTTTCAGCATAGTGGCAAGGTCTGCTGATGACAGGTAGGTGGGTTTATCGTCAATAAGTACGAGTACCCCTGTTTTTCCTTTCAGCGAAATATTATCATCATTATCTACATTAATGCCAGGCGATTTTTTCAGAACATCCATCGCCGAGCTGCCAGTGCTTGTAATGCTGCCTTCTACATTTACCACCATCATGCCGGGCTTCTGCTCAAACAGCGGCTTCATGCCGTTTACCTTCACTTCCTTTAAATTTTTTGCATTGCCCTGTAACTGCAAAGTTTTGACTGATACTTTTTCACCGTTCGTTACCTGTACCGGTTCCGAGTACATGCGTGCCATGCCCAGGTTGGCAGCGGCAACCATATAGCTTCCGGCTGGCACGTTCTCTATAACATAATTGCCAAGGCTATCGGTAAGCGCACCTTTTACCAGTACAGAGTCGGAAGATTTTAAAAGGGTAACAGTGGCAAATGCTACGGGGTTATTGTTCATGTCGTTCACCCTGCCCTCCACAGTACCGGGTGAAACCTGCGCAAAAGCGATAGCAGTAAAAAGCAAAAAGCATGTTGTAATTGTTGAGGCAAGTTTCATTGGGAAAGAATTTTATAATGCTAAATTCTATCCCCTGCCTGGCAACGCCATGCGTATTTACATGAATGGTAGTTAATGCCAGCAAACGTATAGCATGGTCATACCGTTATAGCGCTTATCACTTTTGAACTGCACTAAACCCTAACCTTATACGGCATTAATTTCAAAACATTCCTATTCAATTAATATTTTGCTTACATATACTTTACTTCCGCCGGTTACTTTCACCAGGTACATACCCGCAGCCACACCGGCTAAATGAAAGTGTTTTATATCTCCCCCTTCTATAGCGGCGCTGTAGATAACCTTTCCTGTAAGGTCGCTTATTTCTACCTGTGCCTGCATTAACGTAACGGGTAGTTTTATAGTAAAATCTCCGGTGGAGGGATTAGGATAAATTTCAAATGCCTCTGCAGTATTAGTTACTGTTTTTACGCTACTAACGGGCAAAGCACCTGTAAATAGTCTTACTGCATGTTTAATATGGTAGGTATCATATTTTTCAAAGCCTCCCACAACCACCAGTTTACCATCCGGGCCCATCATCATTTTGTGTTCAAACCCATCAAAACCTTTACCGGTAATAAAAGTCTTATCCCTGCTGCCATCGGCATTTATGCGGATGATACTATACACGGAATCTGAATCATAAGACTTAAACAACCCTGTAACAATTACCTTATTATCACTTTGCAAAACAGCGGAAGAAATAAGCGGGGCAGAAATATTGGAGTCAAAAGCGGTTCCGGCCTTGTTATAAGTAGTATCCAATGTACCGTCAGGATATACCCGTATAATTCCATTCGGTACCACTACCCCGTTATACTTATGAAAAACAGTACCTACCAGCACTAACTTATCATCTGCCCGCTTCATAATTTGATATACAATTCCATCCATACCGGTACCCGTACTAAATGAATTATCCACGCTGCCATCGGCATTTAACCTCACTATTGCCTTTTGAGACTTGCCATTATACTTAAAAAAGCTTCCTCCCACCATTATCCTTCCGTCATCATATAAATAAAGCGACATCACATCATAATCAAAGCCGCTGCCAACTTTAAATGTAGTATCGAGAGTACCATCAGCATTCAGCCTAAGGAGTTTATTCCTTGGTATATTGTTGTAGGAGTCAAACTTTCCGCCGGCAATTATTTTACCATCCTTCTGCAGCGCTATCACATTTACATCACCACCCGAAAAGCCAAAAGGATGTTTGGATTTGAATGTAGTATCAAGGCTGCCATCACTATTTAGTCTTAAAATATTATCATAATATTTATTTCCAAAGCTGCCAAACCCTCCTGCAACCAGTACTTTGTGATCGGGCTGAACGATGACAGAATTCGTGGTGCTTACACCCGGAAAAAAACCATTATTCGTGTTAAACGATTCATCAATACTGCCATCGTTATTTACCCTGATTAATGAAAAATAATTACGGCTTTCAAACGCCGGGAAATATCCCCCGAGATACATCTTACCGTTGCCTGCATCTGTTACCGAAGTTATGCCGCTATAGGCATCCCGTGTTGGCATAAAGGAATATATAACATCTCCATTCGCATCAACTTCAGCAATATTATGCCTCCTGTCAATACCCCATACAGGAAACTTTCCTCCAATCACTATACGGTTGTTTTTTCCTATCACTACCGCATTAATAAAATCAAGCGCCCCACGTGTGCTAAAACTGTTGCCCCGGTTAAAAGTAGTATCTACACTACCATCCTCATTCACCCTGAAAAAACCCGTATTTGGTTTACCATTTACAGTGATAAAAAGCCCAAACACAATCACTTTTTTATCTGGCTGTATTATCATATCGGCGTAGTCATAATAGGAAGTTCCGCCGCTTCTTGCTATAACGGGCTTATAGGTTCTGTCTATTGTGCCATCCGGCAGCAACCGGTAAACACTGCTTCCATGATAGTTATAATCATAAGTGGTGGCCACAAGATATTTGCCTGTGCCCAGGGGTATTACATTATTTATATATCCAAATGAATCAGGCGATGTTGTATTATAAGTTGTTGTTAAGTTAAATGTGGTATCCCTTATTCCGTTGTTAAACAATCGAACCATACCTGTAATTTTTTTATTGTTATAGTACGAGGACCTATGCATTACCAGTAAGTTATTATCCGGCAGCATTACTATCCTCGCTACCCCGTTGTTAAAGCCGGTTCCTGCCACAAACGAGCCATTCATACTGCCATTTTCATTCAGCGAAACAATTCCGCCGCAAGCCTGCAACCCATAATGGGCAAATCCTCCCCCAACCAGTATCTTATTATTAGTATCTACGGTTACACTGTTCACATAATCATCAAAACCCGCAACTGTAAAAGTGCTGTCGTATGTACCATCTGCATTTAACCGTACCAATCCCACAGAGGCATGCCCGTTATATGATTTGAAGGTACCACCCAGAACAATCTTATTATCCTTTTGCAGTGCCATGCTGTAAACGCCCCCTGTATCAATTCCAATTCCTGTTTTAAATGAAAGGTCAACACAACCGTTCGGATATAGCTTTACAATTCCACGGCACCGAAGGCTGTCATAATAAATAAATTTACCTGCTGCCAGGTATTCACCGCCAGGTAAAGCAATCATACTTAACACCTCTCCATCAAAGCGTGATGAATCAGAAAGTTCCGGCACAGGGTGCATAAAACCAAGGTCAATACTACCCGGCTGTTGGGCATTGGCAAAAAGAACACAGCAATACAAACCAAGGGTAAGTAAAATTTTTCTCATGGGAAGATGATTATTGGGTTAATAAAATTGAAGGCACAAAATACCATAATTATTTATTTTACAACAAACGGCACATGCAACCTTAACCCAAAGTTGCGGCCCATCTCATAAATATGAAGGTCTTTTATAAGTGACAGGTTATTGTAATATGCTTTGTTAAACAGGTTTGTACAGAACAGGGACAATCCAATCGTTTGATGATGAATCCTCCATTCAGAGCTTAACACGACGTCGAATAATGTATAGCCCGCTGTAGTTGTCTCATACTCTGCTACATGGTTTAGAGCAAAGTGATTATTCATTTTTACAGAAACAGCAACATGTTCTGCCCGCCACAGCTTTTCTTTCTGCAGCTTAATTTCGGTTATTATTTTATCAGCCGGCATAAAAGGAAGGTAACCACCACCCTTCAACTCCCCCCTTGTAACAGTGGCAGCGGAACTTATATAGAGCCACTTTGCTGCCACGGGGTGCAGGTATATCCCTGCCGAGCCTCCTGTTATAGTTGCATCCTGCTGTATAAAGCTATAAATCCTGAACAATTCTATAAAATCTTTCGTGGGTTGAATGAAGGTATAGTTCCTTATGCTGTTATAAAATCCGGACACGCTTACAGAAATGTCTTTTAGCTCCCATGCAAACCCAAGGTCAGCTTCAACATTCTGTTCCAGTGCAAGGTTAGAACGCCCCACCTCAAACCGGTAGGTTCCTTCATGAATACCAAAGGATGAAAGTTCTGCATAATCCGGCGCGCTGAAACCGGTGGCGGCATTTGCTTTAATGGTAATAGCCGGGAGAGGATGATACGCTGCACCAAAAGAAAAACTGGCGGGGTTGTAATGGCGCGTAAAAACTGAATCTGGTTTCATATATCCTTTCTGCCGGGCTATGGAGTCGGCATAATTAATATCAGCAAATTTATTCTGTGGGGTGCGAATGGCATTTATCTGCCGTACATCCACGCGTACACCGCCAAGCAAATTCAATTTAGCAGTGGCATCATAACGAAGTACAGCATAACCCGCAAAGTCAGTCGTGTTTACATCCGGTATTCGCACCCTGCCGCCAAAATTCCTGTTCATTTGAAACATGCCTTGCGAGCCTGCAGTGATACCCACCTTACGTTGCGGGTCAGATGTCCACTTCACATCGTAAGTAAAGGTGTGAAGCTTTAAACCGATATCCAGGGCCGGATCATCAGTGCTATCAGAAGGCTCATCCCACTCGCGGCGGTTATTATATTGATAAGCAATATTGAAATTGAATTTTGAATTTTGAAACAGAACGGTATTTTCACAGGCTACAATGTGGGTTACAACGTCCTGGTAGGGTAACTCCATTTCCCGCGACTCACCCTCCTCTTCATCCCCTGCCGGTTTACTCTTACCACCGAGGGTATCGGCGGATTCATCTTCTATCATACCTGTTAGCGCCTGCAGGTAACTGTAAGATATTTTAGTAACACTCCATTTCCTGCTAAGGCCCATGCTTGCTTTTGCATTGTAGCCGGCAAAGCGGGAGTTTTCAGCCTCAGCTTCTTTACCACCCATCTCATAATCAGCATGCGATTGACCGCCCGCGCGCACAATATAAAATAACCCTTTACGCCCGGTTCCTTTAATACCTGCATCGCCGTTAATACCAGCCGTGTTACTAAAGAGCGAAAGGTTCACATCACCGATGGTTTTACCTCCTGGCGCAGGCTTTTCGTTATTGAAAATAAGAACACCGCCAAGAGCGCCTGCGCCATAGATTAGTGCTGCCGGGCCATACACCACTTCCACATTATCCAAACCTGTTTCGGCTATACCCAGGTCGTGGTCATCATCCCACGGCTGGTTTTCTACACGTGTTCCCATGGAATACAGCATCACCCTATTGAATGAAAGACCGCGAATTACAGGTTTGCCAATTCCATTGCCCTGCGATATGCGGTCTATACCGGGTTTCTCTGCCAGCATCTGCATCAGTGAGGGCTGATTGCCGGCAGCCAGCTGTTTCATAGAAAAGGTATTAACAGTATAGGGGATATTGTTTTGCAGCCCGCTGTTATTAGCCGTAACTATTACCTCTTCCAGCTGCCCTGCGTTTACTTCAAGCCTGATAGTTATTTCATTTGAATCCGTTGCCGGGTGAACAATAGTTAAAAAAGTTTTGTAGCCAAGCAGGCTTGCCTGCAAATGCACAGCAGAGCCACCCGCATCTGTAAGAATAAATTTACCATCGCTGCCTGTCAGAACTCCTTTCTGCTCCTCTGGTATTACAATGCTTACATTAGCCAGTGGTTTATTATCTGCACTGCTTATCACAACACCTCTCATATCCTGAGCGAAACATCTGAATGAAAGGAACAGCACTATGAAAAGACCTGCTTTCTTCACACAATAAATTTATTTGAATTATATAAAGGAATTATTAAGAATTTAAAAAAATTACATCCCGGCAAATCAGGCGCATAGCTCAAAGCACACAGCGCACAGCAAAAAAAACAGGCATCCCCGCGGCATAATTTCAGGTTGATGCCAACAGTAGATGCCTGCCGGTTTACAGGTGAAACCTCAGCTACTTTACAGCAAACGGCACATGCACTTGCAGGCCGAAATTCTGCCCCATTTCATGCACGCCGATTGACTTTATTAATGAAAGATTATTGAAGTAAGAAGTATTAAAAATATTGGTGCCAAAGAGCATTACATTCACAGTTTGCCTGCCCCATTTAATATCTGCACCAATGCGCACATCAAAAAGGGTGTAGCCTTCTGTGGCTGTTTCAAATTTTGCCACGTTATCCTGCGCAAAGTGATTATCCATGATGAGAGAGATATAAGGCTTGTTCATCTTCCATATGCTTTCCTTCATCAGTCTCAGCTCGGTAATTATTTTGTTGGCAGGAACGTAAGGCAGGTTGCCCCCGGCGTTTAACGTGCCACTGGTAAAAGTAAAAGTGGAATTCAGGTCGAGCCATTTGAGGCTGGCCGGGTGAATATCAATTCCAACGGAGCCGCCTGCAATTACTGCGTCGCTCTGTACATAATCATATACCTGCAACTTTCCTATTGTATCTATAGTAGGGGTAATGTATATGTAATCCTTAATCATGTTGTAATAGCCGTTAGCAAATAGAGAGAGGTGATTCATTTCCCAGAGGATGCCAAGATCTGCTTCCACGTTCTGTATTACTTTCAGGTTGGAATTACCCACCTCAAAACGATTTGTTGCTTCATGAGTGCCAAACGTTGAAAGCTCCCCGTAATTAGGCGCACTGAAGCCTGTGGCCACATTGGCTTTAACAGTGAAGTTTTCTACGGGATGCCAGGCAGCTCCCGCTGAAAAGCTGACAGGGGTATATTTTTTTGTAAAAACAGTATCCGGACGAACAATTCCCTTTTTCAAAGCCGAGTCGGCATCTTCATGCTCAAACGGGTCTCCGGGGTCGGTAGCGAGAACATCACTCTGCCGCATATCGTATCGAACACCACCCAGCAGGTTCCATTGCTTGCTGGGATCAAAACGTATTACTGCATAGCCTTCAAAGTCGGTAACGCTGGCATCGGGCACCAGGATTTTACCCCCAAAGTTGCGGTTCGTTTGATACATGCCCTGTGTTCCTACGGTAATACCAAATTTCTTTTCCGGATTGCTGGTCCACTTTACATCGTAGGTGCAGGTATTAAGTTTAAGAAAGATAGGTGTATCAGGAGTTGTTGCCCCGGAATCATGAGCCGGCTCGAACTCTTTACGGTCGTTAAACTGGTAAGCCAGGTTTATATTGAGCCTGGAAGGGCCCAGCAGAAGTGTATTTTCCCATGAAGCAATATGAGTGCTTACATCCTGGTAAGGCGCTTCCATTTCCCGGTCGCGGTCCTCATCCTCACCTTTGGCTTTGCTTTTTGCAATCTCAGCGGAGTCCTCAATCTCAATCATCCCCGTAAGTGCGTGCAGGTAGCTATAGGATAATTTAGAAACACCCCACTTTTTGCTTAGCCCCACAGCAGCCTTAGCGCTGTAGTTCATAAATTTGGAGTTGGCAGCAAAATTTTCTTCTTCTCCTTCTTCATTTTTTGCAGTGTCTGCTTTTTCTTCATCGTCACCCTGCATATAATTGGTATGCGATTCACCGCCTACCCTTACCATATAAAATAAACCTTTGTTGGTGGTGCCTTTTATTCCCACATCGCCATTTATTCCAAGCGTATTGCTGAACATGCCCAGGTTAATGCTGCCAACCGTTTTACCATTAGGAGCGGGCTTCTCATCGGTAAAAATTAAAGCGCCACCCAATGCATCAGCGCCATAGATTAATGCTGAAGGGCCATAAACAACTTCTACATTATCCAGTCCGTAATCTACAATACCCAAATCATGGCGGTCGTCCCATTGCTGGTTTTCAACCCGCGTACCCATAGTATAAAGCAGTATGCGGTTGAATGATAACCCTCGAATTACAGGCTTCCCGATTCCATTGCCTACCGATATCCTGTCGATACCCGGCTGGCGTGCCAACATTTGCATTAAGGTGGGCTGTGCTGCTTCATGAAGCTCCTGCAGCGAAAAGGTATTAACAGCAAAAGGAATATTCTCTTCCAGGTTGGTGTTGTTAGAAGTAACGACAACTTCCTTTAGCTCCAATGCAGAGGCTTCGAGCTGAATCGCAAGCTCGCCGGTTTGAGCTGCGAGGTCAACAGTGCGGACTACCGTTTTGTAACCCAGCAATGATACCTGGAGGTGAATAACGCCCTTGCCTGTTTCGCTAAAGGTAAAAGAGCCGTTATCATCCGTCAGCGTTCCTTTTTGAAGCTCGGTAATTACCACGCTTGCATTGGCAAGCGACTTATTATCTCCGGATGTTACCTTACCCTGGAGACCGGTTTGGGCATAACTGTAAACTACACTAATAATAAGAGTAAAAAGTATTACAACTTTTTTCATGGAAATATTTTAATAAAAAGGGTTAAACAACTGCGTTGCAGCGGGATGAATACAGGAAAATATTACGCCACGCGCGGGGGCGGTGCAAATAACTCCCCAAAGGGAGACTGGTAGCAACAATCCTTTATGATGAAATTGATATCATCCTGCGCATATATAACTGGCAGCGAAATAGTATATGGTTCACAGTTGAGATATTTTAACACTTCAGGCAAAACATTTTTACCCTGTGATTTATTATTGTCGGTATTATTTTTCGCCACCCGGGCAACAGAATCCCATAGGGCATCTTCATCATCATCACTGATAGCATAATAGATGAGTCCGTTTACTCCGGCCTCTGTTCTAACTATATCATACAGGTTGCCATCACTCACCAGTTCATCATCCCCCACAAGCTGAACAGAGGCTGGATTAAATTTTAAAAGCGGCAGTTGAGAAACATCCTTGCAGGAGCTGATGTAATTTCTCATCTCCACCTCATGTGCGTGCATGGTGCCCCAATAAATAATTATGAGCCCAAACGAATTGAGCATCAGCAACAGGGCAAGCAATATAGGAGCTACCTTCCTCATGCGGAGGCTAAGATAGGCAAAAAGAGCTAATGATGTACTGGGTCTTGAGTCTTGAGTCCAGGGTCTTGGGTAATATCCATAATATCTTGACTCTGTACTCAAGACCCAAGACTCCAGACCCCCTTACTGCTGACCTGACTTAATTACTTCATACACAGCCAGTGCGGCCAATACAATGCCGGTATATTTTAAAGGCGTTAATGAAATTAACGGGATACTGCCGTGGTAGTAGGAAATTCGCTGGTTGCTTTCGCGGAACAGGTAACCGGGTTTAAACACTGCACTTAAGCTGTTTAAATGACCAGAGATATTATAATGCCCGCTGGTAGCAAGACAGAGTTCAGCCAGTTGGCTGTTTCTTTCCCCGCCAATCTGTATGGCGCTTAAGCGGCTATGATTTTTATCAAATGATTTAAGTATTAATTTTTTCGCATTTCCATTTACAGGAAAAACACCATCGGTTACGACTATTACACTTACGTTTTCTTTAGCGGAGTATGCAATATCGTAACCTGCATGAAGGCCTGCATTGAAATTAGTGGCGCCTGTAGTCTGCAGGGTGTCAATGGCCGCAGCAATTGATTTAACATCAGATACGGGCGTTGCTTTCAACAGGGTTGAAGATTTTTCGGAGAAGGTGATGATACTTACAACAGATGTTGGAGGAAGCTGCTGGATAAAATTAAGCGTTGCTTTTTTCAGTGAATCGAGCTTGTTATTTTCAAGCATGGATTTGGATACGTCTAACAACAATACGTAATGAGGGGGTGCTCCAGCCGCTTCAGGAACGTCACATTGTTTTTGTGTGGATGGCACCAGGCTTATATCATCCAAATAGTAATAGGAATAATGATGAAACTCCTGGCACCAGGTAGCTTTAAAATTGCGGCGGTGATATACCTGTCGCACCTTAACAGCATAGGCCGGGTTGAAATTGCCGATGGTAAGAAATTTTTCTCCGCCTTTTGCTTTATAAACCGCTGTAAACCGCAGCCAGTTATTGCTGCTCATGATACCCGTGCTGTCGTAAAAATTTATTTGCGGGGTTACTTCTATTACATTATCTGTTTTATTCAGCAAAGAATCGTTCGAAAAATAAGCGCCAATGTCTGTTGCCATAAATTTATTACGCTTCTCATAGGCCACGTAAAAAGTAAGGCAATAAGTGGCCCCTGCTTTTAACGGCTCTGATAATTTGGTTTCTGCATACTCGTGATAATTGTTCTCTGCTTCTTTAAACTTTTTTTGTGCCAGGTACAGCCCCAGCCTTCCTTCCCCGCTGTGTGCCTTTACAAGGGCAAAAGCACGAAAACGGGAATGATTGGAATTCCAGAAATCCGGGGTTGCCTTTGAGGCGGAAAACCAGCCTTGGCAAATACCGGAACCTAATAAAGTATCTTCCCTGTATCGGGTAATGATGGGGTCATTGCCATCTTCTTCAAAACCGCCGTTAACAATTAAATTCTGCGAAAAGGAGCAGGTATAAAAAACTACCTGTACCATAACACATACAGCAAAGCACCACAATAATTTCCGCACCTTTTTCAAACAGCTATAATATTCTGTTAACGCAAATTTCTTGTATATATGTTAAACAGGCAAAGAGCCTGTGGCCGGTAGTTGTTAGTCCACAGCGGGGAGACTGTCATACTTAATGAACTACAAATTACGCTGTTCTAACCTTGGACTTATTCATTACTTTTAAACCTTAAATCATACCAGGAAAAATGAAACGACTTTTTACTTTATTTTTTGTAAGCGTCATCCATATTGCAGCCAATGCCCAAACCTGTACCCCCAGCTGGCCCAATGGCGCCGGAGCAGGAGTACAGCCCGACAGCGCCACTAACCTGCCGCATGCTAATTCCGGAACGGCCTACAGCACCTCCATAAACTTTAAAGTACCTAAGGATACCACTTACAAATTTGGTAGCAGCAATGTAAAAGCCGAGATAGACAGTATTGTTATAGACAGCGTACACGGTTTTGAAAATATTTCCGCTAATCCTGCATTTACCTATTCTCCTAATCCTGCAAGCGGCTCGTTTAAGGGCGATTCATTAGGCTGTATTTTAATAACCGGCACCCCGCTGGCAGGCAGCGAAGGCTCTTATCCATTGTTTGTATATGTAACAGCCTACGCACACCTGCCCACGGTGGGAAACCTCGCTGTGCACCTGCCTTACGTTATAACATTTTATAAAGCGGTAGTAGATTATCCTGTGGGTGTAAAGGAGCTGGCAACCAATAAATTTCAGCTGCTGGGTGTACAACCAAACCCTGCCGTTCAAAACGCTGCTTTAACTTATTATGTGCCCGCGCAGGGTAAGGTAAACCTGAAAGTTTATTCCCTGCTGGGACAACTGGTAACAGATAAAGTTCTAACCTCTCCTCCCGGTTTAAACTCCTATATTTTTGAAACTGCCGGCATACCTGCGGGAGAATATTTTTATACCATGAGCTTTAAGGAGATGAAGGAAACAGGCAGGTTGAGCGTGTTGAAATAATGTTTATCTTTGAATCAAAGCCTGAAAATGAAGCTAACTGCTATAATTGAGAAATCTGACGACGGATGGTATGTCGGTCAGATAGAGCAAATTCCAGCTGCTATTTCCCAGGGTAAAACACTGGAGGAACTTCGTTCAAACCTTTACGATGCATTAAAACTTGTTCTTGAAACCAATAAAGAAGAAATTGAAAAAGAATATTCAGGTAAAAATGTTATTCGTGAAGAACTATTCTTCGGTGAATGAAAAGAAATGAATTTATTAAATACCTAAACGAATATAATTGTCGGCTATTAAGAGAAGGAGGAAACCATTCCGTTTTTAGAAATTCCTCAAATAACAAACAGTCAGCTATTCCACGACATTCTGAATTATCAGATATACTTTGCCGAAAGATTTGCAAACAACTCGAAATACCAGACATTAAGCGAAAAATATAATTTTTAATGCTAATCCTTCTCTCTTAATCCTCAAATTCGTCAGTTTTTCGTCAATTGTAGTGAACAATTTTAAAAGAAACTGTTAAAAACCGAACTTTTGGCAGAGTTTTTTACGTATAAACTTTAGAGACAAACGAATCTCTATGAAAGCATTAGGCCTTAATTGGGTTACGGAAGGATTAATAGATTTCGAATACAAGAAATATGTGCTTCTCGATTTCCTGCAGTCTATCAGCAAGGATTTTGATGAGCGAAAAATATACCCTGGCCTTTCGGGCCTCATAGACCATTACAGCAGCCTGTTCCAGCTGAAGCAGAATAAAGCACTGCTGAATAATTCTTTTCCGCAGCAGCTAAGCAAAATAGACTTTGAAAAATTTCGCCTGCAGTTTGAAAAGCTGGTGGAAGATGAAAGCAATATGCAGGAGATAGAAAGCATTATTGATTTTGCGTTGCCGCAGCTATACAACTCAATGAATGAAGGCAAAGAACTTTACCAGTGGGTGGAAGATAAGCTGAGTATTTTCCCCGTTGGTATTATTCCCATCAATACCGAAAACGGGTATATGTTTCTCTCCCAGTCCGCCTCTAAGGATATTATGGTGTATGAATACATGATTACCATATTTGAAAACTCCAACGAGAAATTCCGCGGTATAAAAACAAACTTTGTAACAAGCTATTATAAAAGTATCGCCACCACTTACGAAAGCGTGAAGGGCGAAATGATAAAGAACCACCGCGATTTCCCTAACCCTGCTACCTTCCTGATAGAAAGCAGCATGGATTTCCCCCTGAAGGAATCATTGCTGCCGGTGGCCAAGCGCAGCCTCGTGCGCTACCTGTATAAAAATATTATTGAAGGAAATACTGCGTCCGCTTAAAACTTAAAATTATATGAAATAGGAAATAGGAAATATTAAATAGAAAGGCTATTTTATATTACTATTTTATATCCTTTGCTATTTACTATTTCATATCCTTCCTAACCAACAAGCAAATTACATCCCCGTACATCCGAGTTATCCATTCTTCCCAATACTTCAAAGCTTCCATTATCGTAGAGCTTTCCTAAATCATCAGTAGCTATAAAGGAGCATGAGTGGATATTCGCAAGGTCGATAATATTAAGGGCGCCGGTTTTATTTTTTTCTGTTGTAACATCCAAAGGGTCGTTCACATCGCGCAGCAAAATGCGCATCCACGGGGGTGCCTTAAATATCCCCTCTCCTGCTGAATAAGCCTGCGATAATAGCTCCGTCATTCCATATTCAGAATGTATAGCGGGAACACCGAATGCGTTTTTAAGTATTGCATGCACATCTTCGCGTATCATTTCCTTCCTCCTTCCTTTCATGCCGCCCGTTTCCATTATTATCGTATTCTTAAGTTGTACGCCTTTCAGCTTACCGGCTAAATCGAGCAAGGCGTACGTTACGCCCAGTAAAATTGTCTTCTGCTTGTAGCTTTCATTCTCCTGTAAAATATCGGCCAGCTCATCAAGGTTATTAAGAAAGAAGCCGCTGTTGGGGTGCCTCGAATAACTCAACAGCTTATGGCACATATATATAAGCGACGAGCCTTCGCGTTCCTGGTAAGAGGGCAGCAGGAACAGGAAACAATATTGCGCTGGCGAACCGTAAAAAAGCCTGAAGCTTTCGGTAAAAGCTTCTTCATACAATGAAAGCCGGGGAACATAATGCCTGCTCTCCCCTGTTCCGGTGGTACTGCTGGATGTAAAAACAATTTCTTCTTTTAAACCGTCTGCCACTATTATTTTTGTTTTGAAAAAAGAAACAGGAAGAAAGGGAACGTGCGCCAGTGAATTTACCGAGGGCGGATGAATATTTAATAAAGAACAGTATTCCTGGTAGGCCGGTGTGTCTCTTGCCTGCTTATGAAACACCTCCAGCGCAGCCGATTCAAAATTATCTGAACTGATATCCTTTAAGGAAAACATCCTGGCTTAATTCTTTATAACCTCGCGCGTAATAATACCATGGGCGCTTGTAATACGGATGATATAAATACCATTGGCATTCCGGCTTAAATCAACCGGCAGCTGAACGTCACTTTTATTTTCGCTCAAAACCTTGCTGTAAACTTCGCGGCCTGTTATATCACAAACACTTACAAGCTTGTAACCATTGCCTGCCAGCTGAAGTAATACGTTACCGTCTGTCGGTACCGGAAACAAGTAGACTTCTGCCGTTGGTACAATACTTTTTGAACCCGTGGGCACATCGATGGCTATCTCCATAATACGGTTATTAACCCAGTCTGCAATGTATATATTGCCAATGCTGTCCACTGCTACGCTGGTTGGAAAATGGAACTTCGCCGAATCAGCAGGGCCACTGTTGGACGATTTTCCCAGCACACCAGTGCCGGCAACGTTGGTTATGATACCGGTAGCCATATTTATTTTTCGTACACGCTCCCCGTTAACCTCGGTAAAATAAATATTACCCTGCTTATCCAGGGTAATGCCGCCGGGATTATTCAACTGTGCCGTATCTACGTTAACGCTGTCTCCGTTATAACCGGTTACTCCTGTTCCGGCTATAGTTGTAATCATATTATCAGAGGCATTTACTTTACGAATGCGGTTATTGCCTGCATCTGCTATATATACGTTACCGTCGTTGTCCACTGCAATGTTGGAAGGGTTATTTAACCAGGCAGTGGTAGCCTTAATGTTATCGCCGTTATAACCGCCGCCGTTTCCGTTTACATATCCCGTTCCGGCTATTGTAGTAATGATATGAGTAACCGCATCAATTTTACGGATGCGCTCGTTGTAGGTATCGGATATGTAAACATTGCCCGCATGATCCACCGCTACCCCATTGGGGCCGCTTAGCCAGGCGGAGTCCGAAATCATACCATCGCCCTTAAAGCCGCTAAATGTATCACCGGCCAACGTTGAGATGATGCCGGTGGCCTTTGTTACTTTGCGAATGCGGTTGTTGTAATACTCAGCAATATAAATATTACCGGAATCATCGAGGGCCGTGCACCACGGCTTGTACAAGGTTGCACTCGTGGCGGGGCCGCCGTCACCCGAATGGCCAATATCACCGGTGCCGGCCACGGTAGTAATGATGTTAGTGAACTTTGTTATTTTACGAATGGCATTATTAAAATAATCAGCCAGGTACAGATTCCCGGATTCATCCACCGTAATACCGCTCACCAAAAAAAGTTTTGCCGTATCGGCCATGCCGCCGTCGCCGGAGTAACCGGCTGTGCCCCCCGCAATTTTTACAATCGTTTGGGCGTGCATAAACCCGCCGAAGCATAACATACTAACTAACAATAACCCACGTTTCATCACCAAAAAATTTAATATAAAGGTAAGTTTTTCACCTAACTTCGTTCAGGCCGTATGAATAAGCTCTATAAAACTATAGTATGGCTCACGCTATTCAGCATAGCGATGGGCTTTATGGAATCAGCCATTGTTATTTACCTGCGGCAGTTGTACTACCCTACGGGCTTCCGTTTTCCGCTGGCCACCATTCCGCCCAACATTGCACTGGTCGAATTCCTGCGCGAAGCTGCCACCATCATTATGCTGGCCGCCATTGGAATTGTTGCCGGGAGAAACCTCGCCGAGCGGTTTTCATTTTTCCTGTTCTGCTTTGCTGTGTGGGATATTTTTTATTATGTATTCCTCAAGGTGTTCGACAACTGGCCTGAGTCGTTATTTACCTGGGATATTCTTTTTCTTATTCCGGTACCATGGGTGGGACCCGTGCTGGCGCCCTGCATCACGTCCCTTACCATGATTGTACTCACGCTTGCCGTGGTTTACTTTCACCGCAAGGATATCATGATTACTATCAGCCGCCGCGAATGGACGCTGCTGATTACAGGCTCAATTGTTGAAATTATTTCCTTTATAACCGACTACGTGTCCTTTGTGTCGCGCAGCAACAACTCCTTCTGGCTGCCTAACAGCCGCGAGCAGCTTTTTGCAGAGTTTGCCACTTACGTACCGCAATCGTTTAACTGGTGGCTGTACAGCCTGGGGGAAGCCCTTATTGTAGCAGGAATTGTTTTAATGATTAGAAGGCACAGGAAGGGAATTATGAATTAAGAATTATGAATTTAATGTGACTTGAGAGCTTCGCTTGATTTTTGATATTTGATTTTTGATTTGTTATCAGCCTGCAAGTATTTCCTGCCGCATTCCCTTCATGGCCCTGCTCCACTTCAATAACTCCTCTATCATCGCATTGGCTGATTTACTTAGTATCTCATCTGCATTAAAGTTGCCTTTATCATCAAAGTATTTGAAGAACATGGGGATATTGACATTTTCCGGTATCGGCATCATCTTCAAAGCTGTTACCACCTGTTTTAACTGCTGCACTGCTCGTGTGCCGGCTGCCACCCCGCCATAGCTTACAAATGCCACCGGCTTATAGGCCCACTCGTTATGCAGGTAATCGATAGCATTTTTAAGGGAGGCAGGAAAGCTGAAATTATACTCTGGCGTAACAATAATAAAAGCATCTGCCTTTTCAACCACTGCACTCCAATTAATAGTGTGGGGGTGCTGGTATTTTCCCATGCGCGGGTGGCCGGGCTCGTTCATCATTGGCAGGTCTGTTTCTGCAAGGTCTATGAGCTCTGTGTTAAATTCTGTATGCTGCCTGGCAACCTGTAAAGCCCACGAAGCGATAGCAGGGCCCTTTCTTCCCGGCCGGGTACTGGCAATAATAATGCTGAGGTTATACATATTGTGCGTCGGTTTTAATGTTCTTCGACTTTTGTAAATACGCATCCACGCTAAGCGGTCCGGCGCCGAAGTAGGCAATAAATAAGGCGGCTCCTACCAGGGCAAGATTCTTAATAAACATGCTCATTTGTAATTGTTTCATGGCATCGGGCGCTGCCCAGAAGTTATGCATCATAAAGGTTACCGGCAGCAGGAAAATAACCAGCGCCCAGGCCCCGATTTTTGCTTTGTAACCTGCGGCGATACTTAGCGCCCCGATAAAAGATATAATACCCGAAAGGGGTACCAGTATGCCGGCAGCCGGTACCCCGGCTGCATTGGCATAAGCCACCGCCTGGGATGAGAAATGACTGAAGCCGGCCATAATAAAGATGATGGCGAAAAGAATTCTGCCTGTTAGAACTGCGTATTTCATTGTTTTTAATTTTTTGTTGATGCAAAATTCTGTTACATTTGCTATACTTTAGTAACCAGTATACCAAAGTATACTACTATACTCCGGTATAGCAACTACTTAAAAAGATGCAAAAGACTGTACAACAACCATCTGCGAAAAAGGACCACAGCGAATGTTCCAAGTTCATACTGCCGGTGCGGGATACATTAGACATACTGAGCGGCAAATGGAAAATACCCATACTGGGCGCGCTGAAGTTTGGCAAGAAACGGTTTAAGGAAATAGAGCGCGAGATACCTAAAATAACTGCCCGCATGCTGAGCAAAGAGCTGCGCGAGCTGGAAATAAACCAGCTGGTAACACGTACCGTATACGACACCAAACCGGTTACAGTAGAATACGAGCTTACACCTTACGGCGAATCGCTGGACAAAGTACTATTGGCGATGAAGGAATGGGGCCAGCAGCACCGCAAGAAAATTATTGAAAGCAGGAAAGGGGGATGAGAATTAGGAATTATGAATTCAGAATTATGAATTAGAGTTTTAACTCCTTTGGTTGAGCCAATGTCATCCCCCCTTTAGTGGTTAGGGGTAAAACTCACGACTAATTCTTCTCCATAAAACCCTTGGGGCCTTTTTTAAAGGCTGCTATCAGCGGCTTGAGTTCTTCGTCGCTTTCGTATTTTTTAAATACCGTATTCAATTGAGCCGAAAGCTTACCGGGGTTGTAGCCAAGTTTTATTGCTTCGGTGGTAATAATATCACTGTAAACTACCATTACTATCATGAAATTACCCGGTGAAGGCTTACTCTTATCTTTTACACGAGCCATTACGCCGTTTAATTTATCCAGGCACCCGGCCAGGTAAGTTTTCAAATCCTGTTTCTTTATTAGGTCGAAAGAAGGAAAGTTATTAATCTTTTTATATTGTTTTTCCGAGAAAGAGATTAGCATCAGCCGGTTCAAAGTATCGCTTTTTATATAGGCAAATGCAGAAGCCGTATCATGAAAAAGCGCTTCATCCTCTACAACAATGGCAAAATAAAATACAGAATCCTTTACAGAGGGAGATGTGATAATAAGGCCAAGCGATGTATCGGTTCCGGTTAAAAAATAATATTGATTATGGGCATACCGCGTGTATTTTATTTTTTTTACTTCTACCCTGGGGGGCATGTCCGTACTGTAAATGGTACGAGTAACCATTGAATCAGGCGTCATCTCCAATTGCACATACTTAATATTCATTACCGCCATGGCATAATTATACCAGGTGCCCTCCGGTGGTTTTTGCGCATTAACAATATAAACGGTTGTACATAGGAGCAAAGTGAGAAGCGTTTTCATTTTCATACTCCTCAAAAGTAGGATAAAAGAATTATGAATTAACATTCGACTCCAGACCCAAGACAACGGACTCATGACTAAATAAAAACCTACCTTCGCTTTTGAAACCCGCAAAAATGCAACCCGAAAGCGCCATACCCCAATACGGATTGAAAGATGCCAATGGCAAACCGGTTGATTTTGACATGTTGCTGTGGGACATCCGCAAGCAGGATTACAATTACGAAAAGCCGCACCGCCACAACTTTCACCAGGTGCTTATATTTTTCCAGGGCGGCGGCACCCACGATATTGATTTTACCACTTATAAATCGAAAAAATACTCGGTGCATTTTGTGGCATCGGATAATGTGCATCTTGTGCTGCGCAGCAAAGGCTCATCGGGCTGCAGCCTCCTTTTTACCAACGATTATTTTGATAAGGATTTTGTGGCGCGCCTGCCTTTTAACAAAACACACCCGGTGCTGCAGTTAAAAGCAGGGCCCTTTAAATTACTGGAACAATCCCTCAATGGCATTAAGAAAGAATATACCGAGCGCAGGGACGGTTATGAAAACATTATTCGCAGCTACATGCAGCTGCTGATGCTGCAGCTAACGCGGGAATATAATTTGCTCTACCCTGATGAAGAAAATAAAAACACCAGGCCGGAATTAATCAACCGGTTCCTGGAGCTGGTGGCAAAGCACTATACGCAGCATTACAATGTGGAGCAGTATGCAGGCGAGCTGCACATTTCTGCCAAGCACCTGATTGAAAAATGTAAAGAGCATACAGGCAAAACCCCTTTACAGCACATCCGCGAATATGTAATTGCAGAAGCAAAAAAACTGCTCTATCATACCGGCCTTTCTATAAAAGAAGTCTCCTTCCGCCTTAACTTTAACGACCCCGCCAACTTCTCCAAGTACTTTAAAGCTGCTACCTCCTACACTCCTGCGGAGTACAGGGAGGGTATCAGGTAAATATTTTGATTCACAGCCAGTTCCTCTTTAGGTAAGACCCCGGAGGGGTCAAATGTTTATAGAGCAAAACGATTTCTCCCCACAGAACGATGCCGGAGGTATCGAACTTTACCAATCAGTGCGATACCTCCGGTATCGTATCAGGAAAAGGGTCGCTCTTTTACTATAAACGTTAAATCCCTCCGGGATTATTTGAGAATGTGACAAGGGCATCACATAGTGATATATGTTTTGACTCACTCCAACCCCTCTCTCCCCGATGAAATCCGCCGCGGCGGACGGGCAGAGAGGAGAGCGGATCACTTTAGTATCTATTAATGGAAGTCATCGGTATAAATTTTTAGAAAGAAAGATTAGAGTTCACTTAATAATTGCAAGTTGTAAAGCGATACGCTCCCCTCTCTATTTTTTCAATAGAGAGGGGCCGGGGGTGAGTCAAGTACTTTAAAGCTGCTACCTCCTACACTCCTGCGGAGTACAGGGAGGGTATCAGGTAAATATTTTACAGCTACACCCGTGTTTTCTACCTTTTCCACGGTGCAGGGGCAGGCTAACTTTGTATACACAAGATTTATACTATGAAATACTCTGCCACAATTTACTTTCTGCTGTTCCTGGCGCTGGCTGTAAACAGTGCAAAGGCACAAAGCACCAGCTTTACAGCGGATAAGCATGAAGGCTGCGCGCCCCTTACCGTAAACTTTGCCAATACCAGTACTGATACATCAGGCATTGACTATACTTTTTATTATGACGGCCACACTACCACGCAGCCTGTGTTCACACATACTTTTGATAAGCCCGGCGCTTACTATGTAATGCTGTATGCCTACAAAAACGGCGCATATGCAGGCGGCGCTTCTCAATTTATAAAAGTGAACGGCCCCTATCACGATTTTTATATTTCAACCTATAGCAGTAAGGTTTGCCCCGGCGATGATATTGAATTTAACAGCTGGGACCAGGCCGACAGCTACCAATGGAGCTTTGGCGATGGCGCATCTGCCACCACCTCTGATATTCATCATAGCTATGCAGCACCCGGCACCTACCCTGTAACTCTTATTACCAGCTCGGTATGCGGCACTGACACAACGGTGAAAAATATAATTGCAGATAACAAGATTAAGCCGGTAACCCCTGACTTTCAACCCAACATGGGAGAAGTTTTTTGCCCGGGCCAGGAAGTAAGCTTCTATATCTATAATTACGGGGTGGGCAGCAACAAATTAAGTTTCCATTGGGATTTTGGCGACGGCCAATCGTTTAACGGTAACAATGCGTCGCACGTGTATAGCACCCTGGGCAATTACAATGTAGTACTTACCGCTACTAACAACTGCGGATTGTCAAGCTCTAAAAATGGCGCTGTAGTTATTACTGATACTATCGGACAAACGAAACCCGTTTTCTACACATGGCAGGCTGAGGGCTGCCCTGCCAGGCGTTACCTTTTTTACGGCTATGGCAGCTACCTGTACAAATCGTTCTCATGGAACTTCGGCGATGGCACCACCAACAACACAGATTATTCTATAACCCATGCCTTCCCTGCTGCGGGAACTTACATTGTTTCGTTCACTGCAACCAACTACTGCGGCAACACCAATACTTTTACCGATACCCTGTATGTAACAGATACCATAGCTACCACGCAGCCTTATTTTTACCTGGTGGAAGACAGCTTATGCCCGGGCGATGAGTTCCAGGTTTATGACCCCTATGTTTCACCTTATGGCGGCCAGAGTTCCCTTCAAAATACAACCGTGTGGGATTTTGGCGATGGCACCATTGATACTACCGCCACGCCGCATCACACCTTTGCAGCACCGGGAGATTATGTAATTACAAGAACGCAGCTGTATCCTTGTAATGCATCATCCTCTTATACCCAAACCATGCATATAGTTAATTCGGCCCGGCCATTAACTCCTTTCATCAGCGCCAATAATGCATGCCCCGGCGAAACCATCCGCATGGTGGCTTCCATACAAATACCCTTCACTTACGGACTGGTAACCGCCTATAATGCTGCGCTCTATACGTGGGATTTTGGCGACGGCACAACACTCACTACCACTTCGGGCATTATGTATCACCATTACGATTCGGTGGGTGATTATCATCTGTCACTTACCGTTACCAACAGCTGCGGGAATTCCAAAACCCAAACACAGGACATTTCCATTACCAACAGCGAGGTGCCACTGGCAGATTTTATGTGGCAGGATTCCAACCAGGACGGAATGTTTTCGCCCTGCGAAAGCATTTCATTTTCCAGCTACAATATATTTTCCGGCACCTACCCTATTATGCATTACATTATCAACTTTGGCGACAGCACCGCGCTGGAAACCGACAGCCTGTTTGCTACGCATACCTATGCTGCTGCCGGCCAATACACTATCAGTGTTACGGCCACCAACCTATGCGGCAACAGCAACACGCAGCAGCGTGATATTACCATTCAAGGGTTTTGTACAGGAACAACCGACATTACAGGGCAAAAGAGCGAAGTAATTGTATATCCCAATCCATTCTCCGCTTCTGCAACCATCGAAGTAAAAAATACCACCCTGCAAAACGGCGAGTTGAGACTATACAACTTAATGGGACAAGAAGTAATGAAAGCAGGTATATACAATTCCAAAGCTAAGGTTGAACGGGGCAGTTTACCCCCAGGTGTTTACTTCTACAGGATAATAGAAAAAGATAACCTGGTGGGAACGGGTAAGGTTATAGCGGAATAATTTATATAAGGTAGCGTCCTCAAAGTCCCCATTGTCCCCCAATGCGACAATAGGGACTTTGGGGACAATTGGTGTTCTGTGATAGATTGCAGTATGCCTGTATCTTTACCAGCGCTAACCGCTTACCCATGAACCACCTTAAACAAAAAATACAGGTTGTATATATCCCTTTCCTGCTTACTGCTCTCGCTATTATTTTAGGTTACAGCGGGCTGCGCTGGTTGCTGGAGATAAAGTTTAATATCCTTCATCTTAAAGATGAGGTGCTCAACTTCTGGATACCGAGTGTACTGGCTATGGGTGGCGCCATATTAATTTTAAGAAAAAGGGTACGCATATTAAAAGTGGGAACCGATGGAAGGGTTCATTTCCTGTACCAGATGGTAGCAGGTATTGCTATCGTCGCCCCTCTTATAATAGCCCAAACTTATGTTTCCAAAGCCTCCTACCCGCTTATAAAAGTTAATACCATTTCGGAGATAGACAGGAGCAAGCGCGGCCGCTACTATGCCATCAAAAATTTTGAGGTGGATACCATGCAAACGCTGGCATATGCAACAGCCCGCACATCGGGCCGTAACTCCGATAAGCTCACTTATTATTTCTACATCCTGTGCGCCATGCCCGACACCACTACCGGTGTACCCAATACATGGTACGGCATTAAATACACCGAAGGACTGAGCACTAATACTTCCGATGCTCAAAAAGATACTATTTACCGCTCCTTCATACATGCTTCGCTCCAAAGCTTCCGCGAAAAAGATTTTCATCAAGTAACTTATTTTGAAAACCTGCCTCCGTCCGACGACCGCGATGGTTACATTAATGCTTTTAAGGAACAAGACACCAGGGCGGATATTAAGGCGCAGCTTATTTTACAGCCCAGCTCCGAGGTGTTTGAAGCAAGAGCCGGCGACTCCCTTTCCTGGGTATTAAAAGCTTTCGGAATTGGGGCACTCGTGTTTTTCCTGATGGTAGTGATACCCGGCGTTTATGAAGATGAACTAAACGATTTTCGCGACCATACCCAATACGACGATATGCCGGAGTTTTTGGAGCTGCTGGTGCCGCAGGGAGACCATTTTATGCTTTCGCTGCTGGCAGGTATTAATGTACTGGTATTTATTGTAATGAGCCTAGCGGGTGTAAATATTATTTCGCCCACTACAGATGAATTGTTTACCTGGGGTGGCCTAAGCAGGGAGGCCGTAACAGGCGGCCAATACTGGCGGCTGCTTACCTCCATGTTTGTACATAGCGGCATCATGCACCTGTTTGGCAATATATACGGATTGGTAGTAGCCTGCATTATGCTGGAGCCTGTACTTAAGCGAGTTAGACTTATAATTATTTACATTATTGCCGGCATAGCAGCAAGCTGTGTAAGCATGTGGTGGCATCCGGATGCCGTAGCCGTGGGCGCCTCCGGTGCCATATTCGGGTTGTACGGGGTGGCGCTCTCATTTTTGGTTACCAAAACTTTTCCGAAAGCCATTAGCAGCACCTATTGGGTATTGATTGTAATATATGGCGGCCTTAGCCTGCTGTTTGGCCTTGCCGGCAACGTTGACAATGCCGCCCACCTGGGTGGACTTGCTACAGGCTTTATTGCCGGCCTGCTTTTATACAAAAAGATAAAAGAACAGCAGCCGCCGGACCCGGAAACGGATGATGAGGAAGACACTAACTTCAGTAAAGAGGCACAGGGACTTTAAGAAAAACAGCTAACTCACGGCTCAAGACCCTGGACACAAGACCCTGTACTAACTTACTACTCATTAACTTTGCAACAATGGGCAGCCCAACAGACCTTAACCAGCCACCTAATACGCGCCGGGAGAAACTATCCTATGTTTCCCGCCGCATCTCGCTGCCCGGCTTCCAGAAGCAGTCGCTGTACGATGTGTTTACTTTTTTCCGTCAGGAGCTAATGAGTAACTCCCTGCAGGTCAGGGCATCGGCCGTGGCCTTTAACTTTTTGCTGGCTACTTTTCCTACCCTGCTGGTGCTGTTTACCCTTATCGCCTACCTGCCAATTCCGCACCTTAAGTTTAACGTGCTCATGTCCATAAAAGGGGTAATGCCTGACAATGGTTACCAGTTCATCCGCTCCACCCTGGAGGATATTTTAAACCAGCATCATGGGGGTCTGCTTTCAGTAGGTTTGCTCATTTCGGTTTACTATAGCTCGCGCGGCGTGGCTGGGTTAATGAACTCGTTTGATAAGGTGAATCCAGCTTACAGAAAAAGGACATTTATTAATAAGTTATTGGTTTCGTTTAAGATAACAGGCTTACTTATTTTTTTAGTTCTACTTTCAATGGGCCTTATGGTGGCCGACCAATGGCTGGTTCACTTCTTTTCCAAAGGTCACGGCAGGCTATCGGCAGGTGCCATACAAAGTATCCATATCGCCAAGTGGACGGTTATCCTGCTGTTCTTTTTCGTGGCTATTTCCCTCATATTTTATTACGGTCCGGCCACCCATACCCGCTGGCGCTTTATTACCCCCGGCTCCATACTTGCTGCCATTTTGTCTATTTCTGCCTCCCTCCTTTTCTCTTACTTAATGAACAATTTCGGCCAGCTGAATAAACTGTATGGCTCCATCGGCACAGTAATAATGCTTATGTTCTGGATATACTGGAACTCCCTGGTGCTGTTAATTGGCTACGAGCTTAATGCCTCCATAGAAATAAACAAGCACTACAAAATGCTGGCAAAGCAGGGTAAAGAGGGTCCAAAGGTTTGAGTATTGTGTCTCGGGTCCATCTTGAGTGTTGAAAGAAGGTATAGGCTAAACAAATCAGTTTGCACAATTGTACAATTATGTAAATGGTAATAAGTCCAAAGTCGTGAGGGTTGGGTCGTGTGCTATTGTCCCAAGGGTCCCCTTAGTCCCCAAAACGCCAAGGGACAATGGGGACACCGGGGACAATTGAAATTTAGCTATTACAAAAAAATGATTGTCGGAAAAAGACAATTTCTTCGTTTTTATGCAAAATTCATCGTACCCCCTCCCCCCAAAAAAATTTAAAGATTGCAGAATTAAAATCAAGAAGATTAAGCCGGCGCAAGCCAATCTGAAATTTGAAACCTGAAATCTGGAATTCCGCCAACGGCGGCCGTAACAATCCCCGTAAAACAGCGTTTAAACTATTTTATTTAAAGCGAAATTATTACTCAGGTATATTTGTTGCATACTACTCAGACCACACGATAATCCATGAACAGGTTTTCTTTTAATGCTTTATTCGACCGCATGACACGAACTAAGATTTTCCTAGTAATTCTTACAATTTCGGGCATTGCAGTGTTTGCTTCCTACCGTTTTCGGAAGGAAGAGAATCGCCAGCAATTGCTGATGGGCATGCTGGTAGATGGCGTAAAAAGCCAACACTACAACCCCGCCCCCATTGACGATAAATATTCTGAAAAGGTGTACGACCTTTTCCTGTCGGATATTGACAGGGATAAGAAGTTTTTTACCGCGGAAGATATACGCACCTTTCAGCAGATGCGCGACTCCATTGACGACCAGGTGAATAACAGCAGCTACCGCTTTTTTGATGTGGTGAATGAAACCTACCAGAAGCGGGTAAAGCTGGTGACCAGCTATTATAAGCCAATTCTGGACAAGCCTTTTGACTTTAAAGTAGACGAATACTTTGCCCTGAATGGTAAAAAAATACCTTACTCCCCCGATACAGCAGGCCTGCACGACCAATGGAGAAAGCTTTTAAAATATGAGACACTGGAGCGCCTGAATGGCATGATTGAATCTCAGCAAAAGCTGAAAGAGAAAAAAGATACCGCTTACCACGAGAAGTCTTACGAACAGATGGAAAAGGAGGCGCGTGAGAAGGTAAAGAAATCGAACGATGAATATTTTAAGAGAGTGAACGAAGTAAATAAGGACGACTGGTTTAACATTTACCTTAACACCCTGGTAAACGTACAGGACCCCCATACCGAATATTTTGCTCCCGTAGAGAAACAGAATTTTGATATTACCATGACCGGCCAGCTGCAGGGTATTGGAGCCCAGCTGCAGGAGAAAGATGGAGAAATTAAAGTAACCAATATTATTCCCGGCGGGCCCGCTTATAAAGATGGTCATTTAAAAGCCGGCGATATTATATTAAAGGTTGCACAGGAAGGCCAGGAGCCGGTTGAGATATCGGAAATGAGGCTGGACAAAGCAGTGCAGCTCATCCGCGGTAAGAAGGGCACCTCCGTTACACTTACTATTAAGAAACCCGATGCCACCCAGCAGCAGGTAACACTGGTGCGCGACATCGTGATAATTGAAGAAACCTATGCGCAGAGCGCCATTATAGATGGTAAGGAAAAAATAGGCTACATACGACTGCCCGGCTTTTATGCCGACTTTGGCAACAACGGCGGCCGCGACTGTGCGGATGATGTGCGCAAGGAACTGGTAAAACTGAAAGAAGAAAAAGTGGATGGCGTTATCCTCGACCTTCGCGATAATGGCGGAGGCTCGCTGGAAAGTGTGGTAAGAATGGTGGGATTGTTTATTAAAACCGGCCCCGTGGTGCAGGTTAAAACCCGCACCGGCTCTGCACAGGTAATGAGCGACAACGACCCATCGGTAACGTATGATGGTCCGCTGGTGGTAATGGTGAATGAAAACTCCGCCTCTGCTTCCGAAATTTTAGCGGCTGCCATACAGGATTATAAGAGAGGCATTATCATTGGCAGCACCACCACATTCGGTAAAGGAACAGTACAGCGTATGTTCAGTCTTGATGACATGCTGAACAGCAGCTACAGCGCCATTAAGCCTTTGGGCTCTTTAAAAATTACCATGCAGAAGTTTTACCGCGTAAGCGGCGGCTCTACCCAGCTGCGCGGCGTTACACCCGACATTGTAACACCTGATGTGTATGGCATGATTAAGTATGGCGAGAAGGAAGAAGAGTATCCTATGCAGTGGGATGAAATTCCTGCTGCCAGCTATGAGAAGTTAAACAACAATACTTTGTTCGATAAGGCCTCTGCCAGCAGCCGTAAGCGCATTGATGAAAATAAAATCTTTGCTGTAATTAAGGATGAGGAGGTTGATATGAAGAAGGAGAGCGAAGAGAACATGATGCCGCTGAGCCTGGAGAAGTTCCAGCTTAAGATGAAGCGCAACAAGGACCAGGAAAAGACAATTAAAGATATACAGGCTACTATCACTCCTTTGAACGTGTATAACATGAAGGTGGACGCGGCAGTAATTTCAACTGCTGATTCATCCAAGATTAACCGTAACAAGGAGTGGCTCAAATTCCTTTCGAAGGATGTATATGTGCAGGAGGCCGATAACGTAGTAATGGATTTGCGTACAGGCTCACTGGCCAGCAAGCAGGAACATTAAGAAGTTAATCAGCACATTAGCTAATTGGCTAATTAGCTAATGTGCTAATCCGTTATATATTCGCAGCATGAAAAAACTCTACCCTTTAATTGCTGCTGCACTGCTGTGCTTCACTGCGGGTAACTGTTACTGCCAAACCGATACTGCTTTTTTTGATGGCGACTGGAAAACATGTAACCGCAGCAATGCAAAATACTATCGCATTGTTACAAGGCAGGTAGCAAGGTATATAATAAAGGATGTATACATCAGTAATAACTCGCCGCAGATGATAGCCTTTAATGAAACTGCCGACATAAGCGCCCGCAACGGAAAGTTCACCTACTTTAATGAAGATGGCACCAAACAATCAGAAGGCATTTGGAGAGATAATATAAGAACCGGCACGTGGAGATGGTGGTATGACGGCGGAAAAGATTCTACTGTTGCAACGTACAATGATGATGGGTCCGTTACTTACCTGTACAAGGGCGCCCACAGGGAAAAGGCCTTAATGTTTGTGGAACAAATGCCAACCTATCCCGGCGGAGAAGAAGCATTGCACAAGTTTCTGCAAACCCATATCAGGTATCCTAAAGAAGCCAATAAGAACCATACTGAAGGCACAGTAGTGATACAGTTTGTAGTTGAAGCTGATGGAAGCGTAGATGAAATAAAAGTGCTTCGGGGTGTAGAGGGCGGCTGCAATGAAGAAGCTATAAGGGTAATAAACATGATGCCCCGCTGGCAACCCGGCAAACAGAATGGCACTGCTGTTCCTGTTTATTTTAACCTGCCCATCAGCTTTACACTGGACGACGGCAAAAAGAAAAAGAAATAGTCACCCGTACTGTAAGCGTTAACGCTTAAACCGTCGTGCAAATGAATCTTAATAGTCATATGAAATATATAAATCAAGCTCAGGCTATTTTCCCAAGCAATTATTCATTCCTTACAATTATGCTGTAGCTATCAGGGGAACATAAACCTATAGTAGCAGCGTTCTTTTTTTTATTGCATCACCTGGTGGAGAAAATAATTGCCCGGGATAGGTGTAAAAAAAAGGCCGCCCAAAAGAGCGGCCTTTTCTAATTCTATAATTTTCTTTAATCCAACAAATCCTAGTTGTGGTTTACTATTAGCTGCTTGCTGCTAACAGAGTTTCCGTTTACAATGGTTATAGTGTAAATGCCATTGGTGAGTGACTTTGTGCTTAAGGTATAAGTTGAATTGTTACGGTTCTTGTCGCTGTACACAAGTTCACCTAAAACGTTGTATACGTTAATGGTGGCTGTCTGCAGCTTCTGAGAAGGAGCACTGATAAATACTACATCGTTCGCCGGGTTGGGATACATGCTGATGTTAGCGTCAGCTTTGGTAATGTTCTTTACAGCGTTCACCTTGCACTCAGAAATTTCCTGGGTATAAGCATCGTCATCAAAACCAATTCCCTCAAAGTAAAAGAAAGAAGCCGGCAATGTTGGGTCCAGGGTGGGGTCGAGCTTTGTTATTACAGTGGGCGCATAAGTAGCGGAACCTGTTTTTAAAGCGATAGGAGAAACAGAAGGGAAAGCAGACTGGCCCCCCCATGTATTGTCTACAGCGGTGAAAGTATCCACCACGGTCCATTTGTTGGCATTTACATCATAGCCAATACCAAGCAAATCGGGCACGTTATTATCGCCGCCGGGGTTTACCGGTGAATCGGTCCACAGGTAAATGATTTTGCTTCCATCCGGACTAAGAGAAAGCTGGGGCCTGTTATCCTGCGTGTAATCACCTTCAGAGCCGCCGCCTATTTTACCGCGGAAAGTAGTCATCTGGTAAATATTAATTGCGTTCCAGGTGCCGGAGTCGGCATTATAAGAAAAGTCGAACAATGAAACTCCCAGGCCTGATTCAATATCATGGTTAAAATCACCGCCAACGGAACCTACTGTAGTAACCAGGTGCGGAGTGCCGTTTTTATCAACCGCTAAATCCAAATCGAAGCCGCAAACGGGTACATTGCTCTGGCTGTTGGGGCTTAATGATGACATTACGCAGGGGAAATCCAATGTGTTGGCCACATAGGGTCCGTTCCATGTTTGGCCGCCATCTGTAGTATTGTAAAAGAAAGGAGTTAAGGTGCCGGTAAGGTCGCCGCCAAAATCACCGCAGCTGCCAATCCAGCCCATCATACCGGTGGGGTCGAAAGCTATCATCGGTGTAAGCTTGGATGTTGTTCCCCCGTTATCATAAAAGTTAGGATTCAGCCTGGCAAACAGGTTCCAGTCTACATCCTTCGTAGTATTGTTCCAAACTCCTTTGTAAACAATAATGATGGAATCATTGGTACCGCCAGACTGCTCCTGGTCTACTGCCCAGAATTCGCCGGGAAGTCCTTTGGTAAGGGCGGAAGCAATTAAGGTATTGGCATTGTTAGGAGTTAAATCGTTTTCAGTGCGGGTTGAAGAGGCGCCATCCAATCTTTGAACACCGGTAATAATACCATTCCAGATAGAGTTATTGGAGGAATTGGTATTATCGTGCCAGGAGCCGAGGTAAGCAAGGTAAGATGAATCTACCTGGTTACTGCTGGTGGGGCTTGGGTTATAAATTACAGCCTGCGGAAAGCGGGAATTATACCAGCCTACAGAATCTTTACAGTTAGGATTTAAAGGGCCTTTATTCAGGGTCCAGTTATTACCGCCGTCGTTTGAAATATCATAGCGATAATGAGAAATTACATGCTCAAACTTTGTATCATCATTACGGTGAATGAAAATGACAGTGTTGGTATTATTGTCGGCATATACATCGGTACTTCCGGGTTCCAGGGTGGTGTATGCATTGGCAGCAGTGCCCAGGGTATCATAAACAATGGTACCGCCTCTTGTAACGGGCAATTTTTTATGGGGTTGTTGCGCGGCAGGAACTCCTGAAAAGGACGCACTAAGTTTCCTGTCGAGCAGGTGTGAGGGCTTTAAAGCCTGAACCACTTTCCTGTCCTGTGCAAATGAAGCTGCCACAGCAAACAAAAGAATGGCAAATAGTAGTGTAAATTTTTTCATCGATAGCAATGCTTTTGAGGTTGCGAATATAATCAAATCGGTATTATATAATCCCTTAATGCCCTACAAGTTAGTAAACAGGAAGCCTATTTTTTACGATTCCGTTGCAAATCCTTTTGCTCCCGCTGCATGCGCTCCAGCCGGTCCATAAATCCACCCTTTTTAGGTGTTTTTTTCTTGTTTTCCTGTATCTGGGCATGTATGGCTGCTTCATCCAGCACGAAGCGCTGAATAATCCACTGCTGTATGAAGGATACAATATTTTGCAGGAAGTAATAGTAAGTTAAGGCTGCTGCAAAGTTGTTGAAGATACCCAGCAGCATAACAGGAAATATGTAAGCCATCCATTTCATCTGGCCAGTTGCACCTGTCAGCTGGTTATTATAAATAGCAAACAGGATGGACGATACCGTCATAAGCAAAGTGAAAAGACTTATATGGTCGCCATAGAAAGGTATGGCGAATCCGAAGTTATAAATGCTGTCGTAAGTAGATAAATCTTTTGCCCACAGGAAGTGTTGCTGGCGCAATTCAATAGAACCTGGGAAGTAGGAATACATGGCTACCAGGATGGGCAGCTGTAATAAAGTAGGGATGCATCCTCCTAACGGGCTTACTCCTGCCCTGCGAAACAGCTTCAGCTGCTCCTGCCCGAACTTGCCCTGGTCGTCTTTATATTTTTCTCTCAGCTCATCCAGCTCGGGCTTCAGCACGCGCATTTTGGCGGCAGACACCATGGAACGGTAAGTAAGCGGGTATAATATTATTTTAATAATGATGGTGATGATAAGAATGATAATGCCATAGCTCTGAATAAACTGGTTAAAGAAATGGAACAGCGGAATGATGAACCATTTGTTTACCGGGCCCGCAAACCATTTAAAAATTCCGAAACCGGTGGGAATAGTTTTTTCCAACCCGATGTCGTAGCTCTTAAGCTTGTAATAATCGTTCGGGCCAAAGTAAAAGCGCATCTTATAATCGGCCGCTTCACCTTTCTTATAATTCATGGAAAGGTAAGCTTCGTACGTTTTTAAATAACCGGGGTGGTTGTTGGAATGAATGGTGACACTACCGTTTTCAAAAGCTGAATTGCTGATGAGCGTGGAATTAAAATACTGCTGCTTAAAGGATACCCAATCGATATAAGTGGGCACCTTGGTGGTTTTGCCTTCATCTGCTGCCTGTGCATCTTCTCCGGTGGGCTTAATATATACCGCGGAGTTGGTCATTTCTGTTTTCCAGTCATGCTCTACCTGGTTCAGGTTGGTGCGCCAGTTCAATACTACATTCTGCAGGTCAGCTATTGTGCCGTTTATGCGCAGCTCATAGTTCACCATGTTGGAATCGCCGGAGAGCGAGTACACCTGCTCTATTACCTTTCCCTGTGCTTCTGTCCTTAACCTCAGGCTGCGGTTTTCTTTTCCTTTAATAACAAAGGAAGAATCTGCTGAAGTAAATACAAGGTCGGAAGTGTTTATTTCATTGGTGCCGGCAATAAGCAGGTAATAAAAGCGGGTGGAATCTTTATTAAATAATACCAGCGGCGATTTCTGGTCGGATTGCTTAAACTTTTTTAACTCAACGGAGGTAATATATCCGCCAAAGCTGGAAATAGTAGCCTTCAGGTTTTCATTCTCAATGGTGTAAAACCTTTCGGGTCCTTTTTTTATTGCATTGGAATCAACACCGGTCTTTACTTTAATAGTATCTGCAACCGTCTTAGCCGCTGTCACCCTTTTCAAAGAGTCTTCGTACACCCTTTTTTTCCGTACGTACTCCAGCGAATCCGATTTTCTTTTAGCCGCCTGCTGTTCCTTGGTAGGCTGGTTATAAATTGTCATTACTATCAGCAATATGCCGATGAGTACAAAGCCTATAATTGTATTCCGGTCGAGTGACTTCACTTTAGGCGATTTTTTTAAGAGAGCGCAATATTAGCAATAAATCGTCTGAACTACGATTTGTAGGGTTTTACGTATTGACGCAGTTTGAAAAATATGTTGTATCTTTATGAACATTTAGAAAATATGCCAGTTAAAAAAAGAAGTAAAAAGAAGACTAAAAAGCAGCTAAAACAAAAGCAATTTATTATTAATTCAGGAATTACCGCCACGGGAGGAATAATAACAAACATGTTTACTCATGCTTCGTAAAAGGTAATTTTGTTTGCTGTTAAAAACTCTTTAATTCTATCAATATGTATGCAATGTCCAACATGTAAAAATGGATAATTTGAAACGCGTTCTTTTTTGTTATTAGAAGCAAGTATTTCCTTGTCTTTAATATCAAAACCCAAATGTAGGTGCTGAGTCATTGATTGCATTCCATAGACTAAGCCATCCGCGTCGAATAAAGGGCCTCCACTTTGTCCTCTTAATCCCGGCGTGCTCATTTCAATAGTTGCCTTTGTGGGTTGATTATTAATTGAGGTTGTTCCAAATCTTGTGATGATTCCATCAATTGGAAAAACCGGGCTCAAAACATTACCTGTCATAGTCCATTCAACATCATTGGTAGTTTGATTTAAAGTATAGTTATTAAATTCGGGAAATGGGAATCCCAAACGGCACAAATATCTCCCCTGCTGAACCTTATTATCATCTTTTACAAAAGTTGCATAAGAGCTATATTGTTTTTGAGTAAAGTTTTCAAATATTAGAATCGCCAAGTCAAGTATTGGATGGGCTATAACCCTGAGCTGCAAAGGAGAAACTGAATTAATAAAACTGTGCTTAATCTGCAAAACAGTATCACGCCTAATTTTATATTTAGTTTCTAATCTTTTTAAATTCTCATGATGTTTTTTATCTTTTGGTAAGGCATTTAGTTCGATTTTAAACTTATTAAAATTAGAATTTATTGCCTCCGATTGAGCCAACATTGTTGCAACGTGTTTACATGTGAGAGCGATTCCATTTTCATTTATAAAGAAAAATGTTGCTGCCCCCGGAGTCAAATCTCCGTGATAGTTTCTTATTACGCTATGTATAGGCCTGGTATATAAGCTAACCTCCTTAATTGCTTTTACAAACATATCTATATTTTTATAGTGCTAATTTAACAATATCCCCTATACTCATAAGGTTCTTTGTCAAACCTGCTTCCATAGCTGGTGTTACGCGCAATGATTTATGAATCTTACAGAAGTTAATAATAAATATAATGCAATGCAAGGGCGTGGCAGTGGTTTTACAATTTTATACTAAAGTTATTGGTAAGCCTTTTAAAACGCCTCTTGTGTATATGAATTGTGAGGTTCTGTCTCTCAACATAACTTGCGCTAATGTGTTCCGGATCAAGGTTACCATAAACCTCTTTTGTCTTTATTCCGATATATTGTGCAGGTGAATATTTCTTTTCGGTTTGATTTGGGTTTGCTGTATAGTTTTATTAGTTGCGCATAGTCAACCATCCCATCGAAAGCATTTTTAACAGCTATTAAATATAGTTTGTGTGCATCTGTTGTAAACTGAACTCGATTTGCTAATCTGGAAACTACATCATTCATAAAAGTAGTTGCACTCTCCGAGTCTCTATTCCAACAAAAAAAGAAATAACTAACTTGCTAGGACTATCAAATGCAATCCGTGTCCAAATCTCAGCTGCATCCTTCGTGTGCTCTTTCACATTCTTTTGTTTTACATAAACAAACGACCATATTCCATCACATTGCACTCACTTTGATTTCGCTCCGGTCACTGATCCGGCGTGAAACTTCTGACAGGAATAGCCAACTGATAACAGCAACTTAGTTACTGTAATTATGCTCACGTCTGCTATGCGAGATCTTGATCGAGTGAGTTTCCCTCAACAAGTAAATTAATTATTTGTATACATATAAGTACAATCATTCTTGAACGGGCAGGCATTTGGTCCACTTTATTTGAATTTTACAAGATTTTGGCGTTCAATTCATTTGTTGCAGAAAAAGCAACAAATTTGGAATTTTTGGCGTATTATTTGGTTATGTATTATTAAAACAAGTAACTGCTATGTGCGCCCCGGACTTACGAACAATCAATGTAAAAAAAAAATTTGGTAGAGGCTTCGTTAAGTGCGATAATGTTGTAAACTTGCGTATAAACTAAAAAACCCTGTTATGCCTAAAAATTCACTAGCTAAAAAAAGTCCTATCTCCGAAAAAAGGCGAGATTTTATAGAGGAGTATAATGAGATTTTAAAAATCGTTGGACGTGATATTAATTCCATAGAATACGAATGGAAAAGAGAGGGAGACCATATAAAAAAACTTACAATGTTTGATATGCGTGAGACATCTATCCTCACTAATAACACCTCTGACATTTAGGCAATGCCAAATTGGAAGGAAGTTATTATAGAAATAGCTGCCGAGGAAGAAAAGATAAAAAAGGAAGGTTCTAAGGGGCAATCGGCATATGATATCACCCGCAGGAAATATCTAAGCAAGGTTTTTGATGTAAACGGAGGCAGAAATGTTATTGCTTATTATTCAGGCTGGCTTCAAAGACCCATATCCAGAGATGTCATTGTAAATGATAAGGACGTATCGGGTTTTATGTTGGCAATTCACCAACTGGATAAATCAAAAGGTCTTGATTTAATACTTCATACTCCGGGTGGAGACCTTGCAGCAACAGAATCGCTCGTTACCTATTTAAAAAAGATTTTCGATAATAATATTAGGGCAATAGTTCCACAGTTATCTATGTCTGCCGGGACTATGATAGCCTTGTCATGTAAACAAATAATTATGGGCAAACATTCAAGTTTAGGCCCCATTGACCCTCAAATGGATGGCTTGCCCTGTGAAGCTATTATTGCGGAGTTTCAGAGAGCGAGAGAAGAAATATTAAACAACACTGACAATGCCTACCTATGGGAGTTTATTATCTCCAAATATCATCCAACACTTTTGAGTTCATGTCAAAACGCCATTGATATGTCGAGGCAACTCGTTAAACAATGGTTAAAAGAGAATATGTGCTGTGGCGATTCTAAAAAGTCTAATAAAATAATCAAGCATTTTTCCAGTCATAAAAAATCAAAAATGCACGCAAGACATTTATCGGTTGACACCTGCAAGAATATTGGTTTAAATATAGTTGATTTGGAGGATAATCAAGAATTACAGGATGCGGTTCTAACTACACATCATGCCTACATGCACACCTTCGCCCGTAAAGCAATAGTAAAGATTATAGAAAATCACAATGGAGTGGCATATATCGAGGCATTGGCACAACAACAACAACAAGTCCAGATGCCCGTGCAATTTCAGATTCCTATACCTCAGCCGCAGCAATCGTAAGCAATTTTATTTTTTCCATCTGCTTTTAGCAGCCTTTTTGGCTATGTCTTTTCGCTTTTTCGCTAAATAGCTTCTTTGCCCTTACTTTCCCCCCTTTCAGACCTCCAAACCTACCTAAACCTGGAATCGAAATTAAATTACCGCTTCACGCACCCGAATACATTTCTCCATTAGTTCCCGCATATCAGCGAGCCTTACCATATTAGTGCCATCCGATTTTGCAACGGATGGGTTGGGGTGTGTTTCAATAAATAAGCCATCGGCGCCGGCTGCAATGGCGCATCTGGAAATTGTTTCTATAAACTCCGGCTTGCCGCCTGTACCGCCGCCCGGCTGGTTAAGCTGCTGTACCGAATGGGTGCAATCCATAATAACAGGGTAATTAAACCTCTTCATAATAGTAATGTTGCGGAAGTCAACTACCAAATCTGTATAGCCAAAAGAATTACCACGGTCTGTAAGCATCACGCTTTTGCCACCGGCATCTATAACTTTTTGTGCGGCGTATTGCATACTGTCCGCACTGGCAAACTGCGCCTTTTTAATATTTATGGGCTTGCCGGTTTTGGCTGCTGCTACCAGCAATTCGGTTTGGCGGTAAAGAAAAGCAGGTATCTGCAGCACATCCACATATTCCGCTGCCATGGCAGCTTCATGCGATTCATGAATATCAGTTATAACAGGAACATGATACTGTTTACCCGCTTGTTGTAAAAGTTTAAGCGCCGCCTCATCCCCAATACCGGTAAAGCCATCCACCTTTGAGCGGTTCGCTTTGCGATATGATGACTTAAATATCAATGGTATCTGCAGCTCATCACTTAGTTTCACAAGTTCGGCAGCAGTTTTCATCAGCATCTCCTCCCCTTCCACTACGCAGGGTCCGGCTATTAAAAAGAAGTTGTTGCTGTTGGTGTGCTTTAATTGGGGTATGCTCGGTATCATATGGTGCAGCAAAGTTACGTGGGGAATTGAGAATTGATAATGGACAATGTTCTTTAAAGGGGTACTGGCACCGCTTAGCTTTGGTGGGCCGACCATGACTCAAGACTCATGACCCACGACCCTTTACAAAAAAATATTCCGCCCTTTACTTGGTGGTATTGTTTTCACATAATATCTTTGTGATATCAAATTAATATCAAACCTAAATACAAACATTATGATTCAAGAAAAAAACTATCATGCACAGCCTGGCGCTTTAATGATATTTGCCGTACTCCTGGTGCTCATCGGGGCAATTGCTTCCATCGCATCACTTCAGCCCGTTATTGCCATTCCCCTTTTTATACTTTTTATTATACTGGCAAAGGGAATTACCATTATTAACCCAAACGAATCGATTGTGCTTACCCTGTTTGGCAAATACGTGGGCAGCACCAGGCAGAACGGGCTGCTGTGGGTAAATCCTTTCTTTAGCAAGCGGCGCCTTTCATTGCGCGCCCGCAACCTGAACGGCCAAATGCTGAAGGTAAATGATAAGGTAGGCAACCCCATAGAAATTGCAGCTGTAATAGTATGGAACGTAGTGGATACTGCAAGGGCGGTATTCGACGTGAACGATTACAACCAGTTCGTCACCATTCAAAGCGAGGCAGCCGTAAGGCACATGGCTGGCAGCTGCCCTTACGATAACTTTGAAGATAACGAGGCTGTTATTACTCTTCGCAGCGGCGGCGACATGGTAAATGAGCTATTGGTAAACGAATTAAATGAGCGGCTGTCGCAGGCGGGCATCAGGGTAAGCGAAGCCCGCATCAGCCACCTGGCCTATGCACCTGAAATTGCAGGCGCCATGTTACAGCGCCAGCAGGCCACCGCCGTTGTTTCTGCCCGCCGCCAGATTGTGGAAGGAGCGGTAGGCATGGTGGAGCTGGCCCTCGCAAAGCTTTCTGAAAAGCAAATCGTGAATCTGGATGAGGAACGCAAGGCTGCTATGGTTAGCAACCTGCTGGTAGTACTATGCGGCGAACGCAATGTAAATCCAATAGTAAACACAGGAACACTCTATAATTAAGTTATAGCACCGCTGGATGGCAGAAGATAAGAAAGCATTTGTTTTAAGAATTAATCCTGCTACACTGAAGGAGCTGGAGAAGTGGGCGGCTGATGAATTCCGAAGCCTGAACGGGCAAATTGAATTCCTGCTGCAAAAAGCGCTGCAGGAAAACGGCCGCTCCAAAACAAAGGGGAAAAAATAATTTCTTCTGCGTAAGGGCGTTCTGCATTTATCCTTTTATGAAAAATATCTACCTCATCAGCGGACTTGGAGTGGACGATAGAACAATGTAACAATTTAGTCACTTTGTGTCATGGTACGAAAAATCCTATAATCACAATAATCCTGCAAATCTTAGTTCAGACAACTTTCTTCCTATTAGTAAGCATATAAACCGGCACACCCAACGCCACAATTAACAAACCCGGCCATGTATAGCTGGGCCTGTAGCGCAGTAGCAGAATACAAATAGCGAGCGCCAGGAAAATATACAGGTATTGCATAAACGGGTAACCGATGGCTTTGTAAGGCCGCTCCGCAGCAGGTTGTGTGCTGCGAAGGCGGATGACACCATAAATAGTGAGTATGTAAAATATAAGAACCGAAAACACTACATAGTCCAGCAGGTTGCCATACGTGCCGGAAAGGCACAGCAGGGAGGCCCAGATACACTGGTACAACAGCGCCTGTGCCGGCACTCCACGCCTGTTTAAAATTGCGGCCTGTTTTAGAAACACTCCATCCTGCGCCATAGCATAGTACACACGCGCACCGGAAAGTATGAGCCCGTTGTTGCAGGCAAAAGTAGAAAGCATAATTAGCGCCGCGATAATATAGGAACCGTTGCTGCCAAAAATCATTTGCGCAGCTGCCACTCCTACCCTGTCGCTCTCAGCAAACTGGATGCCCCGCTCCTCTACTGTAGCGCCGTTTGGCAGCCCCACCATTGGCAGCACACCGAGATAAATTACGTTGGCGAGGATGTAAATAACGGTAACCCCCATAGTACCGAGAAAAAGGGAGCGCGGAATATTTTTGCCCGGCTCTTTTACTTCGCCTGCTATAAAGGTGATATTGTTCCAAGCATCGCTGGAAAATAAGGACCCTACCATGCTTACCGCAAACGCTGCAATAATTCCAAGGCCTGCCAGCTTTTCTACCGACAGGTTTCCATCCTTAAACTCTGTGCTGAAAGCCTGCATGGGCTGCGTAAAATTCCTGCTGAAAAAATTATGCTGCGATATTGCCCATAAGCCTGCAAGAATTAAAGCAGCCAGCGCGGCTACTTTTATTACAGTAAAAAATGTTTGCACGTTCTTACCGGTATTAACTCCCCGCAGGTTAATGAGTGTAAGAAATATAATGCTTACAATGGCCAGCAGCTGGGCAGCTGAAAATTTGAAAGTGTATGAATCCGACAAAGGTTGCGCAAACAATATATGCTGTTCGCTGAACCATGGAAACCAGTAAGCGCTGAACTTTGCAAAGGCCACTGCCACAGCCGCAATGGTACCGGTTTGTATAACGGTAAACAGGCTCCAGCCATACAAAAACGCTACCGGCTTATTATAGGCTTCGCGCAGGTACACATACTGCCCGCCCGCCTTTGGCATCATACCGGAAAGCTCGCCGTAGCTAAGGGCCGCGGTAAGGGTCATAAGCCCTGTTACCAGCCACACCAGCAGCAATATCACGGGCGAGCCTACAGTTCGCGCTATATCCGCGCTTACAATAAAAATGCCCGAGCCTATCATGGAGCCCATAACAATCATGGTGGCATCCAGCAGGCCCAGCGAACGATGAAACTCTCTTTCGTTTGACATGGGGGAAAGTTAGTGGAAAGCAGATAAGAATTGAAAATTGATAATTGACAATGGACAATGTCTGTTGTCGCTTTTGCCTTTATGGCTCCTGAATGCAGGCCCTAATTTTTCTAAAGTTTAGAACTCTTACGGCAATTTCAAATTATCATCCGCATCCAGCAGCCAGAAGGGATTGTAGGCCACCTCTATCAAATGACCATCCGGGTCTTTGAAATAGCCGCTGTAACCGCCCCACGAAACTTTTTGGGCAGGTTTAATTATTTCAGCTCCCGCTTTTTCTACTTCTTTTAAAACCTCGTTTACTTCCTCTTCCGATTTTGCATTGAAGGATAAGGTGATACCCGGAAAACCAGTTGGCTCATCCTTCACCATTGCGTCCTCTGCCAGCATATGGCGGGGATGCAGGGCCAGCGTAATTCCACCTAAGGGAAATACTGCCAGCTCGTCCATACTTACCGATGACTTTTTCCAGCCCAATCCTTTTTCATAAAAGTCAACTGCTTTCTGAAAATCTTTTACTCCCAAGGTTATTAAAGTTAGCTTCTGCCTCATAATTTGCTATTTAAGTGTGAAAATTAATGGAAAGCATTAAAATACCTTTTCAGGGAAACCGTTATGGCCTTCAATCTTTAGTTATACGGCCTGTTAATATCCCCTAGGTGATGAGTTGCTCAATTTACTGAATTGCATTAGTTTTGGCGGCGCAAACAGCAATAACATGGAATCAACTAAAAAATCAAGGGGAAAATATTTCGTTTATTTCTTTATATCACTGGCTGCCTGCATCGGCGTACTGGCATCTCCTTATCCTGAATGGTTCTGGGTTACGCTTCCCTTCGTTTGCACCACGTTGGCGCTGGCGTTTGATGTTATCTAAACTTCGCTATGAACCTTGCTCAATGCGCAGGCTGTGCGGTTGGCAGTTTAATATAGGCGTGATGAGCATTGGAAAGCCCACCTTAACTTAAGACTTAGTACTTACTACTATTTTCGCTATGAGCTATGAGCAATGCGCTATGTGCGGGCTAGGCAGTTAGCAGGTCTTATTACTTAAGACTTACTACTATTTATTTACTGCCACTACTCAATGAATTGAAGAACTGCGCCCATGCTAATGGGTTGAGCAGGTTGTTTTGAGGTACTGCTCCCTTGGTATAAAAAGAGTTTTGATACTGCTTCATATAAAGGCTGGATACTTCGCCGCCATCTTTGGGCAGGCCTGCGGCGGCCCGTTGCATGTTGTCGGCGCTCAGGTTTTTGCGCGAGCGGGTAAGGTCATCGTCCGGCACATCCATATACAGGAAAGCCTCGCGAAACTGTTCGCGGGTACCCCAGGGATAAACGGTTGCCTCGGTAAGCAGGTACGCTTTCGGTGCCAGGTAAACAGCATGTATGTAAGCAAGGGCATTTTCATCCGGCACCACAAAAGTGTGCGACAGGTAGCCTATGCAGCTTATAATAATGGTATCGCCGGCATGGGCCACAGTGGTGTAAAAACCATCGTTATTGGCATAGCTGCCCAGCTTCAGGGTTTTATTAAAAACAGTGGAAAAGGGTATTTCGGAATGAGAAGTATCGTTACTCATTATAACGCCGCTCACCTGTATCAACGGTTTATCCTGCGCATGGGCATGAAAAAGAGACATCACCCATATAACAAATGCAATAAGAAGATATCGGATTACGCTCAGCATTTTCTTACAGTAAAATTACAACAACTTTCGGGCTCTAAAACGTTCCAATTGTAAAGAAATTGCCATATCGCTTAAGCGCCTTGAGCTATGGGCTATGCGCAGTGAGTTAGGGGTTTCTTTTACACGCCGGACACGAATTATAGTGAAGCGTAGGTGATAAGAAAAAGTTACAAACAAGAAATATTGTTTTAGGCTTTATAGATAGGGCATTTGTTACTGTTATATTGATTTCAGGATTTCTGCCAATTCCCCTGGCCTGGAAAAGAAAGGAGAATGCCCTGCATTCAAATTAAATGTTTTATTTACCGGTGTGCGCTCCACCATTTTTTTCTGCAGGCCAGGTGTAATCGTGTGGTCAATGCTGGTGTGGATGTAGACTTTATAAACTTTTCCAAAATTTTCAGCTGATAACTGCAATGGAGTTGCAACCGGAGCATTGGGCTCTTTGGTTAAAAGCGGAATGCTCATTGCAATATCCTCTTCACCACAGTCATTATAGAAAGCATCTTTTACAATTTTATCAGAAGGATAGTGCCAGCCTTCTGCTTCGTTTAAAATAAGGTTGGATGCCAGCAGCGAGCCTGCATCGGTCATTGCAGTTGCTATCATCGGTTCGCCGTTAGGTACCAGGAAAGCGCAGAGGTAAGCCAGCTTGTCAATTTTATCCGGCATGCGTTCGGCCACTTCGGAGATGATAATGCCCGCGCGGCTATGGCCAACAAGTGTTACCGGCTCATTGTATTTGTCCAGCACGTTGCAAACAGCATCCACATAGTTTTTTAGAGTAATCTGTGCAGGTGGCGTAGTGTCTCGACCATGCGCCGGCAGATCTACTGCTACAGAAGTATTGCCATCAGTGCTGAGTAAAGGCTGCATTTTGTACCAGCACCAGGAGGCATGAAATGATCCCGGTATAAATACAAAGTTTTTCTTCATAAAAGGTGGTTTGGCAACAAAGATAAAAAGCAAACATATTTTCTTTTAAGAATTAAGGGCGCGTCATTTCATTCCTAAAAATAAAAAAGTCCGGATGCTTTGCACCTCCGGACTTTTTTAAATTTAGAATTATTAAATCAAACGCTTCAAATCATCGCCTCATAATTCTGAATTCATAATTCTTAATTCCTTACGCATGCGTCATATCTCTTAACTTCTTAATTTCATCATGCGAAGTTCTTAACGCACCCTTCTGACGTGTAATAATACCCTGTACATCAGCGGGTAATTTATTTTCTGATTTCAACGCTGAGTCATATGCGCGTTGTGCGGCATCTTCCCCGTATTCGCAGGCTGCCAGTATCGCATGCCTGTCGCTGCCGGTAAAGGTGGCTTTCACATCCATCCACACACGGTATATTTTACCTGACTGTGTGGTATCCTTAGCTGGCTCGCCGCCCAGTTGTGTAACCAGTTGAGTTAACTCATTGGCATATTTGCGGCTTTCATCCTCCATGCGGGTAAAAAGTGCGCGCAGGTCCGAATCTTCCGATTTGGTTTCCTTTATTGCTTTTTCGTATCCGTTAATACGGTCGTGGTTAATGCGAAGTAAATCATTCACTATACCAACCACTTCTTTCTGGTCGTTCATAAATTGCTTTTAGCTTAAACCCGTAAAAAATCATACCGATTAAAAAATGGTCAAATTCTAAAGCGGAATAGCTGAAAAGTGAGGAAATTGAAATGAAAGAGTAGAAAAAGCACCCCGTAACGGAACAGCTGATAACCTTTATCGGCTTAAAAAACGCCTAATATGAGCCGATTACAAAACTTAATCGGCTCCATTTATGAAATAATTAGCTGGTTAATAGGCATTTAAAAGCGCATTGCTCATAGCCCTAAGGCTCATAGCGATTAGCGCAATGCGCATCGTTTTTTTGCGTTTTTTTAGTAAATTCACACTAACGATTGGGCATTCCCCTGCGTAAGTAGTATTAAAAATGGAATGCTTGATGTAACGTTTGCAGGTTTAAATGATAGAAGCACAGGTAATCAGAGATTGTATCAAGAAAAACAGGAAGGCAGAGTATCTCCTGTACAAACAGTCGTTCCCGCTGCTTATTAAAATCTGCTACCGCTATACGAGCAATAAGGATGATGCGATGGATTTCCTGAACCGGGGATTCCTGAAGATTCTGACCAACCTGGAGAAATACGATTTCGGGTTGCCTTTCGAGGCCTGGATACGAAGGATAATGGTGAACGTGATAATAGATGAGTTCAGGAAGAACAAGCAATACAAGGAAAACGTAATGATGGCTGAGCACCAGGACCTGGTAGGGTACCACAACAAATCCTACAGTGTGAATGATGCAGAGAAAAAGCTGGTGAGCGAGGAGGTGATGAAGGTGGTGGCCGAGCTGCCGCCGATGGCAAAAGAGGTGCTGAACCTTAGCGTGTTCGACGGCTACAGCCACAAAGAGATTGGAAGCATGCTGGGCATAAGCGAAGCCGCCAGTAAATGGCACCTGTTTAACGCCCGCAACATTTTAAAAGAAAAATTATCACGAATAACCACGAAAGACAAAAAAAAACTGAATTATGAAGAGCGAGAACGAGTTGGATGATTTCCTGCGGGCAAAGGAGCAGGAGTTCCAGGTTCCGTATGAAGATAAATACTGGGAGCAGACCGCTGCTTTCCTCGATGCTGAGCGGGGTGGCCGCACTGTTACCATTTTTTGGAGCGTACGCAACATTATAATGATATGCGCTGCCTTGTTGATTGTTGGAACAGGCGCTTACTTCGTATTAAATCAAAAATCAAATATCAAAAATCACGGCCCTATTGACAATGGACAATTGACTCAAGACTCAAGACCTAAGACTCAAGACCAAATTTCGGAAGCCACAGAAGGTAAGAACAATACAAGTAATGTTCAGACTCAGGACGCAAGAGCCAAGACTCAGGACCAGATTTCTGATAACCAAAACAATACAATTACAAATAATACAACTTCTACACTAAGCAATAGCAAGTCAGTTGATAATGGAACAATCGCTGCGGCGAAGACATTGGACAGCAAAACTGCGCATGCTGCTAAAACCAAAGGCATAAACAGTACCCATGCTTCTTCTAACAACACCGGCAGTAAGGTTACCTCAGTAACTACGGGAACTAAGAGCGACAAGGGTGTTTTAACTCAAGACCAGGACGCGCATGGTGATGTTTTATTAATAACAGGTATGCCTGAAAATATGCCCACAGTAATAATTAACTCATCTTCATCAGTTACATATGTTGACGAGCACATCCAATCACTGTCGCCATTGTTCAGGGATTTGACTTTGTCCGCTGCACAGCGCAAGCAATACAATCTTGCCTTAAAGTCAGATGGAAGCGGAGCTTATACCAAGGTGCGCGAGTTTAAGAGCGGAACACAATATCCTATTATATCTGTTTCAGCTACCGCCGGTGTTAACCTGTTTAACAACTTCCGCGATAACAGCAAGTCATATTCTTATGTAAGCACCAATCCATTCCTGGGTGTAAAAGCATCGTACCAGTGGAACAATAAATGGTTTGCACAGGCCCAACTGAATGCTGTGGTTAGGGGCGGCGTAAACCAGGTAAGGCCAAACAGCAACGAAACATTTGCTGCTACCTATACTTCTTTAGGTGTTCGCCACCTGTACTACCTGCAGCTGCCGGTATCATTAGGCTACCAGTTCTCGCAACGCAATGCTGTTACGGCAGGCCTTGGCATCAGCTACCTGTTAAGTGATGGCGCGGAAAACCGTATCGACAGCACCGGTAAGTTCAATGGCGGTTACAGGCTGGAAAGTCCGAAAGGATTTAACAAGCTGGATGCCTTTGTAATACTGGGCTACAACTTTAAGCTGGATAAGAAAATATCGTTCACCGTAAATGCTTCTTATGGATTTATGGATGTTACCGATAACACATACTTTGCAGAGGACAAGCGCCACAACAACATGAGCCTCGGCTTTGCAATTAACTACCTGCTGTATAGTAAGAAGGCAGTTGCACGGTAGATTTCAGATTTAAGATTTCAAATTTCAGATTAAGCTTTTCCAAAGTTTTAAAACTTTGGAAAAGCTTTTTATTGATGAACCTAAAGCCAGGTTCATCTTCTTTATGGTTAATGGGTATGGGCGTTAATTAAATATTAGCCTGTTGAAGATGAAATCAAAAAAATATTTATATTGCATCAATTATAGCATGAATGGCTCCCTCTTTTCATGCTTCGATTAAATGTAAGAACATATTAGTTCAGGTCTATAGAATAGAGGATAATTAAGGGCGCTTTACGAAGTCACATAAGTATTAAAATTCTTTTTATAACTATATCCATTTTGTAACAATTAAAACGAACCTTTATGTCGGTAACCAAAACAAAAAATGAATTTTCTGTGAGGGCTTATGCCGGTGATGCAAAAACATTACTGGCTTTTAATTTACCACAGGCAAAAACAAAAAATCTTGCGGGATTCACCATCCAGGTACTGCCCAAAACAAAAGGGCAAAAGCCTTATTACCTGTTGAATACCCTTAAGTTTAAAGATTCCGCCAAGCAGCATTTCCATGACCCAAAGGAGAAGCCCAATTCAACGGTTAATGCCCCTTACCATAAGTTCCGGTACGTTCACGTGCCGGGCTCCTTCCACCAGGGGCAAACTCCTTTCTACGGCCCTTATGAGTATACCGTTACTCCGCGCTACTTTGATAACAGCGGAGTACTAAAGCAGCCGGATGACAGCTTAAGTGTAACAGTTGCCATAAATGTTCAGCCCTTTGTGAAAGGAAAAGTTGAGCTGGGATTTACCAGGGGGTTTGTTCAGTCGCAGGCATTTGAATACCATTTTGGCTCCAAAGCGCCTTTCAGGCCGGCCGGCAAGCAATTGATTTATGATACTTCGCAAAAGGCAGGCACTAATAATAGTGGTGAGGATTATACTTTTCTGCAGGAATACACATGGTCGGGTTTTACGGCACGTACCAGGATATTTGACATACTTAACGGGGTATTGAAAGATAAAACCCTGCATGTAGATGTTTTTGCCTACGACCTCAATGAACCTGATATTATAAATATTCTGCTTAAGCTGGCGGCGCAAGGCAGGGTGCGCATAGTATTGGATAATGCACCACTGCATCACAGCCAAACAAGCCCCACGCCGGAAGACCAATTTGAAAAGTTATTTATAAAGGCAGCGAAGAAGGGCGCTGCCATAGTGCGGGGCAAGTTTGGCCGCTATGCGCACGATAAAGTATTTATCGTATCAGCCATAAAAAGCGGCAAGGCAATAAGAGTGCTTACCGGTTCCACTAACTTTTCCTACACGGGCATGTATGTAAATTCCAATCATGTGCTGGTTTTTAACGATGCCACAGTTGCATCAGCTTACCAGGCTGTATTTAACGAAGTATGGTCTGATGTAGTGGTAAAAAATAAAACGCAAAGCATCAGTAAAGCCAAATACCTCAAATCGGATAAGACCGGTAAAGTATTTCCCTTTAAATCTCCGGGCGTTCCCAAAATGGGAATTTCATTTTCTCCCCATGATGAAACCTTTGCCACTCAGAATCTTGATAAAATGGCTGCCCGCATTAAGCAGGAAACCAAAACGAAAAAAGGCAGTGTTCTTTTTGCTGTAATGGGACTGGCAACCGGTACCGGCCCTATCTATCCCACACTCCGGCAACTTCATTCCGAGCAGGATATTTACAGCTATGGTATTTCAGATTCGCCGGGAGGAATTTTCCTGTACAAACCCGGCAGAAAAAACGGTGCGCTGGTAACGGGCAAACCTATCGCCACCCAACTGCCGCCTCCTTTTAACCAGGTTAAGAGCGTTGGCAAAGGCCACCAGATTCATCACAAGTTTGTGGTATGTGGCTTTAATGGCGCCAATCCTGTTGTTTATTGCGGCTCCTCTAACCTTGCGCTTACCGGCGAGGAAGTAAACGGGGATAATTTACTGGTGATTGAAGATGCGGATATCGCCACCGTTTTTGCTATAGAGGCGCTGGAACTTGTTGACCATTTTAACTTCCTTGATAATCAGAGTTCAAAAGAAGCTGCTTCAAAAGGCGGTGGAAAAACAAAAAGAGTTTCTCAAAAAGTGGCGCCCAATTCCGCGGGTTGGTTTTTATCAGAGACCGACAAGTGGACCAGGCCCTATTACGATAAAAATGACCTGCACTGTACCGACAGGGAATTGTTTGCTTAATACCTGTTCATACCAAAATTCATCACCTTATTTTAAATTTCGGGATTAAGCTTTTCCAAAGTTTTAAACTTTGGAAAAGCTTTTTTCGTATTGGCAGACCGAGTCGGTTTTTGTAACCGGCTCGGTCTTGCGAGGGTTAAGACTCAGGGCGAATGCAACGCGCAGACCGGCTCGGTTTTGGAAACCGAGCCGGTCTCCCAGGTAAATCTGAAATCAACTCTGTTTCTCCAGTAACCTCCCCAATAACTCCACCACATCCTCCGGGCGTTGAATATAATAGCGCGCGTGCTGCGAGGGGGTGCCAACTTTAATAGTATACGCCTGTGTTGGTATGGCGCGGAACAAATCCTCATCGGTTTTATCATCACCTATTGCCAGCATAAAATCTTCTTTTACATAGCTAAGAAACTGCTGCACGCTGGTGCCTTTGTTAAAGCTGCTGTTCTTTATTTCCAGCACCTTGTTACCTTCCAGTATTTGCAAATCATTTTGCATTACCACCGGCAGTATTTCGGTTTTTATATATTCCAGGTCCACCTGGCCCAAATCGGGTACGTTGCGGTAGTGCAATGCAACAGACTGTTCTTTTTCCTCAATACGGGTACCGGGATACTTGAGCGCTATAACACGCAGCAGGTTGGTAATGCTTGATTTCCAGCCGGGGTTTTCACCCGTAATTCTTATCCACTGGTTATCCGGCATGCGGGTAAAAGCCCCATGCTCGGCCACCAGTATCACAGGCAGGCTGCCAAACCACCGCTCCAGGAAAGCCTTATCGCGCCCGCTTATCAGCACCACAATATTCCTGGGGTCGCTGCCAAACTTACTCAGCATCTGCAAAAGTTCATCGTGGGGTATGGCCCTGTCGGGGTCCAGTTGCAGCGGCACCAGCGTGCCATCATAGTCCAGCATCATAATGCGGCGCTCCGCCCGCCGGTAGTCGTTCACTATGGTTCTTATCACGCTGCTCGTTACTTCATGCGAAGATTCGGTCTCATTCATCTGCTTTACTTCATCCAGCTGGTCAATAAAATCCGTGGTCCATTCAAACACATCGTATTCTTTCAGGCGCTTACGCATGCGCTCCATTCGTTCTTTACGCTCCTCTGCAGGCATGGTAAGCGCCTGCACTATGGCATCGCTTATTTCCTTTCGGTCAATAGGATTTATAATCAGGGCATCCCGCAGCTCGGCTGCTGCCCCTGCCATCTCACTTAAAATCAGCACCCCTTCGGTTTGCCGCTGCGATACCACGTACTCCTTCGATACCAGGTTCATACCATCGCGTATGGGAGTAATTAATCCCACATTACTCAAATCGTAAAGCGCCACCAGCTCCTCAAAACGAAGCGATTTATACTGGTACAAAATGGGGTTCCAGTTTATAGCGCTGTACTGGCTGTTGATGCGTCCCACCATTCCATCAATCTGGTTGTGCATTTCGCGGTATTGCGGTATGGTATCGCGCGAGGGAATAACCACCATCTGGTATCTCACTTTGCCGTGCCACTCCGGGTGGGTTTGCAGGAAGTACTCATAGCCCTGCAGGCGGTTGATGATTCCTTTTGTATAATCCAGCCGGTCGATGGAAAAAATAAGCTTAAAGCTGCCCAGGAAAGATTTAAGCTTTTCTATTTCTTCCTTTACCGCCGGTTCTAATGTAGCCTCGCGGAACTTGCGGTAATCAATGCTGATAGGAAAAGCCTCCACCTTTATCTGGCGGTTCTCATAAAACAGGATACGGTTTACATGCTCAATGTCGAACAGCTTTCTTACGGTAGTTAAAAAATGATACGCATAATCAAGGGTATGAAAACCAATAAGGTCGGCTCCCAGCAGGCCCTGCACAATAGGCTCGCGCCAGCGGTGCGGCAGCAGGCGGAATATTTCGAAAGAAGGAAAAGGGATGTGCAGGAAAAAGCCGATGGATACATCTTTGAACCGCTCTCTTATCATATGGGGAAGCAGCAGGAAATGATAATCGTGCACCCATATAACATCACCGGGGCGTATGAGCCTGGCCACCGCTTCAAAAACCTCGCGGTTGGCTTTTTCATATTGCTCATAATACGAATCATCGAACACAGCAAACGTGGTAAAGTAGTGCAGCAGGGGCCAAAGCAAATCGTTGCTGAATCCTTCGTAAAATTTCTTGTGCACTTCCTCTTCCAGCTTTACCGGCTCCAGCTCAAACAACCCTTGCTCCGGGTTTAAATCCTTTTTGGCATCATCGGAAATTCCCACCCAAATCACTTTGCTGAAAGAGTCTTCATTGCTCTCTTTCATGCGCTGCAGCACCGATATGATGGCTGATACCAGGCCGCCGCTGTTTTGCACCAGGCGCGTAGTTTCCCCGTCCTTCTTCAGGTGAAAGGGAATGCGATAGCTTATTATAACAAGTCGGCGTCCTGCTGCCATAAGTTTAAGTTGTTAATGAAATAAAGGATTGTCCAGCCGTTTGGCTATCCGGAAGGCCGCATTAATCAGGCCAACGTGGCTGTACGTTTGCGGGAAATTGCCCCACTGGCTGCCATCAATACCCGCATCTTCGCTGAACAAATCAAGGTGGTTGGAATAGTTTAAAAGATTATCAAAAGTTTTTACTGCATCATCCAGCCTTCCCAGGCAGGCCAGGGCCTCTACATACCAGAAGGCGCAAATCATAAACGTAGTGTGCGGCAGCCCGAAATCATCGGCGTACCGGTACCGGTAAAATAATCCGTTCTCTGCCCGCAGTTCTCTTTCCAATGCTTCCAGGTGCAGTCGCGCGCGCTCCGAATTGTGAGGAAGGTAATTCATTGTTATCAAAGCCAGCGTGCTGGCATCAAGATTTGGAACCCCCACCCCCAGCGTATAGGCTTTTTGATTATTATCGTAGCAGGCTTCAATTTGCGCAGCAGACTTGTTAATAAGCAAGGAGGCCATCTCTTTTAACTTTTCATCATTCATCTCCACCGCTATATGGTAAGCCGCTTTGCTGCCCACCCAATGGAACAAAGTGGTGTAGCAGTGCAGAAATTTTGCGTTGCGAAACTCCCAGATGCCCGCATCTTCTTCATGAAGCCGCTCATCAATCTGCTTCAGCAGGGTGTACACCATGGGCAGGTAATGTGAGGGGTTTTTTATTTTAAGGCGCGAATCGATAAAAAGCGGGAGGAAAGAAACCAGCACCTGCCCGTAAATATCATTTTGTATATGGGTATAGGCATCATTTCCAATGCGCACCGGTTTATTGCCAAGGTAACCGTTAAGGTCAAGTATTAATTCTGTCAGCTGCTTTTGCCCGGTTACGGAGTATAGCGGCTGAAAACGGCCCGTTTCATTCTGAACAATGTTTTGTATGTAGTGAAAATATTTTTCCAGCTCTTCAAAATGCCCGAAGTGGTTAAAAGCCGTAAGGGTATAAAAAGTATCGCGCAGCCAGCAGTAGCGGTAGTCCCAGTTGCGGGTGCTCTTATCATACTCCGGCAGGCTGGCAGTGCCCGCTGCAATAATGCCGCCTGTATCTTCAAACTGGTGCAGCTTTAACACAAGGGCCGAGCGGATAATGGAGCGCTGGTAAAAATAAGGTACCGAAGTGCTCTTTACCCACTGCTCCCAATACTTTGTTGTTTTTTCTAAAAACTCCTCCGCAGTAGTAACAATGGGAGCTTCCAGCGGAACACCGTAAGTAAAGATTAGATATTTTTTTTCATTGAGCACAAACGGCTTTGGGTTCATAATGTAGCTGATGGATACATCGGTGGTAAGGCGCACCTGCGAACCCAGGTGAAGAAAACGAATATGGTTGCTGCCGTTCACCACCTCGGGCCGCTGCTTTCCGTATTCGGCTACGGGCTCACATTTAACGGTTATCATGGGCTTGCCCTGCAGCGGCTCAATGATGCGTACCAGCATTAAGGGAAAAAAGTTGCGGTCGTACTGTCGGAAACGTGGGGCAAAATCCGTTACCCGGTATTTATAACCGTTTCCTGTTATTTCGGTACACAGGATGTTGGTATTCTCTTTATAGTATTGCGCGCTCTCAAATTGCGTATCAACAGGTAATATGGAAAATTCACCACCCTTCTCTTCATCCAGCAGCGAGCCGAACAGAAAGCTGCTGTCGAAGCGCGGCATACACATCCACCGCACATTGGTTCTTGTATCTATGTAAGCAAGGTACGCGCAATTACCAACGATTCCCATATTGTACTTGTGAACCTTTGTTGCTGCCATGCCTTCGTTTTAGGGATATTAAATACCGGCAGCTAAAATTACGCCAAAAGAGGTCCGGACAATTGGGGTTGGGCAGTGTAAAGTCCATTAAAATCTCATTGCCCTTCTTAAGACCAGGACCCACTACCCCATTACACATTTCATTAATATTTAACACATTATAAACATTCAGGAAAAAATTTTCATGAAATATTGCATGGAGTTTAATCTTTTTTTAATTTCACTTCCGAATGCGCCCTACGGCATTCAAAGAGGCAACAATTACACTAACGCTTAAGCACACACACTCCATGGGTTCACTTCGCGTCTACAGCTCCACTTACAAGGTTTGTAAAAAATGTAACAACGAGATTTTAAAAGAAGAAAAAGTTTGCCACTATTGCGGCCACGAAAACAGCAACTATGTCAGCACCCTATTGCTTATTGCTGCTGTTGGCGCTGTGGTTTGTATCTGGATATTTTCGTAGTTATGCGTATTGCGTAGAGCGTATTGAGTAGGGCGTAGGGCGTACAGCGTAGAGCGTATTGAGTATTGAGTAATGCGTATAATTGTTCATTATCAATTGTCAATTAAAATTTGCTATTGTAACTCGTATTCTGCTTCACCATCGTAGGAGGTAGCATGTGGCGGCACGGACATGGGTACATATTTTTGTACCGTTCCATCCACTGTTATAGCCAGGTAATAATTATGGGTGGTGTTGGTAGTATTATCCACGCGGATAGAAAGTTTAGCCTTAAAGGGTTTTGATAATATATGAATGGTTTTAACTCCTGATGTAAAGGCGGACAAATCATTGGCAGTAATGGTGGCACCAATGGAATCGATATAGGTTACCTGCGTAATGTACACATCGGCAGGGCTTATCGTATAGTCTACTTTATAAGATGTAGTGGTGCTTTTACTGCCGGAGGAAGTTTTATCCGCATCTTTTTTACAGGAAGAAAGAAGCAGTGCTGTAATTGCTGCGAAGAGCAAAGGGAGTATTTTTTTCATTGTAAATAATTAATTATTGTTTGCCGGTAAAAAAACTTCAACTGTGGTGCCGGCGTTTAGTTCCGAAATTAATTTAATAGTGCCGCGGTGCAGCAAAATAATACGTTGGGTTAGTGCAAGTCCTAAACCATGGCCTGAAAACTGCTTTGCATTGTCTGAACGGTAAAGAGGCTCGAACACCTGTTTCTGTTCTGTTTTGCTGATGCCAATTCCTGTATCGGCAAAGTGGATATGAAAGCCGCCGTTTATACTCATAGAAACATTCACCGATTTATCAGCAGAAAATTTGCAGCCATTATCCATCAGGTTCAGGAAAGCGCTTTTTAACAGCTGCTCGCTGGCAGGTATTTTAAGCAGGTCTTCATTATCCGGCAGGTTATAATTCATCTGTACACGATACTCCGGGTGCCTTTTAATTAATTCGGAGCGGGCAGCCAGCAGCAGCTCATCAATACGGCACTGGTGCAGCTTAAACTCAGACACATCACGGCTCACAAAGGCCAGCTCCAGCAGGTGATTGGTAAGCTTGCTCATGTTGCGTATATCATCCTGCAGGGAATGCAAAAGGTTTTTATATTCCAGCGATGAACGGTCCTGCATCAATGCCACTTCAATCTGGCCGTTGAGCACGGTAAGCGGTGTGCGCAGCTCATGCGAGGCATTGGCCACAAAATTTTTCTGAAGCTCAAAAGAAGATTTTAAGCGGGCCAGCATTTTATTAAAGGTAATGGCCAGCTGGGCAATTTCATCGGTACCGTTGCCTTCGTTCACTTTCTGATTCAGGTTGGTAACCGTTATTTTATCTACCTGCCTAATAACGTTGGAGATGGGTTTAAGGCCCTGCCGCGAAAAAACACGGCCCAGTATAAACGTAATTATTACACCAAAAAGATACAGTGTTAACAGCAGCCATTTGAGGTAGCTAAGCTCTTCTTCGCCATAGCGGTCGTAACCGGAAGACACTGCAATGTACTGGTGGCCCTTAAAATTAAAAACCTTGCCAAAGCCGTCATATTTACCCGCCTTAAAATGCATTTGCCCAATAGTGCGTATTTGATTCAGCAGGTCGTTGGTAACGGAGATATGCTCACTTTCCGAAATACGGTAGGCAAGGTGGTTGGTGCTGTCGTATATTCTAACATTGGGGTCGGTAAGGGTGCTCACCGTGGAACGCTCAATAGTTTGCTGCATGCTGTCATCAAGCGATTCTTCCAGGTACAGCCTTATAGTGTTGCTGGCCCTGTTGCGCAGCCTGTTATGCACTTCCTGCAGCCGGTAGTTGGCCGAGAAAAAATAAACTGCCAGCGAAAAAATAAGCAGCAGCGTAGCAACAATAAGAGCAAACTGAAATGTGAGCCGGGTGCGGATTTTCATACTACGCCTCGTCGTCCTCTTTCAATATATAGCCCATGCCTATTTTAGTATGTATAAGCTTGGGCTCAAAATCGCGGTCTATTTTTTTACGCAGAAAGTTTACATACACATCAATTACGTTGGTACCGCTGTCAAACGTAATGTCCCATATTTTTTCAGCAATTTCAGCGCGCGATAGTACCTTTCCTTTATTCTGTATAAAATATTCCAGCAGGGCAAATTCCTTGGCCGTTAATTCAATTTTCTGGTTGCCCCGCTTAACAGATTTGTTATCGAGGTTCATTTCCAGGTCGGCCACTTTTAAAATACGGCTGGCGTTTCCATTGCCCGCGCGGTGCAGTATAGCCTTAATGCGCGCCAGCAATTCGCGAAACTCAAACGGCTTTACAAGATAATCATCGGCGCCCATTTCAAAACCCTGCAGTTTATCATCTGTGGTGCCAAGGGCGGTAAGCATTAATATGGGCAGCGACCCGTTGGTTTCGCGTATAGATTTACTTACTTCGTAGCCGCTAAGTTTGGGCAGGTTAAGGTCCAGTATTACAAGGCCAAATTTTTGCTGAAGCGCCAGTTGCTTACCTTCCATCCCGTCGTGGGCAACGGTAACTTCATAATTGTTTTCTTCCAGGCCATTCTTCAGCAGGTTGGCCACCTTTACTTCATCTTCAACAACTAAAATCTTCATATTACAAAGATATTGAAACTAGTAGTAAGTCGCAGGTCATATGCCGAAACTAAAAAACCTAAAACCCGCTGTTTACAGGGTGGTACACCCATTAAAAGGAAAAGAACAAATTAATATTTGATTAAACCTGGAGCCTACTTATACTTCAGGTTGGTAAAAGTTCCGTTCGTTAAAAAGATGGAATCATTGTTATTATCATATAATGTGCACGTAAAGTCTCCGCTTATTTTAGAGCCGTCATCAGAAGTAACATTAATGGTGCCGGGACTAAGATTTTGAATATTGTTGGCAAATACCGAGGTAGCATGTAAGGCAGTAGCGCCTTCGGTATACATTACAGAAGTTAATATGCTGAAATATTTGTGATTACCTGTTTTTATGGTATCAATGCTAAGGGCTAATACATTGCTGGAGCCTGTTTGTGTAGCGGTAAAGGTATTGGCTATTAGCGAACTGAAGCTAACCTGCGACGAAGCAAAATGGCTGCCTGCAATATCGGCCGTAATGCTACCACCGCTGCTGCTTCCGCCGCCGCCGTTATTACCGCCATTGGTGGTGTCGTTTCCTCCATTACTACCCTGGGGCAGATAAGGTTTAGGTTCCACATACACGCTGTTATCCGGCTTTTTGCCGCATGAGCTAATAAGTATTACGCAAGCCGCAAAGCAACAGAGCAGGGCAATAATTCGTTTCATGAATGGTTTTGAATTTGGTAATGCAAAATACAAATTATCTTTAATATATAGTGAGACATATATTATTATATAAACCCGCAGGAATATAACTTGTAGGTATATTGGTGCAGTGAAAAACAAAGTAAATTACGGTATTGATGCCCCTGCGGTTACCCGGAATTTTTTTATTGCCGGGGTTGTGTGCACGGCGCTTTATTTTTTTATTCCACCGGTAAAAACCGGGCATGTTTTTGTAAGAGCAATAAAATAAAATGAACAACGATATAATTATTATTGGTGCAGGTGCCTGCGGATTGATGGCCGCCCGTGAACTAAGCAGGCAGGGTAAGCAGGTGCTGGTGCTGGAGGCCCGCGACCGTACAGGAGGGCGCATTCATACTTTTAGCGGGGATGGCTTTTTGGCGCCGGTAGAGCTGGGTGCCGAATTTGTACATGGCAACCTTAAAACAACTCGCCACCTGGTGAAGGAGGCCGGCATTACTTCCTTAAAGGCAGGAGGTAAAATGGTGAATGCCAGATATGATGCAAAGGATGAAGACAATTTTATGGAAGGCTGGGATGTGCTGGAAGATAAAATGAAAGAAGTGAAGCAGGATATAACGGTGGATGATTTTCTGCAGCAATACTTCAGCGAACCGAAATATAAAAATCTTGTAGCCTCTGTAAAAGGGTTTGTGGAAGGATACGATGCGGCAGATACTGCACTTGCCAGCTTAATTGCTTTCCGGGAAGAATGGATGAGCGAGGAAGGCAGCCCGCAGCACCGGCTGGAGGAAGGGTACGGCCGGCTGCTGCATTACCTGCAGCAGGAAAGCATGAAAAATAATTGCCGCTTTGCATTGTCAGCGGCAGTGAAAGAAATTAAATGGAGCCGGGGCCAGGCACAGGTGCTTACCCATACCAATGATAGCTATACCGCGGCAAAGGTAATAGTTACGGTGCCGATGGGTGTGCTGGCTAACGGAGACATCCGCTTTACTCCCGGTTTGCCACAGGTACAAAATGCTGTATCGCGTATAGGGTACGGCTCCGTGATTAAAATACTGCTGGAGTTTAAGTCGGCCTTCTGGCTGGAGGAGAGAATACGGGCGGCAACCGGTTTGGATACAACACATATGGGTTTTGTTTTCTCGCAGGAAGCAATTCCAACCTGGTGGACACAATACCCCGGTAAGCGCGCACTGCTTACCGGTTGGCTGGCGGGTCCCAAATCGGAAAAGTACAGGGTGGCCAGCGGGGAGGAGCTGCGTGCAATTTCAATTGCATCTGTTGCAAATATTTTTCGTTTACCCCAAAAGGAAGTGGAGAGCCTGCTGGTTGCCTGCAAGGTGGTAAACTGGCTAACGGACCCGTATGCCCTGGGCGCCTATGCCTACACCACGGTGGAAACACCGGCAGCGCGAAAAGTATTAAACCAACCCATTGAGGACACTATTTATTTTGCCGGCGAAGCCTGCTACGAAGGCCCCGAAATGGGAACTGTGGAGGCAGCGTTTGTAAGCGGGATGGAAACCGCGGGCAGGGCGCTGGGCAAGTAGTAATAAAAGGCAAAGTTTTTGGAACGTATTTAATTCATGTTCGTGCTGCCATACCATCAGCAATATTACGGAGTTACACATCTTAATCATATGTTGCCGCGGTGAAAACATCAATTTTTGTTTCGCTGCTAAAATGGGGTACTCGAAAATATTTTTCAACCGCCGCGGCCAGCCTTATCCACCGTTTTTCTGCACATCATTTACACAAGAAATATCATATCAATAACGTATGGTAAATATAAATATAGATATAGATGATATATAAAAAGTAATAAAGTGGAAATTAAAAAAAAAGAAAAAGTTTTCCGGCCAAAAGTCAAAACGTGACAGTTAGGATGAAACAAAATCATATGAATGAGTTTCAGGAAAAATGGAAGGAAGAAGTTAAATCAGAATTGATGAAGGGCAAACGGCCGGCGGAGATTGTAACGCGTATTACTACCGAGGCAGGAATTTCAAAACGCACCGTTGGTCGTTACATGAGCGCGGCCCGGAAGGAAATACAGGATGAAAAAGTACAGCAGGAAACCAACAGCCTGCTGGCCAAAAAGCAAATAACCGCCCTGCTGAGCGTGGCTGAAAGAAGGGACATTGTGGATGCACGCATAAGCAGGATTTTAAAGGGCAAAGCCTGGATGAATCACAAAATCCGGGCATCATCCCAAATAAAGGTAAAAGAAATAGATGGCCATATTTTGCTGGTGGTACTGGCGCTGCTGCAAAAACGAACCGTAGATACCGAATGGCTAGAGATTGCGGAAGTGATAACATCTCAGTTTGAATATTTTGACTAATGATTGACCAGCCCTGGCATCAAAAAGCCAAAACAACATAAAGGCGTGCCCCGTGGACACCAGGTGGCCAAAAAAAACCTCGTTTTCATTGTAAATTGAGGTACCCCCCCTCCCCCCGGGATTTGCTGTCCACATGACAAACGGCCATTACATGCCACTGAAAAATGGTAGAAATTATTGAAACACTAAAAGAAATAACGGTTCGTTTTATAGCTTATCTTTGGATGGTGATGCGTAAGCTTTACATATTAACCTTACTGTTTACATTCCTGCTGGCAACCACAGGCTGGGTGCTGCATGAGTGTTGCTGTGGCGTTTCTGTAAAGGAGAAAACACACGATTGCTGCGGCACTAAAACTCCCTGCAAAAGCAAGGCTACCCTGTACAAAATCAATGATTCATTCAGCCCTGCAAAAACCAGTAAAGCCGTCTTTAATTCATTCTTTATCTATATAGAACAGCCGGTAGTGGTTTCATTGCTTTACCCGGTAGTATCATTTAATATCGTACATGTAAAGCCACCGCTATTACATCTCTTTGCGGCTGACGTATTGCAGGTTTTCAGAATTTAAAAATTGATTAAGCAAAGGGCCATACTATACCCTTCTGCATGAATGCAATTACCAATTCATTCTTTTAATCAATTTAAAACTCATGAAAAAAATAATTCTGATACTTACAAGCCTGCTCATAAGTCATATGCTAAGTGCCCAGCACATGAGCGGCTTTGTTTACGGCACACTAAATAAAAAAGAAATACCGCTGCAGTCAGCGAGTGTAAAATTTGCCGGCGGCACCAACGGCGTTTATACTGACGACAAAGGGTATTTTAATTTACCCTTGCACGGCAGCGAACAGTTGGTTATTTCCTATATAGGTTATAAGGCTGACACAATAGAGGTGGGGCCCGGCGATTCCTTAAAAATTGTACTGGCGGCAGTAAATACACTGAAAGGAATTACTGTAAAAGCAGCCCGCAGCGATGGCTACATCTCGCAGCTGCAAACTGTAAAGAGCGAGGTGGTAACCAGCAGCGGACTGCAAAAGAATGCCTGCTGCAACCTGGCGGAGAGCTTTTCCAGCAATCCCACGGTTGATGCAACTTCATCCGATGCCGTTACCGGGCAAAAGCAGATACAGATGCTGGGCCTTGCCGGTACCTACGTGCAGATGGAAACGGATTTGCTGCCCACCATTCGCGGATTAAATGCAGTAACAGCTCTTAACGATATACCCGGCGCCTTTGTAAAATCCATTAACATTCGCAAGGGGGCAGGCTCGGTGGCCAATGGCTTTGAATCCATGACAGGACAGATAGATGTGGAATTACTGAAACCTATGGAGGCTGATAAATTTTTTGTGAACGGCTATTTCGACGATGAGCAGCGCATGGAAGGCAACCTCTATTTCCGCAACAACTTAAAAAAATGGTCGGCGCTAACAATGCTGCATGGCAGTGGCTTGCAACACCGGGTAGACAATAACAATGACAGCTTTTCAGATAAGCCGGAATTTGAACGCTACAGTATTATACACCGCTGGCAGTACCTCAGCAATACCGGAAAGGAAACGCATATCGGCGTTAAAGCCATGTACAACGATTCGCGCGGCGGCAATTATAATAATGGCCGTTTTAACGACTCCGTTCCTTTTGCCCCATACAATGTAAAAATGAAGTACAACCGCGAAGAAGTTTTTGCCAAAACAGATTTAAGTGTGGGGAAGAAGCTGAGTGAACTCGGCTTGCAGGGACTTGCGGTTCGTCACGGGCAGGAAAACATAATAGGACTGCATCATTATACCGCGCAGGAGTATACCGGCTGGGTGAACGGGATTTTACAGCTCACCTCTGCCGATACCAAAAGCATTTTACGCGTAGGTGGCGGCGCTTTTTACAACCACTACTCTGAAAGGCTGGATGCATTTGATTTCTCACGTATCGATTTTATTCCCGGCGTATTTACCGAATACACCTATGACAATTTAAAAAAGTTTTCATTGATAGCCGGTGTTCGGGCCGACGCATTAAATACGGATAAGATATTTGTTTCGCCACGCCTGCATATGCGCTATAAAGTAAGCAGGGAGGGCTCTGTTCGCGCATCGGTTGGCAGCGGCTGGCGGGTGGCGCATGCAGCGGCGGAGAATATGAATTATTTGATTTCGAACCGAAGCGTAAACCTTACCGAAACTCTCAGGCCGGAGCAATCATGGAACTTTGGTATTAACTACACACAAGGCTTCGACTGGTGGGAGCGCGAAGCAGAACTGAGTATAGACGTGTACCGTACCGATTTTGTAAACCAGGTAATTGCAGACGTTGATGCCAACGCGCACCAGCTACTCTTTTATAACCTGCAGGGCAAGTCATTCTCCAACAGCGGCCAGGCGCAGTTTAAGTACGAAGTGATAAAAAATTTAACCGCACTTGTTGCTGCCAAATACAATGATGCGCAAACAACTTACAGTGGCAGGCTGATGCAAAAACCTTTCAGCCCGAAGTGGAGAGGCCTGTTTAATGTTTCTTATGCTTTCTGGAAAGACAAATTAAAACTGGATGCAACCTTACAGTATGTAGGCGAACAACGCATACCCAACCTTACAGCCGACCAGCCGCTGGAGCACCCGCAATACGCTCCTTCGTATGTAATGGTGCTTGGCCAGGCCTCCTTCACGGCTAAAAACTTTGAGGTTTATGCGGGCACAGAGGATTTGAATAATTACGTACAACCGAATCCTATTGTGGATGCCTTGCACCCGTACAGCAGCAGCTTTGATGCATCGCAGGTGTGGGCGCCGGTGGCAGGAAGAATGTTTTACGCAGGGTTCAGGTTTCATATTAAATAATAAATGAAATATAATGACTGAATAAGCTACTCCAAAACCCTGAAGGTAAGGTTGATTCGCGGAGCTTTTACCTTGGTTGTTTTAGGAACCTGGTGCTCCCACTTGTGCTGAGTTTCACCTTTCATTAAAAGGTAAGTGCCATGTGAAAGGTCAATGCTTCGTATTAGCTTTTTGTTATCTACATGCCTGAAACGAAAAGTACGGGTAGCGCCAAAACTCACCGACCCAATAACCGGGTTTGCCTTTAGCACCTTTTCATTGTCGCGGTGCCAGCTTACATGGTCATTACCATTGCGGTAATAATTGAGTAGAACGCTGGTAAACCGGATATTGGATTTAGTCTCAATACGATTTTTTATTTCCAGTAATTCGGGTGTCCAACTGTTAATGGATTGCTTAATTCCCGAGTATGTATAATCATTATCATGATGTCCATACCAGGCCGTTAAGCGTGGAAGAGCCACTGTTTTCCCATAAAACTTCATGTGGTCTTGCTGCCAGTGAATATCATTCAAAAGGTATTTGAGATAAGCATCACTTTCGGTAGATGAAAAAAAACCGGGATAAATAAATACCTCTCCGTCCTTAGGAAGTAAGTTTTCTTCAGTTTGTGCAAACGAATCAAATAATGAACCCTGCATATCTCAAAAACAGCACAAAGGTCACTATAGTTCGAAGAGCGACTTTTGATTAATCGCCTCTTATTCAAAATTTTCAATTCTCCCTTGTCCACCTTATTTTTGCATCAAATGATGAAAATGACTAAAAGCTTTATTGTTTTGTTTTTTGCCGGGCTAGCTATTGCGTTTACTTCCTGTAAATCGACAGAGGAAAATGAACTGGTAAACCACTGGAGGCTGGCTGAGTCGAGAAGTGCACATCGCGATAGTATACGCAATGTAATTTTTAACGCGGTAGAAAACATGGAAGCCAATATCGATTCTGTAAGAGACCCTGCGGAACACCGCATCTTTATGCAGGACCTTAATGATAAAAGAAGAATTCTTTACCGCAACGACAGCCTGCTGAAGGCACAACGCGATAGCAGCTTTCTTATGATTAGTGTTAATGGCTTGTATGACTGTAACCTGCTGGGTGTAAAAGAAACAGGAACCTGGAAGTTCGACGGGGACAAAAAGGAACTGGTTACCAAACCGGCCGGTAACGGCAAAGAGGGACGGCTTAAGGTATTGCGTATTAATTCCGATTCGCTCACCTTGGGTACCGACACCAGCAATTGCATGATATTTTACTCTATGCGCGCAAGGTTTTAATGGCACGCATTATGGCATTTGATTATGGGATGAAGAGAACCGGTATTGCCGTTACCGACCCCATGCGCATTATAGCCAGCCCGCTGGAAACTGTGGAAACCAGCCGTGTGACGGATTTTGTGCGAAACTATATGGCTGCTGAAAAAGTGGATTTATTTGTAGTGGGTTATGCTAAAGATTTAATGAACCGCGAGATGGAAATAACTGTTGAGACGGATAAGTTTATTGCCCTGTTGCAGCGCACTTTTACCGGCATTGATGTAAAAAAGGTGGATGAACGCTTTACCAGCGCACTGGCAGCACAGAGCATTTTGCAAAGCGGCATAAAAAAGGAAAAGAGAAAGGATAAATCGCTTACCGATAAGGTGAGCGCAAGCTTAATTTTACAAACCTATTTAGAACTGAACCAAGGATGATTTTACCCATTGTGGCATATGGCGACCCGGTGCTTAGAAAAGTAGCAACAGATATTGACGGTCCTTTTGAAGGAATGGAGAAGCTCCTTGAGGATATGTTTGAAACCATGTACAACAGCAGCGGCGTAGGATTAGCTGCCCCGCAGATAGGTAAATCCATCCGGCTGTTTGTAATAGATACGCAGCAGATACTGGAGCAGCTGGATGAGAAGGATGATGACCACCAGTTTATTGGCGAAAAAGGAATTAAGCAGATTTTTATCAATGCGCATATTTCTAAAAAAGACGGGAAGGAGTGGGATTATAATGAAGGCTGCCTTAGCATACCTACCATCAGGGAAGATATCAATCGCCCGGATGAGGTGACCCTCTCCTACCTCGACAAGGATTTTAAGCCGCATAAAAAAACATTCAAAGGTTTTACCGGGCGCGTTATCCAACATGAATACGACCATATTGAGGGTATTTTATTTACCGACCACCTGAAACCGCTTAAAAAGCGCCTGCTGAAGTCCAAGCTCGATAAAATATCACGCGGCGAAGTAAAAGTGGATTACAAAATGAGGTTTCCCTTAAAAAAATAGGGTTTTATTTTTATCCACATTTGTACTAAAATATTTAGCATACTAAAATAAATATTACATTTGTAGCTAAATATTACATTCTACTTATATGCCCGGTATCGAAACACAAACCCTTTCAGTAATTATAGCGGACAGCCACCCTGTGTACCGCCGCGCACTTGCTAATATAATAAACGACATGGCCGGTATAGAGTCGGTTCGCGAAACAGAAACACTGCATGAGATGATGAGGGAGCTGGAGCGTAAAAGCTATGACATTGTTTTTTTGGACGTTCTGTTACATGGAACGGAAGAGCAGCAAAGTCCGGGCGCCATTAAGAAAAAATATCCCGGCCTGCGCATCATTGCCTTGTCACCCTATGAAGATTCATTTACCATACGCAAGGCTTTTTTAGACGGCTGCAGCGGCTACCTGGCCAAAACCCGCAGCGATGAGCGCGCCATTCATGATGCGGTGCGAATGGTAATAGCCGGTAAAAAATACTTCGACAGCCATATTATTGAGAAGCTGGCAGGCGAATCGGAAGACGAATGCTACATGCGCCTGCACCGGCGCTATGCCGTTATGCCTAACGAGTTTAAGCTTATACAACTCATTTGCGACGGCAAAGCCAACAAGCAGATTGCACACGAGATGCATATCTCTGTTCATACCGTTGAGAAGTATCGCAACATCACGTATCATAAAATCGGTGTCAGCACCTCTATCGAGCTGATGCGCTTCGCCCTCCGCAACCGGATTATTGATGCGGAAAAAATGTGAGGCAGGGAGTACAGCGTAGCGTGTAGCGCGTACAGCGATATGCGTACAGCGTAGTGAGTATAGCGATGTGCGTAATAAGTACTTTGAACAGAGTTATAGTACGTAACGCGTATTGACGGCTTTACAACCTTTCGCATATCGCTATACGCGCTACGCGCTACGCACGTATGGCGATGTGCGTAATAAGTACTTTGAACAGAGTTATAGTACGTAACGCGTATTGACGGCTTTACAACCTTTCGCATATCGCTATACGCTGTACGCGCTACGCACGTATGGCAATGTGCGTAATAAGTACTTTGAACAGAGTTATAGTACGTAGCGCGTATTGACGGCTTTACAGCCTTTCGCATATCGCTATACGCATTACCCATATCGCTGTACGCTATACGCGCTACGCACTACACAATACTACGGATATCCCTCCAACACATAATGCAAGTGCACCTTGATACAGGGTGATGCACGGTTGAATTTTGTCCCCGTCAACGTTGAACAAACATTTCTTCATTTAAAGCCCTTCATCAAAAAAAATCAATTGCATTTCCTTTTCATTCAAATTTTTCAAACAAACAATTAAAACAAATTATCTATGCCAACAGCAGTAGAATACTCAATTATTGGCGCCATGCAGCAACCTAAAGAAATTTTCAAGTTTCTTAACATACGTGGTCCGGTTGCCAAATTGCCATCCCCTACCCACATCAGCTATACCTCGCTGAGTGGAACACTTTACACCGCATTAGTGGCTATTAAAACTACAGCCGCACCTACCTGGAAGGACCAGGTAAAAGATGCGGCATTGGATTTTAAATCAACATCTGGTTATGCTAATATTTACCAGGTGGAAGACGATCTTCCAAATCTTTTTGCTATCAACAATTATTTTGCTACAGGAGGTGCACTTCCCGGTGCAGGTGTATCCAGCTGGCTTTCTACCGAGTACGGAATAACAGCCTCTACCTATGCTTCTGACAACGACACCGCTATCGACAACTTATGGGATAATCTTTTCGCTGAGGCGATTGTACCCATGCCTGGCGGTTTTGGCGATTATCTTGCTATGGCTTTACGTACCGTTAACCTGATAACTCTTGCCGGAGCAGGTAGCCCTCTTGTTAGCACTGTAGAAGGAGTAAACAGCATTTTAAATGGTGATATATTATTACCAGATACGCTATTCCCTATTTCGTATGTTGAAATCTCAACTCCGGATACAGTAACGCCACCTGATGCACCCGATGACTCTGATTTCATATTGCATAATCACCTGGTTGAAGGTGTAAAAGAGCTGGATGCCTATCTAAACAGGAAAATGAGCATACTGCGCACATCGCTGCCAACAGAAGTGCCTTTTGATCCTACAGATGTTGATGATGCAACATGGCTCAGCTATCGCAGCTCAGTTGATACCATTCACAGTAATTTCAAAACCCTGATGAAATATACATCGGGAGATGAGAGCAATATCGGCTCCAACTTTACAACTGCTATTACTGCCATGGGTATTTCCAGCCATACAGGCATGAACGTATTTGACCTGCGCAATACAATGCTTGCAAAAGCTAAGGAATTACTGGGCAATACCGTGCCGGCAGGAATTAGCGAAGGTCAAAAAGTAGTGCGCATTGGTAATAATATCTACACCGATCCAGGTGTTACAGAAGATGCGGAAGCAGAGGCCTTTACTCTTATTGAACTTCTGAATTGCAAGCTTTACCCGTTGGGTGTCGGAGATTTTCTAAAAGTAAAAGAAACCTTGCATGGATACGTGCCTGGTGAGATTGCCCATGTAGAAAACGTAATGATGGGCGAAGAGCGCAGCCGTGAAACCAAGAGCCTGGACAGGGAAGAGGTTACCATAATGGAGGAACATGATATTACTACTCAAACAGAAAAGGACCTCCAGACAACTGACCGCTATGAGCAACTGGTAAACAGCAGCAAGGCCGTTCAAAGCTCGTTCAGTGCAAGCGCCGGTATAAATGTAAGCGGCAAGTATGGTTTAACCACCGTTGATGCTTCAGCTAATGCCAGCTACAATACTAATACATCAAGTGCGCTTAATACTGCTACAACAACTGCTAAGGAAATAACCGAAACCAGCCGTCAGCTTACTATCGATACGGTTAAAACGCAGCGTACCACCACTATTATTCACCAGTTTAAAGAACATAACAAGCACTCCTTTAAAAATGAAAGTGATGTAAATCAAACAGGTGTTTACCGCTGGCTGGATAAACAGGTGTACAACCAGATATATAATTACGGGCCACACCTGATGTATGAATTTATTGTGCCGGAGCCTGCATTCTTCCACATTTTTGCCAAGATGATGAATGCCAACCAGGCAAAGGACGTTGCATTGGTTAAACCCATAGCGCCGGATGATGTGTATTACTGGAACCAGAAACAGAAGTCTGCATTAACCGACTTTACCAAAATCAATGAAAGCAATTACGCTTTCTGGGCTGCATTTTATGGCGCCAAGGTTGATGCACCACCTCAAAAAAGTGTAACGGTTTCCGGTTCTGTTTATACTTCAAAGGGTACCGGAACAGTAAGCGACGTAACCATACCACCCGGCTACGCTGCAACCAGCGCTACTGCACAAATGAACTGGTGGAACAAAGCAACGTGGCTGCTTATTGGCGGAACTGCTGCTTTTGGCCCGCAGGCAGGTGGAAGCCCGCAGGCGCTTCATCCTATCGAAGGAAAAGTAGGAATGTCCTATATGTCTGAGAGTGGACCTTTCGATGCCTCCTATGATATCCTTTGTACCTGCAAGCAGGAAGTAATAGATAAGTGGAAAGCGGAGACTTACATGGCTATTATGGCAGCTTACCAGCAGCAGTTAAATGATTTCAACCAGGCGTTGAAGAATATGCAACAGGAAGCTGCTACTGAAACAAACTTCGGTATTAATCCTGCCTTTAACAGGGAAACAGAGATGAAGGAACTGAAGAAAGCATGTATTGAAATGCTTACACTTACCTATCTCAATTCCATCAATAGTGTAAAATATCCGTCTGTTACGAATAACCCTTGTACGCAACCGGAGATTGCCTTCTGCGAAGCCAACCTTAATGGCAAGTGGATTAAATTTTTCGAAGATGCATTTGAATGGGACCAGCTGATATATAACTTCTATGATTACTACTGGGGTAAAAAGTGTAAATGGGTGGAAATGTACAATCGCGAAGATGCAGATCCCTTGTTCCGCAAATTCCTGCAGGCCGGCGCTGCCCGTGTTATAGTGCCGGTTACGCCCGGCTATGAAAAGGTTATTATGTACTTCCAGGAAACCGGTATTCGCTGGTACGGTAAAAACCCTCCGGTATTAACCGACCCTAAGCACATAAGCCTTGCTGCTGAAGTGGATGCCATTCCTGCTGGAGGAACCTATCCCGTTAAATATGGTGATGCATGGACCGTTAGCCTGCCTACCGACCTTGTTGTAATGCAATGCGAAAGCGGATGTGTTAGCAATACTCTCTATAATCCTGAGTTGCTTACAATGCTTCCCCTGATTATTGACCCTAAGGAGCCCATTGACAGCGGCATACCGGAATCATAAATCGAAAGCAATCTTTCATTTAAAGCTCATATTTCACCTGCCCGGGTTTCTTACTATCTCCTGCCATGTAAGGGCCCGGGTGGGAATATGAGTGAAGTATTTTTTTAACCTCATTTCAAAATGTTACAACATGGCCTACTCTTCTTCAAAAATCAGGATATACAAACTGGTAGATATTGATACTTATTCAAGATATGCCCGCGATATAGCTTTTATCCTGTTTGGACTTAAGAATATGGAAGATCCTCAGCAGCCATTTTACCTCTCCGAAGGAACTGGGTGGATTAGTTATTCTAATCTCAATCTTCTTTGGAAAAAAACCAGGCCAGTTAATATACCCACCACGGGGGAAGAAGCATTCTTTCCAGCACATTGGGATCCTAAGCTTAGAATTCCACGTGGACAAGTTGTCGCG
>JADMIO010792696.1_pt1 | contig 101845 bp, 82 predicted proteins | sample 8958161 | NCBI WGS metagenome assembly JADMIO01 (sample SAMN16585339, study PRJNA669376) | soil metagenome | isolation source: Crop rotation soil | place: USA: Cullars Rotation, Alabama | collected 2011 | reverse complement strand
GCGACAACTTGTCCACGTGGAATTCTAAGCTTAGGATCCCAATGTGCTGGAAAGGTGCTCGACGTCATGCTGCCCGGAATGCGCGGATTGGAATTTCAGGAGATGCTGAAGAAAAATGGTGTCTCAATTCCAATTATCTTCATCACCGCGCACGGCGATATCCCGATGACTTCTAAGGCCATGAAGGCCGGTGCGATCGAATTTCTTGCTAAACCATTTCCCAAGGAAGATTTGCTCGCCGCGATCCACCGCGGACTTCAGCTCGACGAAACCACGCGCACGCAGCACGCAGAATTAGCTTTGCTACAAAGCAGATTTGAGCAATTAAGCCCGCGCGAGAGAGAAGTGATGGATCTTGTCGTCACCGGAATTATTAACAAGCAGATCGCAGGGCAACTCGGCATCAGTGAAGTCACAGTGAAAATCCATCGCCGCCAGGTGATGGAAAAAATGAATGCTGAGTCGCTGGCCGATCTGGTTCGCATGTCAGACAAATTAAAAATTCAGATGCAAAAGTAGTCCTTACAAATTTTTTAGCAAATCCATACGCGAACCTTATCTCTCCCATAATTTCTTTCAATCAAAAACTATACCAAGGTGTGATTGTGTCACTGGGTAGTACTAGCTAACTTGTCACAACCCGTGCCGGAACTTTCGGGTGCGGCGCTAAACAGGTTTCCAACAAAAAGGAGAAACGAATGTTTGCCACCCCACGACAGGGTCGAAGATTATCCTTCTCGGAAAAGTTATCGCGTCTGCGCGTTCGGTTGCGCGACAAGGAATGGCGCCGCTACGGCGGCACGCTACTGCTCGGCAAAGTGTCTGGCGTAACTTTGGTGCTGCTCATTATGGCCGTTGCAACCGGCCTGTTCTTCACCCATGTTTACGCCCAGACCGGCACGCCGGAAGTAAAAGCGGCGGACATTGTAAACCCGCTAAACACCATGTGGACGCTGGTCGCAGCGTTTCTCGTCTTCGGCATGCAGGTTGGCTTCACCATGCTCGAAGCTGGCTTTTGTCGCTCGCGTGAAACCGTGAACGTGCTGGTGGAATGCGTAGTTGATACCTGTCTTTGCGGCATTCTCTTCTACGCCATCGGCTTCGCGTTCATGTTCTCTCACGGCAACGGATTCATAGGCTATCACTGGTTCTTCCTCCAAGGTGCTCCGGCAACGTATGAAGGCACAGGCATCGCGTTCCTCGCGGTGTGGATCTTCCAGTTCGCCTTCGCCGATACCTGCTCGACGATCACTTCTGGCGCAATGATCGGACGCACCGGATTTGTTGGCGACCTGCTCTACAGCTTCGGAGTCACCGGATTCATCTATCCGATCATCGGACACTGGGCCTGGGGGCCGGATGGCTGGCTCGCATTGATGGGTAGCGAGGGTCACTTCTTCCCGTCACTCGGTTTAGGCTTCCATGATTTCGCTGGATCAACGGTTGTCCATACTATCGGCGGCTTCATCGCACTGGCTGGCGCCATTGTTCTCGGACCTCGCATCGGCCGCAAGTTCACACGTGATGGCGGCGGCCCGATGTTGCCACACGATCTGACGATCGCCGTCAGCGGCGGATTGATCCTCTGGTTTGGTTGGTATGGATTCAATCCTGGCAGCACACTCTCCGCGATGGACATGGTCGGCATCGGCCGTGTAGCAGCCAACACAACATTGGCAGCTTGCGCGGGCGGTCTAACTTCCATCCTCTACGGCTATTTCAAATTTAAAAAGTGGGACGCGAGTTACACAACCAACGGGTTCCTCGCGGGACTTGTTGCCATCACTTGCCCTTGCTACTGGGTGAGCCCAACCGGATCGGTTCTCCTTGGGGGCATCGCCGGTGTCGTTGTCATCCTCGCAGTTGATCTTCTCGAATATCTGCGGATTGATGACCCAATCGGTGCCGTTCCAGTACACGGCGTTTGCGGCATCTGGGGAACGTTATCACTTGGCTTCTTCGCCAGCGGACAATTCGGAGCTACCGGCGCACTCGGCCCGGACAATTCAGCTCCATTAACCGGATTGTTCTACGGCGGCGGCTTCAAGCTACTTGAGGCTCAACTTATCGGCAGCGCATGCGTTACATTGGCAACGTTCTCAGTGGCTATGGTGCTCATGCTCTCCGTCAACGCACTGGGCTTGCTTCGCCTGCCAGCCGACATGGAAGCCTACGGCATGGATCTGCACGAGCACGGCATTTCGGCTTACCCCGAATATGTCATCTCGGCCCTCGGTGCTCCAGGCGGTATGAGCCAGGAATTGCCCGCAACCAAGCCAGTTGCGAGCATGGCGCAAAAGCCATTACCTCACGCTGGCTGATCCCGATCAGAGCGTGCAGTCTCGCGGGAGGCAGGAAATCTGCCTCCCCATAATTTTCAGCCAAAGTTAAAAAACGAGGATAACAATGACAAAGATTGAGGCAGTAATTCAGCCTACTAGACTAGATGCCGTAAAGGAAGCACTGATCGAACTAGGCGTCGAAGGTATGACGATCTCCGACGTGCGCGGACACGGACGACAGAAAGGCCACACCGAAAACTATCGTGGACGTGAATACACGATTGATCTGTTGCCTAAGGTGAAATTGGAAATCGTTCTTGCCGATGATCGTGTGGATGCAACCGTGAGCGCAATTCTCAAGGGAGCGAGCACAGGTAAAATCGGTGACGGCAAAATTTTTCTTTCTAAGATCGATGAAGCAGTTAGGATTCGCAACCAGGAGCGCGGCGCCGCAGCATTGTAAACCTCAGTATTTACGCGGGTTTTGAGGATTTCAGGTCATCGTGCTGTACACCAAAGATCAGCGCGATGACCATTCAATAATCCAAAAGTATTACTAATACCCTCCAAAAAAACTATCAATTGGACTCACCCATACAACCAAGGTAGTTTTTATCGGCAATCGCACTCTGCATTGTTTTTACTGATGCAGTGCGCGTCCGAAATTGCTGGTTTCTCCGCGATTTCAAAAAGCTTGAGCAGGAACCAAGGCCTTTGGCCAAGGGTCCTCCATAAATCGAACTGTCCAGGAGCAAACGAATGGCTGCAAATGCAAAGCAGGGGACATATCTGGGAACCACTCTCACTGGCTTTACTGCCTTGGTCGCTGGTCTCTATGGCGGTGGAGGCCTCGGCATCGTGGTGGCAATTGTTGGGGCGGGATTGTTAGTTGTCTCCGCTGCCGGTTTCTACAAAATTAAAACTATCTAGATCACGGGGAGGAAAAATGAAGCTACTCGGACTTCTGTTGGCAGTTGTTGGATGGTTGATTCCACTCATTGGGCTTGGCCTCACAGCAAACACCAGCACAGGCGCGCGCTTGACATTGTGCATCGTGGGAATCGCAATTTCCTGCGTTGGCATTTTCTACATTTTGAATCAGGCCCATCAGAAAGAAGCGGTTTGGAGACGGTAAAGGTTTTGAGATAGAAGCATCGGCCAATGCGCCGGCATTCAACTCACTAGGAGATATGCAATGAAAAGTTCCGCATGGTTTAGACCATGTTTGTTAGCGGTAATGACAGCATTGCTCATGTGTGGAGTCGCTGCGTTTGCGCAGAGTTCCGCACCCGCACCAGCTGCCACGGCCCCAGCGCCTCCTGCCATTGCGGCAGACACAGCGCTTCCGGTGAGCGGCCCGTCCGCGGATGAGCAGGCAGCGGGCGATGCGAGTGGAACAAAAACAGGTACAGCCAACGACATCGTCAAGGCTGACCCCAACAAAGGGATCACACTGACCGATCTCGTGAATCAAGTCGGACAAAATCGCATTGGCGTTAACTTCACCTGGACGTTGGTCTGCGGTTTCCTCGTCATGTTCATGCAGGCCGGATTCGCAATCGTCGAAACAGGCCTTTGTCGCGCCAAGAACGCCAACCACACCATGATGATGAACTTTATGGTGTATGGCTTTGGGCTGTTCGCCTATTGGGTCTGTGGGTTTGCGATTCAGATGGGTGGTGCAGCGGGCACGGCGATGTTGGGCGGAGCCTCTCCTCTGAATAGTGAGTACGTGATTCACTTCATGGGTCATGACTGGGGTTTGTTCGGGATGAAGGGATTCTTCCTGAGCGGCTCGACTTACGACGTGGGCGTGATGGTTCTGTTCCTGTTCCAGATGGTGTTCATGGACACAGCACTGACCATCGTGACCGGCTCAGTCGCTGAGCGCTGGAAATATGCAGCCTTCTGCGTATCGTCGATCGTTCTCGGCGGATTTACCTATCCACTGTTTGCTCACTGGGCATGGGGCGGCGGCTGGCTCTACAAGCTCGGCGCAAATTTCGGGTTGGGCGCAGGCTACGCGGACTTCGCCGGATCTGGTGTTGTCCACTCCGTCGGCGCTGTGACCGCACTCGCAGGAGCGCTTCTAATCGGTCCCCGCATCGGCAAATACAACCGCGATGGCTCTGCCAACGCGATGCCCGGACACGATATCGTGATCGTGCTGACCGGCTGCTTCATCCTTGCTTTCGGTTGGTTCGGATTCAATCCAGGCAGCACACTCGGTGCATCAGGTGCACTCCGCATCAGCACGGTGGCAGTCGACACCATGCTTGCAGGTTGCACTGGCTCTTTCGCGGCAATCCTCTATATGTGGATTAAATACGGAAAGCCAGACGCATCTATGGCAGGGAACGGCTTGCTCGCTGGACTGGTTGCCATAACTGCTCCTAGCGGTTACGTCAACACTCGCGATGCCTGCATCATCGGTCTCGTTGGCGGATTCCTGGTATGCGCCAGTGTTGAATTCATCGACCGCGTGTTACGCATTGACGATCCAGTGGGTGCCACTTCCGTTCACGGTGCAGGCGGTCTATTCGGCGTCCTCAGCGTCGGTTTATTTGCCGATGGAACGAATGGCGTGCGCGGTCTCTTTTATGGTGACGCCGGGCAGTTAGTTGCTCAGTTGATTGGAATCGCCACGATCCTCGGATTTGTTTTCCCACTCACCTATGGAGTGAATTGGGCGATTGATGTCCTCATTGGTCAACGCGTTTCTGCTGAAGACGAATTGGAAGGCTTGGACATCCCAGAAATGGGTGCTCTGTGCTATCCCGAATTTGTCCTTAAGCGGGACTCGATGCCCGTGGGCGTTGCTGCTGACTAACTGAGGATTCAACTCAACCATGACAAATCAAGTTGTGTCCTTCGAACATAGAGAATCCAACGGGCTGGGAGTTGCTTTGCAACTCCCAGCACACTTGGCGTTATCGACCGAAGTTGTGAGCTGTTTTGAACAAGGCCTAGCCAAACTGCAAGTGGCCGAGCCGGCAGAAGCTGTCGAACTGCTGACACGTGCAGTCGAACTCGCACCGCATTTTCCTGAAGCGCGCATTTGTTTGGGTTTGGCATATGCGCTGACATACAACATCTATCCGGCAATTGATCAGTTGGAGCGTGCAGGACAGTTAGATCCTAAAAGTTTCGCTGCCCACTTCAGCCTGGCACAGCTTAATTTCAAATTGCGTATCCCACAAAAAGGATATGAAGCTGCGAGTCAGGCGCTGAAATGTGTTCACTCGCTCGAACAACGAAAAATGTTGACTGAACTGTTGAAAGAAGAGCGTGCGCGTGAGCGCAATGGAATTGCGCGTCCCTGGTTCAATACACCGTATAGCAAGACCGGTTTATGGCTGGTAGGTGGCGGCTTGGCGGCCGTCATTATTGCTCTGTTGACTCACGTCCCCTGGTAAATAAACGAGGAGAAAAAACAATGAATGTAATTCTTGAAAACTTCAAACAGAACCGGCAAGTTTGGGCGTGGGCAGTCATTATCAGTCTCTTCCTTATCTTGATCGGGCACGCGCCAGTGCTTCCTATTGTCACAGGTGGATTGCTGGCTGTCCTCGTTACTTCCTTGCGTGCGCTTTCTTATGGCCAGAAGAAGCCTTGGCAGGTGCAAAGGTAGTAGCACCAAACAACTAGCGAAATTTTATTCCTCTACACACCATGCCAACCACAGCGCCCAGAGCCGAGGCGGTTGACGAGACTATGGGTGAACCGCACCAATCAGATGCGCCAGTTCTTGAATTAATCGAAGGTGGATCGGTCGATAGTCCTGCCGTGGTCATGCTGTCAGGAACAAAGTTTCTGCTCGGCTGCGCGGTAATTGCCGCGCTGATCTTATGGATCGGCAGAGCAACTCCAATGCCGCTATGGTTGCTGGGGACCGAAGTCATGGCAACCATTCTGTCTCTCTTCCTGCTTGGGTCATTCAAATATCAAGTTCATAAGAATCCGTTGACCTATGGCATGGTGATGATCGTACTTGCCACCTTCATTCGCCTGAAAACATCGCTATGGCACGTTGAAATATCACAAGACGGTTGGTGGTCGTGGACCAAACATCATCTCCTTTCTTATCGGGGGCTGGATGATCTGGTTCACGCCGACACCATGCTTTTTATTCTGGGATTGACTTTCTTTGTTTCGGTCATTGCTCAGAGCAGGCTGTTGGAAGGCATCACCTTCTTTCTCTTACGAGGCTATCAGGGTGCAATTCTCCCGACGATCCTGTCGGTTACAGCAGTAGTGGCATTTGCTTCCGGCATTCTGGATGGCGTCTCAATGATCGGGCTGACCATTCGAACGCTGGTCATCGTCATGTTGCTGGCGGCCCAGCCGACTCCTGCCATCCGTTACGCGATCATGATCTGCACGACGGTCACAACTATCTGCGGAGTCTGGCTGGCATACGGAGAACCGCCGAACCTGATCATGAAAGCGAATTTATACCCCCATCTTGGAAATGCTTTTTTCCTTATTTATTGTGCGCCGATTGCCGTCGCCAGTTACTTGGTAGTAGCACGCCATCTGAAAAAGTACCTTAGTGACAAAAAAATCAACTTGGAAACTATGGACGTAATCGACGCAAATGCCGAGGACGTCCGATTTTTGCAGGCATCTCGTCATGGCGAAGTATTAACCTCAGTGGAGTTTATCGAAAGTGTCGAAGATGAACTGGGGGGCCGGGCTGATCGTATTCTCAGTCGTTTGCGCGGTGGCGATTCTCTCGGTAACACGCTGGTGCGCGAAGAAATTCCTGCTCCAATCCGTAGGAAGCTCCTCGGCCATTTTGTAAGTGAAGATTTGGCAGAGGACCTCGATCTTCATTATCGGTTACAAGTTGCCGGCGACCACGCGGGAGCGCTGCGAGCAGAAGAAGCCGTAGACAAGGCCCTTGCCGCTTCAGCGAGTGACCGAAAGCACGCTCAGAGAATCGGTGCCTTAGCCTTACTTCCATTTATTGCGTTGCTGCTCCTGCACGGTATTCACCATGAGGTGCCGCTATTTCTAGCCTCATTCGCAGCATTTGGAGTGGCACTGTTCGGCATCATAAGAATCTCGAAAATGCGCGGCTTGGCGATCCATGAAGCCAGAGTGGAATTTGCTGAGTACTACTTTTTGTTTCCGTTATTTCTTTCCATCACCCTTTTAACCAATAGTGGGTTCTTCGACAAGATGCAAGCCTTAATTCATCATGGCATCGACGTGGTGGGTCGATCGCACGTCGCTTTCGCCCAATTTTTGGGATGCACGTTCTTGTCAGCGATTCTTGACAACAATGTCGTTGCAGATTTTGCTTCCCGCGCATTGCACAACTTGGATCTTTCGACATTGTTTTTATTCGCCATGGCGCAAATAGCCGGCTATGCCCTCGGAGGATGCTGGACGCATATAGGTTGCGCGCAGTCGGTGGTTGCTTACGCCTTCATTCAGCGGGATGTGGACCATCGCTACACGCCGCTGGAATGGATCAAAGAGATGACGCCGCTAATGGTCGAAATGCTGATCGTGATTGGTGTTTTGGTTTATGCGGAGAGCGCATTGTTGAAATTTTGGCATTGAGTGTAATTTCAAGCGAACAAAGGAAAACAAAAATGACAAAAGTAGAGGCGATTATTCAACCGGGTAAGCTCGACATGGTGAAAGAAGCGCTTATCGAGCTGGGAATAGAGGGGATGACGATTTCCGATGTCCGCGGACACGGACGTCAAAAGGGACACACTGAGCAATACCGCGGACGTGAATATACAGTAGATTTGCTTCCTAAGATCAAGCTGGAGATCGTGTTGGCCGATGATCGTGTGGATACGACAGTGGCTGCAATTGTGAAGGCTGGATCAACAGGCAAGATCGGGGATGGAAAGATATTTCTTTACAAAGTGGACGAAGCTATTCGCATACGCAACCAGGAACGTGGCGCTGCAGCACTTTAATTTTTCCATCTGACCTGGGAGGGCAGAGAGTGCCGGGGATCTTGCCCGGCACTTTTTTTCTAATTCTAATCACGCTCTTTGGTGAGATTGCGGCATCTTGAATTATGTCTTTTACTGCACCAACGCGCCTTCGGGAGGATGGCTTCTAATCAGGATCGCGCGGCGCCACGGCCTTATAACAACGTTTTGATAGGATGGAAGTGCGAACGCTGAATCCACCTGGGCGCATCGCAGGATAGGCAGTTGCCTCTTACAAGACGGTCATTTTTTAAGATAGGTGCGTCTGTCGCGATCACCGCCATCGCGGTGGATGCGGCAGTTTTTGAACCCAACGCTCCCACGTTAGTTGAAGTGACTCTTCCCATCAGAAGATTGCCTGCGGTGTGGGATGGCCTGCGCATCGCACAGCTAAGCGACTTTCACTACGATGAGGATTTTTCCGTAATCCCCTTGCGTAAGGCGATTGATGTAATCAATCCGCTTAAGCCGGACCTCATTGTGCTGACTGGAGATTTTGTTTCCGCGCCACTTTTCGGTTCAGGCAGGAAAAAAGCTGCTGGCTTGATTGATCCCTGCGTACAGCTTTTAACCAAATTAAAAGCGAGATTGGGTTTGTATGCGTGCCTGGGAAATCACGATGTGGCCACTGATCCGAATCGAATCCTAAATACCCTGCAAAGCCACAACATCACAGTTTTAAAAAACCGCTCTATTCCGCTGGAGAAGGATGGCAAACGCTTGTGGGTTGCGGGAGTCGATGATGTGATTAGCGGCTCTCCCGACATGGATATCACTCTACAAAAAATTCCAACAGACGAGACCGTCGTACTAATGGCGCATGAGCCCGACTACGCCACGCATGTCAGCAAGTATCCGGTTGATCTGCAACTATCAGGGCATTCTCACGGCGGCCAAGTGCGAATTCCTTTTATAGGAGCGCCGATTCTGCCGGAGTTAGGAGTGAAATATCCGAAGGGACTTTATCAGGTTGGAAAGCTGCCTCTCTATACCAATGTCGGTATCGGAACGGTCAATCTGCCAATACGGTTCGACTGTCCGCCGGAGATCACGCTCATTACTTTAAAGGCTAGTAGTTAAGTCTTACTGCAGACGACGCGCTGGCTGTGGCGGCGTGGGAAGAAACGGGTTTGACTTGACGGAAGCGCGCGGCTGCTCTTTTCTGCGCTTCGATGACTTGCTCGGTAGTCATAACTTCTGACAATTTTCTTTTTGCAGTAACGATTTCTTCTTTCATATCGCTGCTGGTGCGCTCGGAAACCAGATACCACATATAAGCCGAAACCGGGTCCGCAGCAACGCCTTTGCCTTGCCAATACATCCAGGCCAATGTGAGTTGTGCTGACGGAGCACCTTGCTCGGCGGCATTTAAGCATCCTGCCAGGCTCGTAGGGTTGGCATCTATGCTGGCGCCATCAACGAGCAGAGCACCCGGAGTCGGTTGTGTAAGCGTGAGGGAAAGAAGCTCGAGGCGGCTCGACACGCCTAGCTTGTCAAATACGCGGAACAAATAATTTTTGATTGTGTGCTGACTCAACCCCAGGCGCGTGGCGATCTCGCGATTCGTCATGCCTTCTGCCAGGCAACGCACAACTTCCAGTTCGCGCTTGGAGAGAAGATCAATTCCATTTGCCCCGACTGCGCGGACAGTGGGCGCTGCGGCTAAAGCATCGATGGCAAATCCAATCTGTTCTGTGTTGGCCCAGATTTGACCTTCGTGGACGCGGCGCACGCACTTGGACAACATTTCCAATGACTCGTGACGTGTAAACAAACCGCGAGCTCCCGCGCGAAACGCTTCGATGACTACGTCACGCTTCGAGGAGTCAAGAAGAACGATGGCGCGAATGTCTCCCCAGGTCGATTTGAGCTGTCGCAAAACTTCGATGCCGTGCAGCGGCTGCTCATCCAGATTGCAACCAATTACTGCAACATCAACTTTCTGAGTGTGGATCAAATCGATCAGATCGCCCGAGTGCGAGACAGCGCCAATCACTTCTAAAGAAGAATCACGCTTTAACGCATCTGCGAGTAGTTGGGCATGAATGCGCGTATTGTCGACCACCAGAACGCGAATGTTTTGTTGTGCGCGATCTTGATCGAGGTGCATGAAATCTCCAGGGTCTGTTTAGGGGTCGGCCTAGCTTATCCAAGGAGGAGAAAAAGTCCGCTGAAGCCTTAAATCATTAATATTAATAATGTTGCAACGCCAGGTCGTTGGGATACACAACCTTATTGAGAATTCTACCGCAACATGTGAGCAGGAGCAAACAATTGGGTATGCAGTCTCTTGCATAGTATGTTGCGGTCATTTGTAAATTGTCTCATTTTGATATTACAGTATGATTTCTATATTGAAAACCAACGCTACAATAATAAATTAAGATTTTTATTAACAATAATTTAACTTACATTTCCTATCTCTATTACGATAGATTTTTACTGATGGTTACATCCGAAATACTACACCCTAAATACTCTATATATAGAGTATTTATACTCTAATTATTATAGAGTACATTGAATCAGGATTGAGTACCTCTTGCAGGTTGTTGCATGGTGATCGTATTCTCACTATGCCATACGGGTGCGGCACATGTTGTTCCTCCCCTTGCTCCCGTGAAATCTGACAATTCTTCCGATTTATTTTCAGGGTCAAAACTGTGTATGTGACTCAGAGGGCGAAGCTGTGAGTACTTTCCAACAAACGTGGGGAACGGCAAGCGCGACACCCGTTATGGCAAACGACAATTCCAATTGGTATGCGGTCCACACTCGGGCGCGGCACGAAAAAATGGTTGCTGAGCGCTTGGTCGAGCAGGGAATTAGCAGTTATCTTCCGCTGGTAAAGGAAACTCACCGCTGGAGCGATCGTAAAAAGATTGTCGAGCTTCCACTTTTCAGTTGTTACATATTTGCACGGTTTACTCCGACTATCGAAGATAGGCTTCGCGTATCTCGCACCAACGGAGTGCTGCAAGTCATCGGAATGCAGGGCGAGGCGCTTCCGATTCCGGATCAGCAAATCGATGCCATACGTTTGCTGATCAATGAGCAGTTGCCGTGGACAGCGCATCCTTTTTTAAAGATTGGACAGCGTGTTCGTATTTGCAGTGGCGCTTTGAAAGGTGTTGAGGGAATTCTGGTCGCTCGCAATGGCGACCGCACCCTGGTTGTATCGGTGGATGTAATTCAAAGATCGTTAGCAGTACGGATCGAAGGCTATCAAGTCGAGCCCGTCTAGTTTGTCGTTGTTATCCACACTCAATTGAATCAAACATTCCAACCCAATAATGGAGGCGCGCACGACAGTATGCGTCTGCTAGTTGTTGGGCGTGACATCTCCGCCATCGCGACGCTGGAGTCATTGGCGAGCGCGAATTTCTGGAAACTCGAGACCGCTGGCAGCGGATGCGAGGCTCTGGAGCGCCTGCAAGACAATCACACTCCGAACCTCGTGATTGTTGACCTGGCATCCGGAGATGCAGATGGCATGTACACGCTTCGCTGGTTGCGCCGCATGCGCCCAAGTCTTCCAGTGGTTTTGCTGGGGTTTGCAGATGATACACAGCATGATGAAGCTATTCGTCTTGGTGCACGCGAGTACTTATTGAAGCCAACGACGGAGCAAAAATTGACGGTGGCGATTGGCCGCCACATGCTTGGGCTTGAGCCTGTGGATGCCAGCTTCACCGAAGAACAAATCATTCAAGTGCGCGAAGACCGTTTCTTCATGGCAGCCGGTCCACTGATGCGCAAGTTGCAGGCGCAAGCCGAGTTGCTTTCGCAAGTTGACGTTCCGCTGCTCATTGTTGGTGAAAGTGGGAGCGGCAAAGAAACCGTCGCACGTCTAATACACAAACTTTCCGTGCGCTCGACGCTACCTTTCCTCAAAGTAAATTGCGCTGCGTTGCCACCGGACCTTCTCGAGCGCGAACTGTTCGGATACGACGCCGCATCTTTCCCCGGCCAGGTTCGCTCCAAGCCCGGCAAATTGGAACTCGCGGAAAAAGGCACAATTTTCCTTGATGACATCGCAGATATGTCGGCCAATCTTCAGGCCAAGTTGTTGCATGTTCTCCAGGAAAAGCAGTTCTCGCGGCCCGGCAGCGGCACCACCGTAAAAGTGGATGTACGAATCGTCGCCGCGACTGGGGTAGATGTAGAACGCGCCATGATGGAGAAGCGCCTGCGCGAAGATTTCTACTATCGTCTGAGCGCCTTCACTGTCCACGTTCCATCATTAAGGCAGCGGAAGGAGGAAATTCCACTGCTTCTCGGACATTTCATGAACCAGTTGGCGCGCCATTATGGCCTGCCGACCCGCTCGCTCTCAGCCGAGACACTGTCCGCCTGTCAGGAATACAAATGGCCTGGCAATCTTCGCGAGCTGGAAAGTTTCGTGAAACGTTATCTAGTGATGGGACACGAAGAACTCATCTTGGGTGAAGCGCGCTGGAATCAGAACAATGGCGGAAACGGACTGCGCGAGCATCGTTTTCCGACACAGACACCGGAAGCAGTGCGTGTCTCTGAGCCCACATTCCACGAAGATCAAACATCAGGTTTGCGTTCCCTGGTCCAGACAGTAAAAGGAGAAGCGGAACGTAATGCGATTGCTGTAGCGCTCGACCAGACACGCTGGAACCGCAAGGCTGCGGCCCGACTATTAAAAGTTAGCTATAGGACGTTGCTTTACAAGATTCAGCAGTATCATATGAGTCCCCCCCCAACGTACGGCTCCACATCATTTGTAGGTACCGCGGTCAAAGGCAACGGACACGGGCCGCAATAGCGGCAGCGTGGTCTGGGCGGTTCGCGGGTCACAAAGGAAACCACAACATGAACATCAGGAAAAACATTTGGGGACATTGGCAACCATCCTTGTTGTTGATCTGCGTTTTGTCTTGCAGTTTGCTGCGAGCGCAGGCGGGAAACGATACCAATAAGAACGACTCGCAAGCTGCGCCCACAACACAACCGGCTGCACCGGCATCGGGCATCGCGACGGATGATGCTTCCTATGTCATCGGTGTTGATGACGTGCTCTCGATCAACGTATGGAAAGAGCCGGAAATTTCGCGCGTAGTTCCGGTCCGCTCTGACGGAAAGATTTCTCTCGCACTGGTAGGCGAGGTAACCGCTGGTGGAAAGACTCCAAAAGATCTGAAAGCTGAGATTGCCGAGAAGCTGAAAAGCTATATCTCCGAGCCAGAAGTTACCGTGATCGTGCAGGAGATGCGCAGTAAGAAGTTCAATATTATGGGCATGGTAGCCCGTCCTGGTTCCTTCCCGTTGAACGGTTCCATGACCGTCCTGGATGGTCTGGCGGTTTCCGGAGGCTTCCGCGACTTCGCCAAAAAGAAGGCCATCTACGTGCTTCGTAAGAAGGCAGACGGCACGCAAGAGCGGCTGGCTTTCAACTACAACGACGTGATTAAAGGTAAGAACAGCGAGCAGAATGTGAAACTTATGCCCGGTGACACAGTGGTGGTCCCGTGAGGACAATCACAATGACTAGGCAATTTTTTGCACTTGTGGCTTTGGTCGCTTCGGTCCTCTCCGCAGCCCAAAATCAGCCGCAAGTTGGCCAGACCGATGAGCCTGCGACGCCGGTAGAAGATTTGCGAGCTCCAGCGCCAGCATTATTGAATGGCGATTCGAGTTCGCTCCTCTTCAGTCCGGAACTGGAGCGTAGTAATTACATCCGTGCTGGACTCACAGTCAAAGCAAATTACGACGATAATGCCGCTAATACGACCACCAAAATAGGCGACTTCAGTTATTCGATTCTTCCTAGCATTGAGTTAGATCAGACTCGTTCGCGTTTGCACTGGGTTCTTGGCTACTTCGGTGGTTTTACCGCAAACCAGCGACTCACACAACGGAATCAGGCTTCGCACAATTTAAATGGTTCGCTGCAATATCGCCTTAGCCCGCACATGGATTTGCGATTGAGCGACAGCTTTCTCGATACCACGGGTTTGCTGCAACAATATCAGAATGATACTGGGACGCCGGTCACAGGACCGGTGAATCAGCCCAACGAAACGTTGATTACGCCGCTCGCCAAGAACATAAACAACATCGCTTCGGCCGACTGGAGCTATCAATTTAGCCGCAATGACATGATAGGGGTAGGTGGCACGTTTTACGACACCCGTTTTGACGATGTGCCTTCCGGTTCAATCACGTTGCTCAACACCAGTACTCGCGCGGCTGATGTTTATTGGAACCATCAATTTACGCCACGGAACTGGACGGGTATCACATACAAATTTCAGCACATTGATGTGGGCCCCGGCTCGGCGCGGACACAAACACACAGTCTGCTGCTTTCGCACACGATTTATTTCCGCGAGCACATGTCACTTTCGTTCTTTGCCGGTCCGGAGTATTCGGAAATAGATACTGTGACTATTACTGCGAATATTGTTCCGCCAGTTATTTCCTTTGCCACAATTTCCAATGTGGAGAATCAGTTGTCGGCGTCGGGCGGAGGAAGTTTTGGTTGGCAGGGACGGCTAACAAGCGTCTACTTGGAAGCGAGTCGGAAGATAAACGATGGTGGAGGTGTTTTGGGAGTTGTGGTGCTCAATAGTGTCCAGGGTGGTATCCGCCGTCAATTGGTTAGGAAGACCGCCGCACATCTCAATGCCACGTATGGGCATAACCGCGAACTGGGCAGCTTTGCTACAAGCACTCCTCTAAATTCCGCCACTGGCACAGTGGGCATAGAGCAGCAAATAAGCACAAATTTTATATTGCGTTTGGATTACGGCCGCGATTATCAAACGGATAATACGACTCCAAGCGCTGTGGGTAGCATAAACCATAATCGCGGCGCGATTTCCATTTCCTATAATTTTACCCGTCCAATGGGAAGATAAATTTATGCCGGAAGACTTATTTAACGATCAAAACAACGAAGAAAAACTCGATTGGGCAAAATATTGGGCTGTAGCTCGTCGCCGTTGCTGGCTGTTTGCGCTGCCCTTTTTTGTAGGATGGGCCGTGGTGTGGAGCGTCAGCTGGCTGTTGCCATCCGTGTATCGTTCCAGCACGCTGATTCTCGTACAGCGCCAATCAAGTGGATTGGTGGTCAACAATCCGGCGCAGGAAATGCAAAGCCGCATGGACAGCATTTCGCAGCAGCTCTATAGCCGCACGAACCTGCTGAAGATCGCGACGTCAGTGGGTTTGCATGCCAACCAACGTGCCAACGGCAAATTGACCGACGATGAACTTGTCGATCGCATGCGCAAGAACATTGAAATCGAAGTTGTCCAATCTTCCGACCGGGTGCCCTCTTCCTTTAACATTTATTACAGCTCTCCCAGCCCAGAAACTGCGCAGCAGGTCACCTCGGAACTTACCAATTCGTTGATTAACGGTACGCTGGAAAACAACCTGGTGGATATTGATCGACAGAACAAGGTTCTCGATAGTGAGTTGGAAGATGCACGGGCCAAGCTGGCAGCGCAAGAAGAGAAAGTTCGTCAATATAAAGATCGTCATATGGGGGAGTTGCCAAGTACCTTACCCGCGAATCTGCAAATCCTTTCCGGAAAGCAAGGCCAGTTGCAAAGCGAACAGGATGCCTTGAATCAGGCCAAGCAAAGGAGAGCTTATCTGGAGTCTGCGCGTACTCAGTACGACACTATGGCCGCAACAGTAAAGCCAGGGGAGACACCGGTAGGCCTGCCTGCGCTTGATCAAGAGCTCCAGCGGCTGAAAGCGCAACTGTCGGACTTAAGCGCGCGGTACACCGACCAGCACCCAGATGTACGGAAGCTGAAAGAGCAAATTGCATCGACTCAAAAAATTCGGGACCAGTTTGCCGTACAACTCAAAAATAAAGCAGATAATCCGACCGATACAGTAAACGATTCAACCACCAGCGCTCCTCTGATTGAAATACGTAGTCAGCTAAAGGCCAATGAACTAGAGATCGCCAACCGCGAACGCGCGATCTCCGCACTGCAAGCAGAAATCAATGCTTATCAGGCACGACTGAGCAATACTCCGATTCGTGAGCAGGAACTCACCGACCTGAGTCGTGACTACGATCAATTAAAGGCCTATTACGACCAGCTTTTAGCCAAGAAGAGCCAGGCCGGATTGGTCGAGAAAATCACCCGCGAGCAGCAGGGGGATCGCTTCACGATGCAAGACCCCCCTAGCAAGCCGACCAAGCCTTTTTCTCCAAATCGTTTCAAGCTCGGCCTGTTGGGATTGTTTGCTGGGCTGGCTCTGGGACTGGTCGTTGCAGGAGGAGTTGAGTTTCTGGATGATCGTGTCTACGATGAGGCCGTTTTCAAACAAATGCTTCCAGCCGAGGTACTTGTTGAAATCCCGGCTTTACAGACGCCGCAAGAACAACAGGCTCAACAACGCTGGCAAAAACTTTCTTTTGTAGGTATGGGTTTGATCGGTATTATCGTTGTACTCGGTACTGCTATAAGCTTCCTCCGTGGCTAACTGACGAATGTATAAAAGTTTTTACAAACTGAAGCGGAATCCTTTCGAGATCACGCCAGATCCGTCGTTTCTGTTCCCGACGCGGCGTCATAACGAAGCCTTAGCTGCGCTTTACTATGGCGTGCGTCGCCACAAAGGTTTCGTGGTGATGACCGGTGAAGTCGGCACGGGAAAGACTCTGCTCGTTCGCTGCCTGCTGGAGTTGCTGAACCGCAAAAACGTCGCCTACGCGTACGTGTTCAACAGCATTCTTTCTCCCATGGAATTCCTGCAGTACATTGCGGGAGATTTGGGATTGCCAACGGCTGGCAAGAACAAGAGTGAATTGCTGCTCGATCTCAGCAGCTTTTTGATTGCGCGCCATCAGCAGAAGCTCACAACAGTTCTCGTGGTCGATGAAGCCCACCACCTCCCAGTTGAAGTTCTGGAAGAAGTGCGATTGCTCACCAATCTCGAGACTGCTGAAGAAAAGCTGTTGCAGATTCTGCTTGTTGGGCAGCCTGAACTCGATCTGAAGATGGATTCAGTCGAGCTTCGCCAGTTGAAGCAACGTATCGCATTACGTTCGCAACTGGAGCCACTGACACTCGAAGAGACTCAGGGCTATATTCAGCGCCGCCTGCAGTTGGCTGCGGCTGAAGGTTTCGATCTAGGCTTGTTTCCGCCGGAAACGATTGCCAGTGTTTATCGGCACTCGCGCGGCATCCCGCGTCTGATTAACACAATTTGTGAAAACGCGCTTATTACCTCATTTGCGCGTCAGGCGCAGACCATTACGCCAGATGTGATCGAAGAGGTAGCAGCCGATTTCCGTTTGGGCATTGTGCACCGGGTTCAGACCAGTGGACAGGGCAGAAACGGCCAGCAAGTCATACAACCGCCGCAGGACAATGGCGAAGTTTGGCAAGCGGTTAAGACACTCCTCCAGTTGCACGATTACCTTCAAAGCGCGCGCACGCGTGATGAGGAAGAAACACCATTTGTCGTTTCCGGAGGAAGTAAAAAGATATGAGTCGCATCTTCGAAGCACTACAGAGATCAGAGGCGGAAAAATCTGGACAACCACCCCTTGAATCCATGTTGGCCACTGAACTTTTAGAATCGGTTGAACGCGATGCCCCGGAGCCTGTCCTCAACGTTGGGCAGCAGCAACCCTTTGCCCCACAGACCGTAATGCCATCTCCGGTGGCTGCCCCACCAGAGTTGGGCCAATTTCAATCGGTGCCGGTGGCTATTGCTCCGGAAAGCCGCTTAGTTTCCCTGTTCGACAAGGAAAGCCTGGCTGCTGAGAAGTTTCGTTTCCTGGGAGTACGCCTACGCCAGTTACAACAGGCCCGTTCGTTAAAGAAACTTTTAATTACCAGTACTTTGCCGGAAGAAGGGAAGAGCTTGGTGGCGGCCAACTTAGCGGCTACATTAGCACGCCGCAAGCAGCAGAAAGTTCTTTTGTTAGAAGGAGATCTACGCCGTCCGGTGCTTTCCAAGCAGTTTGGGCACCCGCATATTCCAGGAGTTACGGAGTGGCTTTATGAAGGTGCGGGTCCGATCAATAGTATCTATTACTTGGACAGTCCCGGGTTTTGGTTCCTTCCGGCAGGACGTCCCCCGGAGAACCCCCTCGAACTGATGCAAACTGGCAAGTTATCTAGCCTATTAGTGCAGTTGACAGCCACCTTCGATTGGATCATTATTGATTCCCCTCCCTTACTGCCTTTGGCAGATACCAGCGTTTGGGCACGTCTAGCTGATGGTGCTCTGTTGGTGGTGCGCGAAGGCAAGACCGAAAAGCGTCAACTGCAACGTGGTTTAACTGCTTTAGATAGATCCAAATTGTTAGGTGTCGTCGTAAACGGTTTTACAGGAACTGATAACAGTAACTATTACTCGCGGTACAGTCCGGGTGCGGCAGGTTCCGATAACGGAACCGCAAAATAGAGCAACCCGGCAGCAGTTTAAAAACCAGCCCTCCCTCCTCGTGAAACGCCGTAGTTTTTATACCCAGATTTTTTGGGATACGCGGCAGGCATTGGCCCCTTTCTACTGAAGATTGAGGAGAGTGAGTGTGAGAGTTTCAGAAACACAAAAGACCCTGCGTTCGGTGGTTTCGCAGAATCCTATTGCTCGCGCTGAAGCTGGGAATAGCATTCTGCCGGAAGAATATTTCCACCGCACAATCTGCCTCGAGCGCAAAAGGGCGGAACGCTCCGGAAAACCGTTCCTATTGATGCTGCTCGATATCGGCACTGCCTTTCAAACAGAAAAAAATAACAAAGTTGTGCAAAGCGTTCTTTCTTCTCTGGCGCTTTCCACCCGCGACACTGACGTAGCCGGCTGGTATAAGCAGGACAAAGTTGTCGGCATCATGTTTACCGAGATCGCTCCGGACCTGAAGAAGTCGATCCTGGCAACGATCCTGATGCGGGTGAGCGGTTCGTTGAAAGATTGCCTCACGCTTGAGCAATTCAGCCAGATTGGCATCACCTTCCATCTCTTCCCAGAAGATTGGGAAGAGCATGTGACTCCGCAGGATCCAAATCAATCAGTGATGTATCCGGACCTGAAGGAAGAAGTAGTACGCAAGCGCTGGTCCCGCATGTTGAAGCGGGCAATGGATGTCGCAGGCTCTTTATTTGCAATTATTCTTTTTTCTCCCGTATTTCTCGCAATCGCAATCGCAGTAAAGCTGAGCTCGAAAGGCCCCATCTTTTTCAAGCAGCAACGCGTAGGTGAATACGGTTCACGCTTCACGTTCCTGAAATTCCGTTCGATGTATGTGAACAACAGCGCGGAGAAGCACAAGGAATACGTAAAGAAGCTGATCGCTGGCCAGGCGGAGAAGAAAGAAAATGGCACCTTCAAGCTGACCGACGATCCGCGCATTACGCCAATAGGCAAGTGGATACGCCGCACCAGCCTCGATGAGCTGCCCCAGTTCTTCAACGTACTTAGCGGCGATATGTCGCTGGTTGGACCACGTCCTCCACTACCTTACGAAGTGGAAGCGTATGACGTGTGGCACCGCCGCCGTTTGCTCGAGGCCCGTCCGGGAATCACCGGACTGTGGCAGGTCAATGGACGTTGCCGCACCAAGTTTGACGAGATGGTTCGGTTGGACTTGCAATATGCCCGCAAGCAATCGTTACTGCTCGATGTGAAAATCCTCCTCCGTACGCCCGCTGCCGTCCTCTCAGGAGATGGTGCGTATTAAAAAGTTTCCTCCCCGTGATTTGAGATAGGTGCAGACCTTGAGCGTGAGTTAGCTAGCTCGCTTCACTGTCTGTTGGTATACATCCCCCCGACAAAAATTGGTTAGCAATGGACCTAATTTTTTAGAAAGGGAACCTCATAGGCGAATTTTCATGATCAAAGTAGGCGTGATCGGATACGGATACTGGGGGCCAAACGTCGCCCGCAATTTCAATCTGCCCGGCGTGTCACAAGTTGTCGCCATCGCCGATAAAAGTGAGAAGTCACAAAAGCGCGCGGCCGAAGCTTTCCCACACGTGAAGATTGTGTCGGACGCACAGGAGATTTTGAGCAACACAGAGATCGATGTGGTTGCGGTTGTAACCCCGGTATGGACGCACTTCGAACTGGCCAAGGCCGCTCTGAATCATGGCAAGCACGTATTCGTCGAAAAGCCCTTTACCGCGAGCGTCGCGCAGGCTGAAGAACTCATTGAACTGGCCGCCCGCAAGCGTTTGCAGATCATGGTGGACCATACCTTCTTGTTCACCGGCGCGGTGCGCAAAATTCGCCAGCTGGTTGATGAAGGCACGCTCGGCAATCTCTTCTATTACGACTCAATGCGCGTGAACCTGGGACTCTTCCAGCACGATATCAACGTGGTTTGGGACCTCGCTCCCCATGATCTTTCGATCATGGACCATGTCATTCAGAAAGAACCGGAAGCAATTGTTGCCACCGGTGAAAAGCACTTGAACAACCTCGTCGATATCGCATTCTTGACAATCTACTTCCCGGGCAACGTCGTTGCTCACATCAACGTGAACTGGCTTTCCCCAGTGAAGGTCCGCACCACGCTGATCGGTGGCGAAAAGAAAATGGTTGTGTGGAACGATCTCGAGGCTGACGAGAAGGTCAAGATTTATGACAAGGGCGTATCGGTGAAGAACGGCGAAGGCATGTACAACCTGCTGGTCAGCTACCGCTCGGGCGATATGTGGGCGCCGAAGGTTGAACAGACTGAAGCTTTGAAGGCGGAAGTCAACCATTTCATGGATTGCATTGCCGCTAACCGTGCTCCTGTCAACGATGGCCATGCCGGACTGCGCGTCGTGCGCCTTTTGGAGGCGGCCGAGAAGTCTCTCAATGACCGAGGCAGCCTGGTTCAAATCGAATCACCTTTTGCTGTGGGTGTCTAAAGCAAATCAAAAATTAAAAAAACATGAGCACACAACAAGTCCCAAGCATGGACAAATACCTGAGTATTGCCCCGAGCGTGAAGCTGGGCAAAGATGTAAAGCTGGCGCAGTTCATCAACTTGTACGGGTGCGAAATCGGTGAAGGTACAAAGATCGGCGCTTTCGTTGAAATCCAGAAAAACTCGACTGTCGGGAAAAACTGCAAAATTTCCAGTCACACTTTCGTCTGCGAAGGTGTGGACATCGAAGACAACGTTTTTATCGGCCACGGGGTGATGTTCATCAATGACAGCTATCCCCGCGCTGCCAATCAAGACGGCTCGCTGCAAACCGAGGCCGACTGGAAAGTAGAGAAGACCCGCATCTGCAAAGGCGCTTCGCTCGGTTCTGGCGTGACTGTCCTGGCCAACGTAACTGTTGGTGAAGGAGCGCTAGTCGGCGCCGGCAGCGTAGTCACCAAGGACGTCCCTCCCCACACGATCGTCGCCGGCAATCCGGCAAAGGTATTGAGATCTACGAAGGAGAAGGGCAAATAAATATGTATCAACCACAGGACATGATTCCGTTTTTGGATCTGGTCACACCCCACCGCGAGCTGGAAGAAGAGTTGGTCGCACTGGTCCGCGATTGCGTCCGCAACGCCCACTTCATCGGCGGCAAAATCGTCGAAGATTTCGAAAAGGATTTCGCGAAGTTCTCTGACAGCAAATTCTGTGTTGGTCTGGCCAGCGGTACGGATGCCGTTCGCTTTGCCCTGATGGCTGCGGGAGTGAAAGAGGGCGACCTTGTCGCTACAACGCCGCATACCTTCATCGCCACCACTGAAGCGATCTCGCAGGCTGGTGCGCGTCCGGTGTTTGTCGATATCGACGAGCAGACTTATAATCTCGACCCCAAAAAGTTACAGGCATTCTTTGAGAACGAGTGCATGTGGGATGCTTCGAAGCGTCTCCTCACAGACAAAAAGTTGAACCGTCCTGTGACTGCGATTGTTCCCGTTCACTTATACGGACAGATGGCGGACATGGATGTGATCCTCGACATCGCCGCCAAGTACAACCTTATTGTGGTTGAAGATGCCTGCCAGGCGCACGGTGCGAAGTATTTCTCGAAGAAAGAAAACCGCTGGCGTACAGCTGGATCGATGGGCATCGTTGGCGCGTTTAGCTTCTACCCGGGGAAAAATCTTGGAGCTTGCGGCGAAGCTGGTGCAGTCACCACGGACAATGAAGAGATGGCCAAAAAGATCAAGATGATCCGCGATCATGGCCAGGCCAAGAAGTATTATCACGATATTGAGGGTTACAACGGCCGTCTCGACACAATTCAGGCGGGCATGCTGCATATTAAGCTGAAGCATCTTCAAGCCTGGACTGAATCCCGTCAGCAAGTTGCCCAGGAATATGGACGCATGTTTGAGGGCGTGAATGAGGTGGTCGTTCCTTTTGAACCGGCCTGGAGCAAGGCGGTTTACCACCTGTTCGTTGTGCGGGTGAAGAACCGTGAAAAACTACAGGCCGATCTCGCGGCAGCCAATGTTGGTACAGGAATCCACTATCCCATTCCGCTTCATTTGCAAAAGGCTTATGCCCATCTCGGATATAAGCAGGGTGATTTCCCAGTGACCGAACGTATAGCACCAGAAATCCTCTCTTTACCGATGTTCCCCCAACTGACCTGTCAACAACAGAAGTACGTGGCAGGAAAGCTGATCGAGCTGGCCGGCACGCGTCAGGCTGCAACAGTTAGCTAACTTTTGAGTCGAAAGCGATGGCCTACAAGTCACCTCAAATCGGTTGTACAAGGGTAACTTGTTGAGATCAAAAAAACGCCGTAACTTATAGAAACTGTTGCCGTAGGCCCATCGAAGATAAATAGATTTTACCCTCTCCCAGTAATACGATGGTGCACGCTCTTACAATAAAAGTGCAATTCGGGTCACAAGCAGATGTGTGACTCAGAGGGCGAAGCTGTAGATGCCCGCATCCGAAACGCTCAAGGACGAATTGAATTTTTTGATATTTACCCAGGGGAAGGTCAAAAATGAAAATCTCTGTAATCGGCGCAGGCTATGTAGGACTGACCACTTCCGCTTGTCTGGCAGAACTCGGCCACCAAGTTTTTTGCAGCGAGAACGATCCGCAAAAACTGGCGAAGCTGCAAAATGGTGACCTACCTTTCTTCGAGCCTTATCTCGAAGAACTATTCCGCAAGAGTCGTGCCAAAGGGCGCCTGCAGCTTGGATCTACAGAGGATGCGATCGACTGGGGCCAATGCATTTTCATTTGCGTGGGTACGCCTCCACTCGACAATGGTGATGCGGACCTTTCCGCCATCGAGCGTGTGGCACGTACTATCGCCAAGCGCGCGACGGGCTATCGCCTGGTGATTGAAAAGAGCACAGTGCCCGTGCAGACCGCGAACCAGCTTTGCCGTCATCTGTCATTGCACAAGAACAATCAGCTGGAATACGACGTCGCTTCGAACCCGGAATTCTTACGTGAAGGATCGGCAATCGAGAACTTCTTCCACCCGGATCGCATAGTTGTTGGTGCAGAATCGCCTCGCGCACAACAGTTGATGCAAGAGATTTATCAGCCGGTGCTGGACGCGAAATTTACTTGCCCGGTCCATAAAAATTGCCAGCCGCGCACTAACGTTCCTTTCCTGGTCACCGATACCAACAGCTCTGAGTTGATCAAACATGCCTCGAATTCCTTCCTGGCGATGAAGATTTCTTTCATCAATGCGGTCGCCGATCTCTGCGAAGCGGCGGGCGCAGATGTCAGCAAGGTGGCGGAAGGTATTGGTCTCGATCCACGGATTGGTGCTTCATTCCTGCAGCCTGGTATCGGCTTCGGCGGTTTTTGCTTCCCCAAAGATTTGCAGGCCTTCGTGAGAATCGCGGAAAAATTCGGTTGCGATTTCAGCGTTTTCAAAGAAGTCGAAAAAATCAACCACAACCGCATCGCGCAGTTCAAAGAAAAGCTGAAAAAAGAGCTGTGGGTATTGCGCGGCAAGAAAGTTGCAGTTTGGGGATTGGCTTTCAAACCCAACACCGACGACATTCGTTTTGCTCCGGCATTGGTTTTAATTCGTCAGCTTCTGGCAGAGGGTGCCATTGTGCAGGCGTATGACCCCCAAGCCATGGACAACACTAGGAACGAATTGCCTCAGGTCACTTATTGCAATGATCCTTATCAAGCTGCCGAAGGCGCGGAAGTGATCTTGGTCCTGACTGAGTGGGATGAATTCCGCCACCTCGACTGGAGCCGTTTGGCTACTTTGGTCGAAAGGCCACTGGTTTTGGATGGACGCAACGCGCTCAAGAGCAAAGATGTTGCTGCCCATGGATTTCAATACGTCGGCATCGGCGGCGTCTCGGCAATGCCAACTCAAGCTTCATCGCTGGTTGGGGCGTAACAAGATCAGCTCAAGGCTCGCGGAGGAAAATGTTGAAAATTGTTTCCATAATCGGTGCGCGGCCGCAGTTTATTAAAGCGGCTGCAGTGAGCCGGGTGTTGCGGCAACGGCACCAGGAAATTCTGGTTCACACCGGACAGCACTACGATTACAAAATGTCAGGAATTTTCTTTGATGGTCTTGATTTGCCAAAGCCTGACAGAAACCTGGAAGTGGGTTCCGGTTCACATGCGGCCCAGACCGGGGCCATGCTCAAGGGTATAGAAGATGTTCTCCTCGTGGAGAAACCGGATTTCCTTTTGATTTACGGCGACACCAATTCAACCGTTGCCGGAGCATTAGCAGCCGCGAAACTTTCTGTTCCTGTGGCCCACGTAGAAGCAGGTTTGCGCAGTTTCAATCGCCGCATGCCGGAAGAGATCAACCGCGTGGTTGCTGACCATCTCTCCGCGGTGCTGTTGTGTCCGAGCGATACGGCTGTAGATAATCTAGCCGCCGAAGGCATCACCAAAAATGTTCACCAAGTAGGCGATGTCATGCTCGATGTCCTAAACTGGGCGAGACAGAGTCTGGGAAAAAAGCCATCGCAGATCCTGCAAAACCTGGGCATCACTTCTAAAAATTATTTGCTCGCAACTGTCCACCGCAGCGAGAACACCGACGACCCAGCACGGCTCTCACAAATCCTTGATGCTTTCGATGCGGTCGCCGAAATCATTGTGTTCCCCGTCCATCCACGTTCGCGCAAGATGATCGCGGAATCCGGACGCAAAATTTCGCCACGCGTACAAATGATCGATCCGGTTGGCTACATGGATATGGTTGCTCTGGCGGGTTCGGCGCGGCTGATCCTTACCGACTCCGGTGGTCTTCAGAAGGAAGCGTATTGGTTGCATGTGCCCTGCATCACCATGCGGGACGAAACCGAATGGGTGGAAACAGTCGATGCTGGTTGGAACAAGCTCGTCGGACCAGACGCCAAAAAGATTATTCAAGCAGTTCATACATTCGCACCCAAGGGTTCGCATCCGGCTCTTTATGGAGACGGGTTTGCCGCCGCCAAGTGCGTCAATCTGCTCGATCCAAGCCCAACCCCCGAAAATTCCCCTGCGCTAGTTACACAAAGTTTCTAAGGGAGAATATTCATGGAAAGCGCACTCAAACAATCAAACGTTCGTGTTGCCGTGGTGGGAGTTGGCTACTGGGGAAAGAACCTGGTCCGCAACTTTTACGATCTTGGCGTTCTGGCCGCTCTTTGCGATGGGCAAGAGTCGGTTGAGACCAATTACAAAAAGCAATACACCGGACTGAAGTTCTATCGCGAATACTCCGCGGTGCTGGCAGACCCATCAATCACTGCAATCGCGTTGGCCACCCCAGCGGTAACTCACTACGAAATGGCGAAAGCCGCACTCCAAGCCGGCAAAGATGTGCTGGTGGAGAAGCCGCTTGCCGTGGACGTGAAGCACGGCGAAGAACTAGTGCGCATCGCTGAAAGCAAGGGCCGCATCCTGATGGTTGGCCACATTCTGCGCTACCACCCGGCAGTACTGAAACTTCAGGAGCTGATCCAGGGCGGCAAACTCGGAAAGATTAACTACCTGTATTCGAACCGCTTGAACATCGGAAAAATTCGTACGGAAGAAAACATCCTCTGGAGCTTCGCGCCGCACGATATTTCGGTCATGTTGTCGTTGCTGAATGAAATGCCAACGCGCGTTTCCTGCAACGGCGGAGCTTGGTTGAATCAGGGCGTCGCCGACGTCACGCTGAGCCATTTCGATTTCCCCAGCGGAGTTCAGGCGCACATCTTCGTCAGCTGGCTGCATCCAGTGAAAGAGCAGAAGTTGGTAGTTGTTGGTTCAGAAAAGATGGCGGTGTTTGATGACACAGCAGAGCATAAGCTGGTCTTATATCCGCACAAAGTTGAGTGGAAAAACCGCATTCCTACCGCAGTAAAGGCGGAAGCGGAAGTCGTTGCCCTGGAAAATCGCGAACCGTTGAAGGCGGAATGCCAACATTTCATCGATTGCGTCGAATCCAGGAAATCTCCTGTCAGCAACGGCGCAGAAGGACTCCGCGTGTTGCGTGTGCTCGATGCCTGCCAGCGTTCAATCTCAAACGGTGCTATCACGTTCGACGCTGCACCAGCAGTTAAGCAAGAGTTGCCTTACTTCGTACACGAATCGGCTTATGCGGATCAAGGCGCAGAAATCGGCGCCGGCACCAAGATCTGGCACTTCGCCCACGTGATGAAGGGCGCGCGCATCGGCGAGAAAGTCATCATCGGACAGAACGTCAACATTGATGGCGGCACGGTGATCGGCAACAACGTCAAAATTCAGAACAACGTGTCGGTGTACACTGGGACTATCGTTGAGGATGACGTTTTCCTCGGACCATCGTGCGTTCTCACCAATGTTTCCAATCCACGTTCGCAGGTAAACCGGCACTCGTTGTATGAAACCACCCGCCTGCGGCGTGGTTGCAGCGTGGGTGCCAATGCAACCATCGTCTGCGGTGTGACCATCGGGCGTTACGCATTCATCGGCGCTGGAACTGTCGTGACCAAGGATGTTCCTGACTACGCATTGATGGTCGGTAATCCTGGACATCGCATGGCGTGGATGAGCCGTCACGGCCACCGTCTTGAGGCTCCCGATCACGACGGCATCATGGTTTGCCCTGAAAGCGGTTATCGCTACAAAGAAGTCGAGCCGGGCGTGCTGCGTTGCCTCGATCTTGATGAAGAATCTCCGTTGCCGGCTGAACTTAAAGTCGGTACCAAGTCCTATAGACAATTCAAAGAGGAATCAAAATATGAATGTGCCGTTACTAGATCTTAAAGCGCAATATTTATCCATCAAAAACGAGATTGACTCCGCAGTAGCGGAAGTATTCGCATCCCAACATTTTATTCTAGGGCCGAAAGTAGAGCAGTGTGAGAAGGCGATTGCCGCCTATTCAAACTGTGCGCATGCGATCGGTGTGTCCTCCGGCAGCGATGCGTTACTGGCGGTGCTGATGGCAGAAAATATCGGCGAAGGCGACGAAGTTATTACCACGCCTTACACTTTCTTCGCCACTGCAGGAGCGATTGCGCGTCTGGGAGCGACTCCAGTTTTCGTGGATATCGATCCTCAGAGCTACAATATCGATCCTTCGAAGATCGCCGCGAAAGTTACCGACAAGACCAAGGCCATCATGCCTGTTCATTTGTACGGCCAGATGGCGGACATGGATCCGATCATGCAGATCGCCGATCAGCACAAGCTGATCGTCATCGAAGATGCCGCACAGGCGATCGGTTCGGAATACAAAGGTCGCCGTGCTGGCTCGATTGGACATTACGGTTGCTTCTCCTTCTTCCCGTCGAAGAACCTGGGATGCGCTGGAGATGGCGGCATGATCGTTACGCAAGACGCCGACCGCGCCGAGAAGCTACGCATCATTCGCGGTCACGGTTCCAAGCCGAAGTACTACCACAAGATTATCGGTGGTAACTTCCGTCTGGATGCGTTGCAAGCGGCGATCGTTTCCGCCAAGCTGCCGCACCTGGACAGCTGGACTGCCGGTCGTCAGAACAACGCCAAGAAATACGATCAGTTGTTTCGTGAAGCTGGATTGCCGATTGGAACGCCGAAGATGGTCGCTAGCCGTCACATCTTCAATCAATATGTGATCCGTATTCAGCATCGAAACGAACTGCAGGCGCACTTGCAGAAGAAGGGAATCGGCACGGAAGTTTACTATCCAGTTCCGATGCACTTGCAGGAGTGCTTCAGCCACCTCGGTCAGGGAGCCGGTTCTTTCCCGGAGAGCGAGCGCGCAGCGAAGGAAACCGTTGCTCTGCCCGTCTATCCCGAAGTTTCGGAACAGCAGATACGCTACGTCGTCGAATCAGTCTGCGAATTCGTGGCGAAAGATCAAGAGTCCGCTCTTGTGGGCGCGCGTTCGGAGTAATTGCACTTTGATCGGAGTCGTCGCCAGGGAGAATCAAACACGCGTCGTTGAAGAGTTCTTCGAACTCTTCAAGACGCCGTGGGAATTTTTCCGTCCCGGACAGAACTATGACGTCGTAGTCGCTACCACTAACGAAATTCCAGAGGTGGCGACGAAACTCCTCGTCCTCAGCAGTCCGGACAGAACGAGTCTGGATGCCCGTCTGGGTATTTCTTTCGGCGAACTTCATCAGGGAGGCATCCTTGCTGATGGTCATAATTCTTTCCCGGTTTATCGTGAGCTGTGCACATTAACTGGCGGCAATGATGTAGCCGAGTATCTCAAGCTCGGTGCAGAGACTGCAGCTCTAATATTCCAATCTGAGTACGTCACCACCGTACGACTGGGCTACGACTTATTCCATGAAGTCGAGTTCCTCCTGACGGAAGGACAACCAGTGGAGCAGGCCTCCACGCCGACTCTCGATTTACATATTGAGATGCTCCGGCAGTGGATGATGAAGGCAGGCGTTGCATTTCTGGAAGTCTCACCTACGCCGGCGCAGTACAGTTTCATCGCTTGCCTCACGCACGACATTGATTTCGTAGCTATACGGGATCACTTCTTTGATCATTCCATACTCGGATTTGTTTACCGGGCGACCCTGGGGAACTTGCGCAGTTGCATGCGAGGCCGGATTTCATTAACGCGTTTATTGAAGGGATGGTTCGCAGTCCTGTCGCTTCCGTTTGTTTATGCAGGTTGGGCGAAAGATTTCTGGGAACCGTTCGAGTGGTATTTGCAGGTAGAAAAAGATCTTCCAGCAACTTACTTCCTGATCCCGTTCAAGCGTAGAGCAGGGGAAAAAGTTGCGAGCGCCGGCGCTGCACGTCGTGCCACTGCCTATGACGTCAGTGACTTGGGAAAACAAACTGCCAACCTGCTGAAGCATGGTTGCGAACTTGGCGTTCACGGGATTGATTCCTGGCACGATGTCGAAAAGGGTAGCGCTGAGATCGCGGCTGTAACATCGGTTACCGGCAAATCGGCGAGCGGCATCCGGATGCACTGGCTGTTAAACGATTCCAATACCTTCTCCGTACTCGAGCAGGCGGGATACGCATACGATTCGACGGTCGGGTACAACGAGACCGTTGGTTATCGGGCGGGAACCAGCCAGGTATTCCGTCCTTTGTCAGCGAATACATTGCTGGAACTCCCCATGCACATTCAGGATGGGGCGTTATTTTATCCGCAACGACTCGACCTCACCGAGCCTGAAGCTGAGAAGCGTTGCCAGGAACTGGTCACGAATTCCAAAAAATTCGGTGGAGCACTTACCTTACTCTGGCACGACCGAAGCCACGGGCCGGAACGTTTTTGGGGTGAGTTTTACGCCAGCATGGTGCAAAACTTAAAGTCGAGCAATGTCTGGTTCGGTTCTGCCGGGCAGATAGTTGACTGGTTTCAAAAACGGCGCGAAGTTCAATTTGCAGGCAATACCCCGCGTCTTCGCCAGAATGTAAAGCTCCCCAGCCCTCCCCTCAATATCAGAATTTACGATCCGCGCAATACTACCGGACCCAGTCAGATTGATTTGTCCTGGGACGGCACAAATAATCGCGAATTGGAGCAGTCGCTCAGAAGAGTTTTTGATCCAGCCATGAGTAATGCCTCCTCCCCAGTCACAACTAATACTGAAGTCCCTTCAATTTTATGAAATCTGTTTGCGTCATCGTCCAACATTGCTACGACATTGATATTCGAGTAAGGCGCAAGGCCCAGGCGCTTATAGCCGAGGGATACTCTGTCGATGTATTAGGTCTTCAGGGGTCTAATCCACAGAAGCAGTACACCGTGGACGGCGTGCATGTGTATACGATCGCGCTGGGAAAGAAACGCGGCTCGCAGATTCGCTACGCGTTCGAATATTTTGCTTTTCTAGCTTGGGCGATGTGGCGACTGACGTTTCTGATGCTGCGGCGCAAGTACTCCATGGTTGAGATCAACACCCTGCCGGATTTCCTCGTGTTTGCTGCGATATTCGCCAGATGGATGGGCGCGAAAGTCGTTCTCGATATGCATGAAATTACTCCTGAGTTCTACATGTCGAAATATGGTATTCCGGAGAGTTCCTTTTGGATCCGCGCCCTAAAATTTCAGGAGAGAATCAGCTTTAATTACGCAGACCACGTACTAACCATTAATCAGCCGATTCAGGATTTGCTCGAGGGCCGGGGTCTTGATGGCGAGAAGTCGACCATTATCATGAACTCGGCAGATGAATCGCGCTTTGCGTCTTTTTTCAAACTTGCCGGAGCCAAAGATCCAGACAAGTTCGTGATGATGTACCACGGCACCCTCACCCGTATTTACGGGCTTGATCTTGCGATCGAAGCTTTCGCAATGGTCCATGAACAGATGCCCGGAGCTGAATTTTGTATTTTGGGATCAGGCACTGAGAAGGAAGCACTGAGCAAACTTGCCCAAGAGCGTGGGCTCGGTTCAAAGGTGAAGTTGCTCGGACAGGTTCCTCCCGGAGATATTCCTGGATACCTCAGCAAATGCGACGTCGGTATTCTTCCCATCCGCAGTGATGTGTTTCTGGAGTTCGCGTCGCCGAACAAACTCCCCGAGTTCATCGTTATGGGTATACCGGTCATCATTTCCCGACTGCGCGCCATCCGCTCCTACTTTAGCGACGATGCGTTAGCTTTCTGCACGCCAAACAATCCAGAAGACCTGTCGAAGCAGATGTTGCGCATTTACAAAGATAAACAGTTGCGCGCTTTGCTGGTCGTCAAAGCCAAAGAAGAATACGCACCGATCTCGTGGGATGTCATGAAAAAGCGCTATGTGGACATGGTCGAAAACATCGTCGGTTCCGCGCGCGACACCCGGCCCTCAACCATGGTGCAGTCGGTCGGCGGCGTTCAGTAATCCAAATTCAATGAACATTTCAGAGAATGTCTGATCGCAGCCAACTCGATGTTACGTCTGCAGTCCAGCAACTTCTGGCGTACTGTCAGAAAAATAACTGGGCGGGACATGATCCTTACGATGCTTTGAACAGCAAACTTTTCAAAGCTGCGCCTTTTTTGAACTCCAGGATCCCGCGGCTGGTTTTGACACAGCTGCTAAAACGCAGCCCGATCGATGTTCGCGGACTGTTGCGGATTCCTAAAACCCAGAACGCGAAAGCTATCTCGCTTTTTTTATCTGCGTTTCTGAAGTTGTCCAAGGCGGGACTTCTGCAGCAGGAAGAGCTGGTTGGACAGATGATCGAATTGTTGATTGCCTTGCGCTCTAAAGATACTTCCTACGATTGCTGGGGATACAGCTTCCCCTGGCAGACCCGCACGATTGTTGTGCCAGTGGCAAGCCCGAATCTGGTATGTACGACATTTGTCGCGATGGCGATGCTTGACGCTTACGAAGATCGGCACGATGATCGCTGCCTGACGATGGGGACTAGCTCCGCAGAGTACATCGTCAACGAACTTTTCTGGGAAAATGCATCGGCGTGCGGGTTCAGCTATCCGCTGAAAGGTCTGCGCAGCGAGACGCACAACGCGAATTTGCTCGCCGCTGCTTTCCTGTGCCGGGTTTATAAGCACACGGGAAAGCAAAAGTTTCTGGATGTCGCCATGAAGGCTGCCCGCTATTCTGCGAATTTTCAGCAGGAAGACGGTTCCTGGTTCTACGGTGAAGGCGCAAAGCAACGCTGGATCGATAACTTTCACACCGGTTATAACCTCGATGCTCTTCAAAACATCGGACGGATCTTAAATACCAGTGAATTTGAGTCGCACGTGCAGAAGGGCTTTGCCTTCTACAAGGCGCATTTTTTTCGCGAAGATGGTGCAACCAGATACTTTCATGACCGCACCTACCCGATCGATATCCACTGTGTAGCGCAAAGTATTATCAGCCTGATCGCTTTCAAACACCTCGATTCTAGAAATGTGGAATTGGCGAACTCAGTGTACCGCTGGGCGATGAAGCACATGTGGGATGAACGTGGCTTCTTTTACTATCGGGTCGTACAGATAGGAACCATCCGGACGTCGTATATGAGGTGGTCGCAGGCGTGGATGCTCTTGGCATTGACCACACTGGCCTGTGAGAGTAACACCAAAGATCTGCAATTTCATGATTCCGGAGTGTTAACTAAAGCATGACTCTACCATCTTACGTTCTCATCACTCCGGCGCGAAATGAAGCCAAGTTTATTGAATTGACATTGAAATCCATGGTGGCGCAAACGTTCCCTCCTCTTAAATGGATCATTGTCAGCGACGGATCAACCGATGGTACCGACGAGCTAGTGGAGAAATACGCAGCTGACTATGCATGGATAGAGCTGGTCCGAATGCCGGAGCGTCGCGAACGGCACTTTGCCGGGAAAATTCATGCTTTTAATGCAGGTTATGAGCGAGTGAAGGTCCTTGATTATGATTTTATCGGCAGCATGGATGCGGATATTTCTTTCGATCCGCATTACTTTTCTTTTTTGCTCGACAAGCTTCTCCAGAATCCCGCGCTCGGTCTCGTTGGTACCCCGTTTAAAGACACTTCAATGTATGACTACCGCTTCGTCAGCGTGGAGCATGTTTCGGGCGCCTGTCAGTTTTTCCGCCGTCAATGTTTCGAAGATATAGGCGGATACGTGCCGGTTAAGACTGGAGGCGTGGACCATATTGCGGTCATGACCGCCCGGATGAAAGGGTGGAAGACGCGAACGTTTACTGAGAAGATTTGCCTTCACCATCGGAAAATCGGTTCAGCTGATCGCGGGGCATTGCGGGCCAAGTTCAAGGATGGGACTTTGGACTATGCTCTGGGAGGGCACCCGCTTTGGGAAGTATTTCGCACCTGTTATCAATTGACTAGGAAACCATACCTCGTCGGTGGAGCGATGCTAGCAACCGGCTACTTGTGGGCGATGCTGCGGCGAATAGAAAGGCCCATTTCGCAGGAACTCGTGTTGTTCCGCAGGCGGGAACAAATGCAACGCCTGAGGAAGTTTCTTACTGGGAGAATACATTCTCGCCCGAGTGATGCGGTTATTTCGCAATGACGCCGGTACAATCTATGTCTGATTCTTCCATCCACCGCCACTCTAGCGGCGAACCGGAATCAATCCCCGTAAATGCTGTCCGTGGTTCTCTTATTTTGAACGCGGACGATTGGGGACGCGACATGCGTACTACGAATGCGATGCTGGACTGCATCGGCGTAGGAACGGTCTCCTCCGTGAGCGCGATGGTGTTCATGGAGGATTCAGAAAGGGCTGCGGCGATCGGCCGCGAACGAGGCGTGGATGCTGGCTTGCATCTCAATTTCACTACCCCGTTCTCGCAGCTCGAGAGCCCTCCGCGTTTGATGGAAAAGCAACAGAAATTGGGTCGCTATTTGCGGCGGCATCGTCTCGCTCAAATCATGTTTCATCCGGGCCTTGCGAATGCGTTTGAGTATGTTGTAAAGGCTCAACTAGACGAGTATCAGCGTCTTTACGGAGCTCAGCCGCAACGCATTGATGGTCATCACCATATGCATTTATGCGCCAACGTGCTTATGGGAAAACTACTTCCTGCTAAGTCCCTGGTACGAAGAAATTTTTCATTCCAGGCAGGTGAAAAAGGGATTTTGAATAGGAGTTATCGCCGGTGTATCGACAGTGTGCTCAAGCGCCGTCATCGTATTGCCGATTACCTATTCCAACTCTTGCCCCTTGAACCGTCACTTCGCCTTGAAAGGATATTCGCCCTTGGAAGGCATTCCATCGTGGAGGTTGAAACCCATCCGGTAAATGCAGGCGAGTATCGGTTCCTCATGGATGGTGAGATATCGCGATTAGCCAAAGGAATTGCGGTCGCCTCACATTTCGCAGTACCTGATGACGTGAATCACCTATGAGCCAATGGAACACCATGCATTCCTCAAGCAACAATAACCCCAGCCCGCGACAAAAAAAACAGGGTGATTTCATCATCGATAGGGATGATCCGATATTGATAACCGGGGCAGCCGGATTTATCGGCTCCAGGGTGGTACAGAGCTTGTTAGACATTGGATTTCGCAACTTGCGCTGCTTCGCCAGGCCGTCTAGCGATGTGAGTAGCCTTCCCGGAGGGAACGGGGATACTCGAGTACAAATCTACCGGGGAAACTTATTATCTCGTGAAGATTGTCTTGCCGCTGCCAAAGATGTGAAGGTGATTTATCACTTGGCCGCTGGACGCGGAGAAAAATCCGTTCCCGATGCTTTCATGAATTCAGTTGTAACTACGCGTAACCTTCTCGAAGCAGTCGTGCAAAATGCCTGCTTGAAGCGTTTTGTGAACATCAGTTCGTTTGCGGTTTATACGAACTGTAACAAGCGCAGGTGGCGGTTGATGGATGAGACTTGCCCGGTCGAAGCACATCCTGAACTCCGTAGTGACGCATACGATTTTGCCAAAATCAAGCAGGATGCGATTGTTTCGGATTATGGCGCAAGATTCGGAATTCCCTGCGTTATCGTTCGTCCCGGATATGTCTACGGGCCTGGCAAAGAGGCGATTACCGGACGCGTCGGGCTCAATACTTTTGGAATATTTTTACACCTCGGAGGGTTCAATAAGATTCCTCTCACCTTTGTGGACAATTGTGCTGACGCGATTGTTCTTGCCGGATTGAAGGAGGGGATTGACGGAGAAGTGTTTAACGTAGTGGATGATGATCTACCCTCTAGCTATTTCTTTCTGCGCCAGTACAAACAACGTGTGAAAAAGTTTCGATCGATTTACGTCCCCCACGTTATAAGTTATGCGCTCTGTTATTGGTGGGAGCGATATTCTGCTCGTTCTCGGGAACAATTACCTCCGGCCTTCAATCGTAAGAAATGGCATTCTTACTGGAAGAGGACACGTTACAGCAATGAGAAATTAAAAAGCATGATGGGATGGGAACCCAAAGTGTCGATGAAAGATGGGCTTGATCGATATTTTAACGGGTGTCTGGATCGGATCTTCCTTGCTTAAGATCGCCATTGTAGGCTGCGGCAAAATAGCAGATTCGCATGCGTCGCAAATTCAGCGGATCAGCGGATGTGAAATGGTTGCCGCCTGCGACCGCGAACCATTGATGGCGCAGCAGTTTTATGAGCGATTTCCGGTCAAACAACATTTCGCCGATTTGAATGAGCTTTTCCGTCAAGCAAAACCCGATGTGGTTCATATCACAACGCCACCGGGAAGTCACTTCGAACTTGCAAAGCTATGTCTGGAGCGGGGAAGTCACGTTTACGTCGAGAAGCCGTTTACTCTCTATGAACACGAGGCACAAAAGCTGATTGCCCTTGCATCGGAGCGCAACCTCAAGATTACAGCTGGCCATGATGATCAATTTGGGCATGCAGCGCGGCGGATGCGCGCACTCATACAAAGTGGTTACTTGGGCGGTGCACCAGTCCATATGGAAAGCCACTATTGTTATGAGATGGGGAACTCGGCTTACGCGAATGCGCTGCTGAGCGACAAGCAGCATTGGGTGCGACGCCTACCGGGAAAATTATTACAAAACATCATCAGTCACGGTATTGCCAGAATTGCAGAGCATCTGACCGGGGATTCGCTTCAAGTCATAGTTCACGGTTTCACTAGTCCGTCTCTTAGAAAACGCGGGGAAGCTGAAATCATTGATGAACTGCGAGTAATTATCTCGGAGAGCGAACGCACCACGGCCTATTTCACCTTCTCTTCACAAATGCGGCCATCGCTTCATCAATTCCGTATTTACGGGCCCAAGAATGGATTATTTTTGGATCACGATCAGGATATTCTCATCAAGTTTCGCGGAACGCGACACACGAGCTATGCCGAAAAGTTCATCCCTCCAGTAGCTTTCGCACGCCAGTATCTGCAGAATCTGAAAACGAACGTCGGAAGCTTTCTGGCCAAAGACTTCCACATGAAATCAGGGATGAAATATTTGATCGAATCTTTTTACCGTTCAATCGTCGAGGGTACAGAAGCGCCGATTCCCCATCGAGAGATCCTATTGGTAGCAAGAATCATGGATTCTATCTTTGCCCAGCTGGAAGTCCAAAAATCGCAATTGGCGATATCCGATCCGATCTGTTTGCAGGTTCCCCTGCCGCAATGATGAGTTCACTCCAGCGCGGCCATGTTTAAAAATGGATTGCATACGATCCCAACTCGAGGTATATTGCTGACGGATATTCTAGTTTTCCTCCCTCTTATAATTTGACGTGCGGACACGATACCAAATTTATATTCCCCGGTAGCTTAGCCTGGTAGAGCACCTGACTGTTACTCAGGAAGGCGCAGGTTCGATCCCTGCCTGGGGAGCCATCTTGTCGCGCATACAACCTGCAAGTCACCTGCGATCTCCGTGCGGGTGGTTCTTCAGTTGTCACCCTAAATGACCAAACAATCTGTAGAAATTAGAGTCAAAGGAAAAACCATACGTGTTCCTTCTGCCTGTATCGATGGGAGGACTGTCATTTCTACGGGTAGTTGGCTAAAGATCGCTTCAGTGATGGATGAAGAATTGACCGAAGGTGACACGATTGCCGATCCGGACAGCTTCACCACAGCCTTGAAACGATCGGATTTGCACGCCGATATCCTGACCTTTGCACAGAAATTACCTGACACTGCTCCACGGTACAAATTCCATATGGAATGGGACAATCTAGCAGTGGTCCCTATCACCACTTATGCGGAATGGCTGGAAAAGCGGACGGAATATGACGTTCGAAAAGCTGTCAAGCGGGCCAAGAAACTTGGAGTCGAAGTTCGTTTGGCGGAATTCAACGAAGCATTCGTGCACGGAATCTGTGGTATCTACAACGACAGTCCGCTTCGGCAGGGGACTGCTTTCTGGCATTACCAAAAAGATTTTGCAGCTGTACAGCTCGAAAACGCGACGTATCTGGAACGGAGCGCTTTTGTAGGGGCCTACTTCAACGACGAGCTGATTGGGTTTATCAAGATGGTTTACGTGGACAATATCGCAACCACGTTGCAGGTCATTAGCCAGAAGAAACATTTTGATAAAAAACCCACCAATGCGTTAATTGCAAAGGCAATTGAGATTTGTGAAGCCAAGGGGGTTTCGCACTTGGCGTATGGCAGCTACATCTACAATGATCCCAAAAGTTCGCTCACTGAGTTCAAGCGTCGTAACGGATTCGAAAAAGTCTTGCTGCCGAGGTACTACATCCCTTTGACACTGAAAGGGAAATTAGCATTGAAGTCAAAACTTCATCATTCTCCTGCGGCGTTGGTTCCGAAGCCTGTGCTCACGTATCTGCGCCACGCCAGAAACTTCTGGCATCAACGCAAAGCAAAAACTTTCGCGCATTCCTCGTAAAAATCATGCCAGGAATCGTTGGTCTTATCACGAAAATGCCTCGCGAATGGGCTGAGCCGCAGCTCCGGCAAATGTTGGAATCCATTTGCCATGAATCTTTTTATTCAATGGGGACTTGGGCTGACGAATCTTTAGGTGTTTACGTAGGCTGGGTTGCGCACAAGGGCTCGTTTTCCGATGGGATGCCGCTGCTCAACGAAAAAGAAAATGTCATTTTGACATTTTCAGGAGAGGAGTACGCTGAACCTGGCCTTCGTGCTCATCTCAAACAAAGAGGCCATACTTTCTCCGCTGATGGGCCTTCTTACTTGGTTCATTTCTATGAGGAAGATGCAGATTTTCCTCTTGGGCTCAATGGAAGATTCCACGGGTTGCTCGTAGACCGGTTGCGTAATACAGCAGCACTATTCAACGATCGGTATGGTATGCACCGGACGTACTATCACGAGTCGAAAGAAGCGTTCTATTTTTCCGCGGAAGCCAAGGCGATCTTGAAAGTGAGGCCTGGACTTCGCAGAGGGGATACTCAGGCATTAGGTGAGTTTGTTTCCCTAGGATGTGTGGTCGCAAATCGCACGATATTCCAGGGCGTACATGTCCTCCCTCCTGGTTCACTTTGGACTTTCCGTCGGGGAACAATTGAGCAAAAAAAAACTTACTTCACGCCGCGTGAGTGGGAGCAGCAAAATAAGTCTGAGACCGAATCTTACTACCAGCAGCTGAAAGAAGTTTTTTCTCGCAATCTTCCGCGATACTTTAAAGACAGCCAACCCATGGGGATGTCCCTGACCGGCGGTTTGGATACGCGGACAGTGATGGCGTGGCAAAAATTCTCTCCTGGAGAATTTCCTTGTTACACCTATGGCGGGACCTACCGCGAATGTCGAGACATCGCTGTTGCGCGCAAAGTAGCAGCCATCTGTCAGCAGCCATATCGTGTAATACAGGTGGGCGAAGAGTTCCTTACGAACTTTGCTCGCTATGCCGAAAGGAGTGTGTACCTAACGGACGGATGCATTGATCTGCTACGCTGCCCAGATTTGTATGTAAGCGAAAAGGCGCGGGAGATTGCGCCGGTCAGAATAACCGGGCTTTACGGAGATGAGGTGCTTCGTTGTGCCCGGGCGTTCAAGCCTATGACCACTGTGCCATCTCTGTTTCATCCTGAATTTCTGATCGATATCCGCCGGGCGGAGTCTACATATGCGGAGTTGGTGAAGGACCATCCCCTTTCTTTTTCGGCCTTCCGCCAGGCTCCCTGGCATCACCACGGGATTCTCATGCTGGAAGAGTCCCAACTAACGGTGAGGACGCCGTTCTTGGATAATGATCTTATCCGTACACTTTTTCTTGCGCCAAACTCGGTGATGGAGAACAACGAAGTACGGCTGCGCTTGATTAGCGACGGCAACTCTGCTCTTCGACAAATCCGCACGGATCGAGGCTTTGGAGGGCCTCCAAATCTACTTGCCGGAGCTGCTGCACGGCACTATCAGCAATTTACGTTTAAGGCTGAATATGCATACGACTACGGCATGCCACAGTGGGTGTCTCAGATTGATAGGGTTTTTCGTCTGCTGCATTTGGAACGTCTTTTTCTGGGCCGGCACAAGGTATACCATTTCAGGGTCTGGTATCGTGACAAACTCACGAAATACGTTCAGGAGATGCTGCTCGATTCATGCACTCTTTCGCGCCCATATCTAAAACGTGATGAAGTAGAGAAAATAGTCCGTGGACACCTCAAAGGGAATCGAAACTATACGCTTGAGATCCATAAATTATTGACCCTAGAGTTGATACACCGGCTTTTCCTGGATTCGAAATGATTATTGTCGGCACCATCCTCTACATTATCGGGATACTGGAACTTTTCCTGATTAATCGGGACCGGCAATCGCGCACCTCCTGGGCCATTTGGATTTCGGTGATTTGGGCTATGCTCGGTGCTTCGCGAATGGTTTCGCAGTGGCTGAACATTGGACCGATTTACACCGCCGATCAATATCTTGAAGGTAGCCCGCTTGATCGCAACATCCTCACCGGCCTTCTGATACTCGGCCTCTTTGTCCTGGTCAGGAGGCGTAACAGAGTCGCGGCGCTGTTGCAGAGAAATGGATGGATCGTCGCACTTCTGTGCTACGGCGCTTTAAGCACGCTTTGGTCAGATTATCCGGATGTAACCTTCAAACGTTGGATCAAAGCGCTTGGAGATTTTGTGATGGTTGCGATCGTTTTGACCGATGCAGATCGCAAATCTGCCATCAAGCAATTCCTGTCAAGAGTGGGATTTTTATTGATTCCCATTTCTGTCATGTTTATCAAATATTATCCAAACCTGGGGCGTACATATAGTCGGTGGGAAGGTAAGTTGTTTTACACCGGTGTGGCGTCCGACAAAAATATGCTAGGGATGATTTGCCTGATTTTCGGGCTTGCCTGCTTCTGGCGTTTCCTATGTGCTCTACGGACTGCCCGAAGTACGGCCAGAAATAAAACGTTGCTAGCGCATGGAGTTGTGCTGATCATGACACTATGGTTATTGTGGCGGGCCAACTCCATTACCTCTATCTCTTGTTTTGCGATGGCAGGGACCTTGATGGTGCTTGTCAGTTTTCCTGCTTTTGCCCGGAAACGTGCGTTGGTACATCTGGTGGTGGTAACGGGACTGGCAATTTCTATGTCCGCCCTGTTTCTCAATGCCGGAGGATTGGTCCAGGCACTGGGACGGGATCCAACGCTTACTGGCAGAACTGACCTCTGGAAAGAAGTGGTCGCGATAAACCCGAACCGCTTTTTGGGAGCCGGTTTTGAGAGTTTTTGGCTGGGCACGCGTTTGGAAAAACTCTGGTCGATATTCCAATGGCATCCTAATGAGGCGCATAACGGTTATCTTGAGATCTACCTGAATCTGGGAGTGGCGGGGATTTTCCTGTATGTTGCCCTGATCTTGACCGGATACCGCAACATTATGCGGGCCCTGCGGCTGGATCCGGAGATCGCGCACTTGCGCCTGGCTTATTTTTTTGTCGGTATCGCTTACAATTTTACAGAAGCGGGCTTTCGCATGATGAATCCCGTCTGGATGGCATTCCTGCTTGCGATTATCGCTGTACCGCCGGCTCCGAAATTAAAGTTTCACGCACCGCAACCCAACTTGGCGGAAGTCCCCATTGCCGTGCCCGAAGCCGCTGAAATATTTTGACCATTGCTCGCTCTCCCTGATTGAAAAATTCATGGTGACGGAAGCACCCTCAGAAACCCACCACGATTGCGCCCGGCAGCCGGGTGGCGCTGAAGTTCTACCTCGGAAAAATCCGCGGGACGGCATTGTTGCCACCCTGCTGACTGGTGGTTTCGACCGCCCTTACGCGTTCGGCTTGGCTATGGAACTCAGCAAAAAGAACATCGCACTCGATGTAATTGGTAGTGACGAAGTGGACAGTCCGGAGATGCACACTACGAACGGATTGCGCTTCATGAATCTGCTCGGAGCTCAGCCTCGTCAGGCGAATCTGCTACGCAAGCTTTCCCGTGTGGCTGCATATTACCTGCGTCTACTGCGTTACGCGGCCACGGCTGATCCTAGAATTTTTCATATCCTTTGGAACAATAAATTCCAGTTATTCGACCGTACCCTTCTCATGCTCTATTACAAGGCACTGGGAAAGAAACTTGTGTTTACCGCTCACAACGTGAATGCCGGGAAAAGAGACTCCTGTGACAGCTGGCTCAATCGTTTGACCCTACGCATCCAGTACAACCTCTGCGATCACATTTTCCTGCATACCGAACAGATGAAGCAGGAACTTTCACGGGACTTCGCCGTGCCCGCACACAAAACGACCGTCATTCCTTTTGGCATTAATAATTCAGTGTCCGACACCGCTCTCACTTCCGCTCAAGCTAAGCAGCGTTTGGGGCTGCGGGGGGAGGAGAAGACGATCCTATTTTTTGGCAATATCGGTCCCTATAAAGGGCTCGAATACCTAGTTGAAGCCTTCCATCTGGTCGCTGCCCACGACCCCTTCTACCGGCTGATCATTGCCGGCAAGCCGCGTGGAAGTTGTGAGCCATACCTACAGCAGGTTCAAGAAATTATTCGGCGCAACTCCAGTGGAGAACGGATCTTACAGAAAATCGAATACATCCCGGACGATGACACGGAGATCTACTTCAAGGCCGCTGATCTGCTGGTGCTGCCTTATAAGCAGATTTTTCAAAGTGGGGTCTTGTTCCTGGGCTATAGCTTCGGCCTTCCCATACTGGCCACCGACGTTGGCTCTCTGCGTGATGACATCATCGAAGGCAAGACCGGCTTGGTTTGTAAACCTTGCGATGCGGCGGACCTGGCTAGATCGATCGAAAAGTATTTCTCAAGCGAGCTGTTCAGCAATCTGAACCTGCATCGCCAGCACATTCGTGAGTTTGCCACTGCGCGCCACTCGTGGGATGTTGTGGGAAATAAGACCCGCGCGGTTTATCAAGAATTGTTGGGTTAAATTGGCTCCTTTTTTGCCGATAAAACAGAAGTGCATCTCGCTTCGCGGGAGGATAAATCTAAGCATGCACATTGCACACACCTCACTATATCGGAGGCCCGGACTGAGCGATGTCACGGTCAAAACCTACGCCGGATGGCTGGGAGGAAACTGGCCGTGAAACCGCTGGTATCAATTTTGATCCCCGCGTATAACGCGGAAGAGTGGATTTCGGACACGTTACGTTCGGCTATTGCGCAGACGTGGAAGAACAAAGAGATCATCGTGATCAACGATGGTTCCAAGGACAATACCGCGGATGTAGTACGGCAGTTTGAATCGCAAGGCGTGCGTTTGGTTACACAGCAAAACCAGGGAGCCGCAGCCACACGGAACGCATGTTTTGCCCTGAGCCAGGGAGATTACATCCAGTGGCTAGATGCCGACGATCTTTTGTCTCCCGAAAAGATTTCCCGGCAAATTGCTGCGTTGGATGAAAAATGCACCAAGCGGACGCTACTTTCTGGTGGATGGGCATATTTTATTTATCGTTATTATCAGGCGAAATTCGTTCCCACTCCGCTGTGGTGTGATCTCTTGCCAGCAGAATGGCTTTTGCGGAAGATGGAATTGAATCTTCACATGCAGACTGCTACCTGGTTGGTGAGTCGGGAACTCACGGAAGCTGCCGGACCATGGAATGTAAAGTTGTTGGGTGATGATGATGGTGAATATTTCTGCCGAATTCTCTTGGCTAGTGATGGCGTACGCTTTGTCCCAGATACCCGTGTTTACTACCGCAAGCCGGGAGCAGGTAACCTAAGCCACATCGGAAGCTCGGGGTCAAAGATGGAGCGGCAGTTGGATTCGATGGAAATGCACATTCGCTATCTGCGCTCACTCGAGGATAACGAAAGAGTTCGTGCAGGCTGTGTCCAGTATCTTCAGAATTGGGTGCTCAATTACTATCCCGAACGCCTCGACTTGTTTGCGAGAGCGCAAGTCATGGCCAAAGAACTGGGAGGAGAGCTGCATGAGCCCCGCTTGTCATGGAAGTATTCCTGGATTAAAGCAATTTTCGGTTGGCACCTAGCCAAACGAGCCCGCATGGTACTACCCCAGTTTCGTTGGAACGTTGCGCGGACCTGGGATCGCGTAATGTATCGCATGAACAGTCATCTCCCCCAGTTACGTTAATAACTTAGAATATTTCGGCGACAGGAGACCGGGCAAAGATGGTCATCACAAGCACTCCCCTTCGTATTTCATTTTTTGGCGGCGGTACCGACTATCCGGTCTGGTACCGCGAGCATGGCGGAGCCGTGCTTTCTACGACGATTAACAAGTCGTGTTATATCACCTGTCGCTACCTCCCCCCTTTCTTTGAGCACCATAGCCGCGTTTCCTATTCAAAAGTGGAGAACGTCGTCAAAAACTCAGCCATCGAACATCCTTCTGTGCGTGCCTGCTTGCAATTTATGAAGATGGAGCAAGGTGTAGAGATCCATCACGTTGCCGACCTGCCTGCGCGTACCGGACTCGGTACTAGTTCTGCTTTTACGGTGGGTCTTTTGCTGGGACTCTACGCGCTTAAAAATCAAATGCGGGACAAGCATTCTCTAAACGCGGACGCGATCCACGTCGAGCAAAATATCGTGAATGAGACCGTGGGGTCGCAGGACCAGACCAGCGCTGCGTACGGAGGTTTCAACCGGATCAATTTCAATATCGGCGGCGATATCGAGGTGAACCGAATCATGACTGCTCCAGAAAGGTTGGCCTCGCTCGAGGGGCATCTGGCCCTATTCTTTACAGGTTTCTCTCGCACTGCCTCGGAAATCGCCACTGAGCAAGTGAAAATTACGCCACATAAGAAGAAGGAATTGGAAACCATGTATCAGCTGGTTGGTGAAGCAGAATCGATTGTCACCAGCCCAAACCGTTCGCTAGATGAATTCGGAAAACTGATGCACGAAAGTTGGCAAATCAAACGTTCGCTGACGCAGAAAATTTCCAACTCGAACATCGACGAAATCTACGAGGCCGGCCTCAGTGCAGGTGCATTAGGTGGAAAATTGTTAGGTGCGGGCGGCGGAGGCTTCATGCTTTTCTATGTTTCGCCAGAAAAGCGGGTGGCATTGCGCCAGCGTTTGAAAAAGCTGTTGTGCGTTCCCTTTGGGTTTTCCACCAAGGGGAGCCATATCGTGGTTTACGAGCCGGAACAGGAGTACGATCAGTCCACGATTCAGGAACGTTCCGTCGTCTATGCGCAGCATGGCTGATGTGAGTGACTGTACACGTCTTCAATCCGCTGGCAGATTCTCGTTGGGATGACTTTGTAAGGGACCACCCGCAGGCATCGGCATTTCATCAACGTGGCTGGCTTGAGGCGCTAGCTCGCACCTATGATTATGAGCCTTTGGTTTTAACCAGTGCTCCGCCGTGGCAACCATTAAGTAACGGAATTGTCTTCTGCCGGGTTTCCAGTTGGCTTACTGGAAGCCGACTGGTTTCCCTGCCATTTGCCGATCATTGCCAGCCTTTGGTTCGGAACCAGGACGAAATTGAAGAATTCACGCAATGGCTCCGAACAGAATGTGATCGTCAACAATGGAAGTATATTGAACTGCGCCCACTAAATGCGCAGGGCACGATTTCTGTTATACCGGCCGACCGGGCTTTCTACTTCCATGAGCTGGATCTGAATCCCTCAGTAGGCCAGCTTTTTGAGCGGCTACATAAAGATTCGATCCAACGGAAAGTCCGCCGCGCGGAACGAGAAGGACTTACCTGTGAGGCTGGCAGTTCATCATCCTTGAAAGCCGCTTTTTACTCGTTGTTGCTTACTACTCGCAGGCGTCATAAATTGCTGCCACAGCCACGAATATGGTTTAAAAACCTTTGTGAATGCATGGGAGATACCTTACGGATCAGGGTGGCCCGAAAGGGAAGCATGCCGATTGCAGCCATCATGACTTTACAGCATCGTTCAACCATCATCTACAAGTACGGGTGTTCGGACGAACGCTTCCACAACCTGGGGGGCATACCATTTCTATTTTGGAAGTTAATTGAGGAGAGTAAGGCCACAGGCGCAGAAGTGATTGATTTTGGGCGCTCGGATCTCGATCAACCTAGCCTGATCACTTTCAAGGACAAGTTTGGCGCCAGCAAGAGACTCTTGACATATTGCCGCTACGCGAATTTACAGGTAAAAAAAGGGGTCAGTCCTTTGAATTGGCGCGGAGTTCGGCATGTTTTCTCGATCCTTCCCAATATGGCCTTAGCGGCTGGTGGGAGGCTTTTATACAGGCATATGGGTTAGTGAGTTGGCCCTCTCAGAGGGACCTTGTAGGAAAGTTTGGAAATTTGCTCTCTACCCTATGTCACTCTAATAATGTAACTTGTGACCTGACGGTCATGACCAAAAGACCAATATTCGCCATATTTCATGCGGTCCAAAATGTACTTTCGTGCCTTGAGCGGGTACGTCCCTTTGCGTAGAGTTGCATTAGGACGCCCCAAAAATAATCCCCCGGGGGCATTGGCGAATAGAGGCTTAAGGCTTGGCTCCGGTGGGTTCTAAATAAGGTCGCGTAAAGCTGCCGGTTTAGATACTGATTCCGAAATTAAGGGGCGTTACGGAGCAAAATGAGAGTCAACAAGCAGCTTATCTTCCCCCTAATTTCTTCGATCCTGCTTTGTTTCTCCGGATTCGCCTACGCACAACAATGGGCTGGCGTTTTAGATCCCAGCCGCGCAATTGATTGGAGCAATGCCGGCGTATCGACAGGGATTCCCGCTCGCACAACCAACTGCGCGACATTGAATCCAGGTGCAACTGCTGCTCAAATTAATAGTGCAATTAGCAGTTGCGCTAGTGGGCAGACAGTTTTCCTGAATGCCGGTACTTACAATCTATCTTCAGGCATTAGCTTTATCGGCAAAAACAATGTTACATTGCGTGGCGCAGGAGCCGACCAGACGAAACTAGTTTTTAGCGGAAACGTTAATTGCCGTGGATTTGGCAGCAGTATCTGCCTTGCGAGTTCGAATAATCCAGGGATGCCCAGTCCGAATAACTCCGCCAACTGGACCGCAGGATATACAAAAGGTACAACCACACTCACATTTAGCAGCACCTCCGGTATGGCGGTCGGCAACGTTCTCATACTCGATCAGGCAGACGATGGTTCGGATACTGGCGGAATTTACGTTTGCGCCAGTTCGGCTTGTGCTGGTGAAGGCGGAAACTCCTATGGACGCAAGGGACGGGCGCAACAGCAGCTCGTGAAAATCACCGCGATAAGCGGAAACAATGTGACCATTACCCCAGGTCTATACATGCCCAATTGGAGCAGCAGCAAGAGCCCCGGAGCAACTTGGGCAACGGGCGGGATGTCTGGCAATGGCGTAGAAAATTTGTCAATCGACAGCAACAATAGCGGAGGTATGGCGGCTATTGTGCTGCTGTATGTTTCTGACTGCTGGGTAAAAGGCGTCAAATCCACGAATGCAAATCGAAGCCATGTCTGGCTTTATCAAACGGTGCATAGTACCGTTCGAGACAGCTATTTCTATGGTACGCAAAATTCCGCCTCCCAGAGTTATGGCGTCGAAGCCTTCTCGGCTTCCGATAATCTCGTCGAAAACAATATATTTCAGCATGTGACAGGCCCAATCACGGTGAATGGTGCCGATACGGGTTCGGTTTGGGCGTATAACTACGCCATTGATGACAATTACTCCGTTTCAGCGAACTGGATGATCCCGAGCATCATTGCACATGAGTCGGGAATTGCGATGGATCTCTTCGAAGGAAACGATGGGCTTGGTTTTGAAGGCGATGATATTCACGGGACACATCATTTCCTGACCGCTTACCGGAACTATCTCTACGGAGACACTTACAACAATCCCGCCAAAACCAGTAATACTAGCGTTGTCCATTTGTGGGCTTTCAACCGCTATTTCAATATTGTGGGGAACGTCCTGGGCAGAACGGGATATTACAATAACTATGAGCAGAATTTGGGTGGCGGTTCTACCACCATTTTCTCACTTGGCGAAGGTGGAGGATCACCCAACAACCCACCTGATGATCCCCTAGTCTTAACCACATTATTCCGTTGGGGAAACTATGACACGGTGAATGGAGCGACGCGGTTTGTCACCTCTGAAGTACCTAGTTCACTGGGCCAGTTTCGCACTCTGGTTCCGAGCACTCAGTCGCTGCCCCCATCGTTTTATCTCGACACAAAACCGGGATGGTGGGGCAATAATGCACCGTGGCCGGGCATCGGACCGGATGTCACTGGTGGAACCGGACCAGGGGGGCACGCGTACAATATTCCGGCAAAAGCTTGCTACAACAGTACTTCAAAGAGCAGTAACATTTTGAACTTCAACGCCGCGAATTGTTATGGCGCTAGCTCTGGAGGTGGTTCCTCAACTCCGCCCGCCTTGCCCAATCCTCCGACGGGACTGGGTGCAATTGTGAATTAGAGCATTTAGTAGACGAGCATTGAATTTCACCCCTTGGTTCAAACCAAGGGGTGAAAGTTCCAGCCCCCGATTTTCAGTCCCCTCCGCCTATCTTCGAATCCAAGTAAGTTTTTCTTATAATATCCAAGCTGTTATCAGCTACTCGAGACAGGAATGAAAATGACTGCATTTGTCACTGGCGCTGAAGGATTTATCGGTTCCTATCTGGTCAAATTTCTCCACGATAAGGGCTGGAAAGTCATCGGAGGACACCGTTTGCACGGGGTCGACTCATTTCCCAAGCTCAAAAATCTCCAGTTCGTACAGTGCGATCTACGGAATGGCCAGCGGGTGCAGCAGGTCATCCATGAACACCAGCCAACACATATTTTTCATCTGGGTGCGCAGAGTCTTCCCATGGTTTCCTGGTTCGATCCGGTCTATACCTTCGAATCGAACATCATGGGATCGCTGTATTTGTTTGAAGCCGTTCGCCACATGAAGAAACCGCCAGTGGTGGTGTCGGCCTGTTCTAGCGCGGAATATGGCAATGTGCCCGCTGAAGTAATTCCGGTTACCGAAGAACAGCCGATGCGACCGTTGCATCCTTATGGCATCAGCAAGTTGTGTCTCGATCTACTCGCCCGTGAGTATTACGCGGATTACAAAATTCCAGCGGTGAACGTCCGTCTGTTTAATACCACGGGGCCGGGAAAGACCAATGATGCACCATCAGACTTTGTGCAGCGGATCATCCGTATTAAAAAAGGTTTGTATCCACCGGTGCTGGAAGTAGGCAATCTGAAGCCGCAGCGTGCTTTTCTGGATGTGAAGGATACTGTAAATGGTTTCTATCTCGCTGCAACCAAAGGGAAGTACGGAGAGGCCTACAATCTTTGCGCTGCCAAGACCTATGAGATTGGGGAACTGCTGCAAATTGCCTTAAGGCTCTCCGGTGTGAAAGCCAAAGTGAAACAAGTCAAACATTTGATGCGCCCCTCGGACGAGAAAATAATCTTCGGTAAAACCGACAAAATTCGCCAAGATACCGGATGGAAACCACAACAGTCCATCGAGAACACTCTCAGTGACATGCTGAAATATTGGGACCGAGTATTGTGATGCAGGGGCCGATGGATATCTGTCCAGCAGTTCTACTAGTAGGAGGCATGGGTACGCGTCTGCGGTCTGTGGTGCCCAACGCGCCAAAGCCGCTGGCGGCCGTTGGCGGTAAGTCATTTTTGGAGCTGCTGGTGCGTCAGCTGCGTCATCAAGGTGTTCGTCGTATCGTGATGTGTACCGGTTATCTTGCCGACCAGATTCAGCAGCAATTTGGTGATGGCTGCAGATGGGACGTTTCCATTGAATATTCAAGGGAGGTACTGCCGCTTGGCACGGCGGGAGCTGTAAAGCTGGCGCAGCGATTCCTCCACACCGACTCCCAGTTCATCGTGATGAATGGCGACTCTTTTATGGAAGTCGACTTTCATCAGTTGCTCCAATTCCACCATGAGCGTAACGCCATTGTTAGCATGGCTGTGCGTCGTGTAGAAAATACCGCACGATACGGAACCGTACAAATCGAAACTGACCAGCGAGTCAAAGGGTTCATGGAAAAAAACGGTAACGAGGTGCCGGGTGTGGTCAACGCCGGTGTGTATATCTTTAATGCTCAGGTTTTGGAACAAATTCCAGAAGGTCCATCCAGCCTAGAGAAAGATGTGTTTCCCAAATTACTTGGCAAAAGCGTCTATGCATTGGAGCAGAAGGGACTATTCATCGATATCGGTACTCCGGAAGACTACGAGCGCGCGCAAAAGATTTGTGATCGCCTCTATGAGGCGGCCTCCCTCTGGCAATAGCAAAAGCGAAGAAATTTAGAGGAGGACACATGACGAATATGAATGATTTTGAACAACGAGCAATCAACACGATTAAAGCGTCGATTGCCACAAAGCAGCAGTTGTTGAGCAATACGGAATTGGTTGCGGCCGTGGCCAAAGTCAGCGAAATGATGGTTAGCGCCTTTCAAAATGGTAACAAAGTGTTCTTATTCGGCAACGGTGGTAGCGCGGCGGATTCGCAGCACATTGCCGCCGAGTTTGTAGGACGCTTTGCTTTTAACCGCCCTCCCCTTCCAGCATTGGCACTGTCGGTAAACACTTCTTGTCTGACAGCGATTGGCAATGACTATGGTTTTGACCTTGTTTTTGCCCGGCAGATTGAAGCATTGGCAAAGCCGCGTGATGTAGCCATCGGCATTTCTACTAGTGGCAATTCGCCTAACGTTCTGCAAGGACTCGCTACTGCGAAAAAGATGGGAATGCACACCGTAGCATTTGCCGGTTGTACGGGCGGAAAGATGAAGGGCGTGGCAGATTACTGTATTTGTGCTCCATCGAATGATACTCCGCGTATTCAGGAATGCCATATCCTTATTGGCCACATCATCTCAGAGCTAGTGGAAGCGACGATCTTTCATGAACAAAGCCGTATTTCTGGATCGTGATGGAGTCATCAACCGCAAAGCGCGGAAGGGTGAATACATCACCCGCTGGGAAGATATGTATTTTCTGCCCGGTGTGGTAGAAAGCATCGCCTCGCTGCGCGAAATCGGGTTCCTGATAATTGTGATTACGAACCAGCGTTGTGTTGCCACGGGACTGATCAGCATTCTTGAACTCGAGGCTTTGCATCAACGGATGCGCGATGAGTTGGCAAAGGTCGGCGCTGGGATTGACGCTATTTATTATTGCCCCCACGAAAAACAACCCATATGTGATTGCCGTAAACCTGCTCCCGGCATGTTACTGAATGCCATGCGAGAGCATAATATTGCCGCTTTTCCCTCTTGGATGATTGGTGATTCGGATATCGACATTGAGGCTGGGATAAACGCTGGCTGCAAAACTGCGCGAATTCTGTACGACGGTGAAGTAGTCAATAAAAAAGCCGATGTAACTGCGAAGTCTTTGCAAGAGGCGATCCACCAAATCCTGCAACGCGATGGGGTAGAGCATAGCGATAGAAATCTCAAGTAGCAGGCAAAAGTCAACCTGTTCCTGAGCCTAAAGGACACTCCCCATCGTGTTTGGGGAGGAAATAAAGTCTCTTTATCATGGAGTCACATTGTCTGAGAATCTCACGCAAGCCCTAAATGACCGCTATCGTTGTCCTGCCGGTTTCTTTGATTTCGCTGTAGATGGCGCGTTATCGGAAGACAAGGGCTATTTCCGTTTTGGTCTGGATGTTACCTGCTATGGCCGTTCTTCTATTGGGACAAGAGAGAAGCGCGCTGAATCCGAGCTGTTCGATACTTTTGCGGCTTTGGCCATGCGGGATTCTCAGTTGAAGCTCCCATTCGACCCGGATGAGGTGATTGATAACCTTCGATTGGAACATTATGTCAGCGAAACAGGCCTTAGCAGCCCAACCATGCTACGCAAAGTTTATTACTTCTTCCGCCCTTACATGAATCTACAAGTACGGAAGCAAATACAGAAGTTTTATGCCCGCAACTGGCGAAAGCATATATTCCCGCGGTGGCCTGTGGACACCACGGTAGAAGATTTGAGTGAAAAGCTTTTATTGCTGTCGATGCGCGCTAAGGGGACAGACAAAGTCCCATTTATCTGGTTTTGGCCGGAGGGTGCTTCGGGTTGTGTGATCATGACGCACGATGTGGAGACTGAATCTGGTCGCGATGCCTGCTCCTCATTGATGGATTTGAATGATTCGTTTGAAATCAAAGCGTCATTCCATATTGTGCCTGAAGAACGATACGCGGTCCCACCCCAATTTCTTGCAGACATCCGCAAGCGCGGATTCGATGTCGAAATCCAGGATTTCAACCATGACGGCAAGCTTTTCGACGACCGTGAAGAGTTCTTGCGCCGTGCTGCGGTTATCAATCGGCGTGCGCAGGAATATGGTGCCACAGGGTTTCGCGCAGCCGTGCTTTACCGCAAGCCCGAGTGGTACAAAGACCTTAATTTTTCCTTTGATACTTCAATCCCGAATGTTTCTACACTGGACCCTCAGCAAGGAGGCTGTTGTACGGTTATGCCGTACTTTATCGGGAACATGCTGGAGCTCCCCGTCACCACCGTGCAGGATTACACCCTATTCCATCTTCTGAATGAGCGCTCAATCAATTTGTGGAGGGAGCAGCTTAAGCTGATTCTGAGGAAAAACGGGCTGGCGAATTTTATCGTCCATCCCGACTACATCATGGAAGACGACACCAGGTCTGTTTATGAAGACCTTCTCCACGAGATTCAAACGCTGCGTGAGAAAGCTGGAGTTTGGTGTGCTCGTCCGTCGGAAGTGGATCGCTGGTGGCGTGCACGCAGCAAAATGTCTCTCGAACGAAATGGAAATTCCTGGCGAGTAGTAGGCGAAGGCTCAGAGCGTGCTGTTTGGGCTTATGCTAGGAACCTGGATGGCAATCTCTCTTATGAACTGACTGGAACCGCTGAAACCATGGCCAGAGCCTCCGGTACCGTTTAAGATCGTTAGATCGTTGTTGTGACCCACCACCCTTCACTTTCCCATCCTCCGCATTTCACCTTCTAGTTAATGCCGGTCTCAATTTTGTGAAAGCAGGTACTAAATAATAAGCACGTTGCGTGAGCATCGTGTTGGCATACCCTCGTTCACACCGGTTTTCGTCTAAAATGAATCCTTCCTACTACCCCTCCAACCGTTTAAATTGTTCAAAATCAATAACATGATTTGGATTCGAAAGTAACCTTACGAGGTTACTCGCAGGTCACCAATGGGCCATTGCACCTTCGGAGAATGGATGTAAGATTATTATGACACAGAGAAGTTAAATACCCACCCCTAAAGGTTCACCACCGTGTTGCTGTCAGACACGCCAGCGTTTACAGATGGAAGAAACTGCTTGGAACGATTCGAACAAATCAAACACTATTCAGGGATAGTAGGCCGTGAACATGCAAGCGCAGGGTCAAATCTATTCAGGACGGGAGCGGCATGAAAGTACTCTTAACAGGGCATAAAGGCTATATCGGATCCGTTGGCAGTACCATGTTGCGCGAAGCCGGCCACGAAGCGGTCGGTCTTGATACCGATCTCTTTGACGGCTGTGATTTTGGCGATGGTGTTCCCAGTATTCCTGAAGTTCGCAAAGATATCCGCGACCTGACCAAGGCCGATCTGATAGGTTTTGACGGTGTCATTCATTTAGCCGCCCTATCCAATGACCCGCTCGGCAATCTGAATGGAAATCTTACGTACGACATCAATCATCATGCTTCTGTGAAGATCGCGAAATTGGCAAAAGAAGCTGGGGTGAAGCGTTATATATTCGCATCTTCGTGCAGCACGTATGGTGCGGCGGGCGATGATTTTCTCGATGAGACAGCTTCATTGAACCCTGTTACTGCTTATGGTGAATCAAAAGTTCTTGTTGAGCGGGATGTGAAGAAATTGGCTGATGATAGCTTCACTCCGACGTTCATGCGCAACGCGACTGCGTACGGTGCTTCTCCGCGCTTGCGGTTGGATATCGTTTTGAATGATTTTGTGGCCGCGGCTATGACGACTGGCAAAATTTTCATCAAGAGCGACGGCACGCCATGGCGCCCGATTGTTCACATTCGCGACATCATGGGAGCGGCGATCACTGTGCTAACTACTGCAAAAGACAAAGTGCACAATGAGGTGTTCAACGTCGGCAGCAAGAATGAAAATTATCGCATCAGTGAACTAGCGGACATCGTAAAGGACACCGTACCGGGCTCGAAGATTGAATACGATCCCAGCGGCGGGCCAGATAAGCGTTGCTATCGCGTAAGCTGCGACAAGATCGAGCGCGTTCTCGGCTGGAAGACCAAATGGACCGCTCGCAAAGGCGCACAAGAATTGTATGAAGCTTACAAGAAAAACGGATTGACCGACGAGCAGCGCAGCCGCTATTTGCGCATCGCCACCATTACCCGTCTGTTGAAGGACGGAAAACTTGATTCATCGCTGCACTGGACCGAAGTTCCAGTGGGCACTCGTTAAACAACTGATTTTATCGTTGTAAGGAGACCTCGTTAAAAATGATTTTTACCGAAACGAAACTGAAGGGTGCATTCATCATAGATATCGAGCGGCGGGAAGACTCGCGTGGATTCTTTGCCCGCGCCTTCTGCCAGCATGAATTTGAAGAGCACGGATTGAAGCCGGTGATCGCCCAGGCAAACGTGGCTTTTAATCATAAAAAGGGAACTGTGCGTGGTATGCACTTCCAGTTTCCTCCCTCCGCGGAGACGAAACTGGTGCGTGCTACTCGCGGAGCGATCCTCGACATCATTGTGGACCTTCGCCCAGAAAGCCCCACTTATCTCCAGCACATTGCAGTGGAACTGAGCGAGGACAATAACCGCGCTCTCTATGTGCCAGAGCGCTTTGCGCACGGCTACCAGGTACTTCGAGACAAGACCGAAACCAGCTATCAGGTCGGGGAGTTTTATACGCCGGGCGTCGAGGGCGGATTGATGTACAACGATCCTCGTTTGGGACTGGAGTGGCCGCTCCCGGTGAGCGTAATCTCAGAAAAGGACCAGGCTTGGAAGGTCCTCTCTGAACAGGAAGACGAACTCAAACGCAGAATGAGTTTGGAAATGGAACCCGTGGTCCACTAGCCACGATCAAAATTTCTGAGGACACCAAATGATTCTCGTAGACACTGCACTTCAGGTACGGGAGAGCGAAGGCCGGCCTATCCGCGTGGCCTTGCTCGGCGCCGGGTTCATGTCGCATGGGCTCGCGAACCACATCGTCAATACTACGCCGGGAATGCGGTTGGTTGCTATCTATAACCGCAATCCGCAGCGCGCGTTTGATTGCTTCGAATACGCCGGAGTGAAGGATGTGGTTGCCCCGCAAGGTCAGCGCGAAATGGACTTAGCTATTCGGGAAGGAAAGGCAGTCGCAACGCACGATGCGTTTCTGCTGGCGCGATCTTCGGAAGTAGATGTTCTGGTCGATGTTACTGGCTCAGTAGAATTCGGGGCCCGTGTGGCATTTGAAGCATTCAAGAATAGGAAAGACGTAGTTCTAATGAATGCTGAGATCGATGCCACTATCGGCCCAATTATGCAAACCTATGCTGCGAAGCATGGCGTCATTTTCTCGGCGTGCGATGGTGATGAGCCGGGCGTGCAGATCAATCTCTATCGCTGGGTAAAGGGTCTTGGCCTTACGCCGCGCGTGATCGGCAATATCAAAGGCTTGCAGGATCCCTATCGCAATCCCACCACACAAAAAGGATTTGCTGAGAAGTGGGGGCAGAATCCGGCGATGGTCACCAGCTTTGCCGATGGTTCGAAGATCAGCTTTGAACAGTCCATTGTTGCTAACGCCACAGGTTTCAAAGTCATGAAGCGCGGTATGTCGCGCGGCATGGATTACAAAGATGATGTTATGAAGATCGGTAAGATCTATGACATCAACGAAGTCCGCAAGCACGGCGGAGTGATTGACTACGTTGTAGGCACGCCACTAACTAAAGTCTACGTGCTGGCAGAGCATCCTGATCCGAAGCAGCAACACTATCTCAATCTCTATAAGATGGGTGAGGGGCCGCTGTATTCGTTCTTTACGCCGTATCACCTGGTGCACTTTGAAGTACCATCAGCAATTGCCCGCGTCGTGTTGTTCCGCGATTCCCTAGCTAAGCCGTTAGCTGGGCCGGTTGTTGAAGTTTGTGCGGTGGCCAAGCGTGAACTGAAGGTTGGTGAGGTTCTGGATGACTACGGCATGTATATGACTTACGGTGAGGCTGTAAACGCCGATGAGATGTGCCGCATGAAATATCTTCCCGAAGGGCTTGTCGAGGGATGCGTGCTGAAGCACGATATCCCGAAGGATGGGGTGATCACGTATGACGACGTGACGCTGCCTCCGGGACGTCTGGCTGATCAGCTCCGCGCCGAACAGTACAAGCACTTTTTTGGCGAGACTTGGTTGGAAGAATTGGTGGCTGTACACGCGTAAGAAAGCACAAGACACAAAAAAGGGATATGAAAGTCGTTCTATTTTGCGGTGGTCTGGGAATGCGCATTCGCGATGCGGAGGACATTCCTAAACCCATGGTTCATATCGGACAGCGGCCCGTGTTGTGGCACGTGATGAAGTACTATGCGCATTATGGCCACAAAGATTTCATTCTCTGCCTGGGCTACAAGGCCGAGGCCATCAAGAGTTACTTTCTGAACTACAACGAGTGCGCATCTAACGATTTCGTGTTGTCAGGCGGTGGAAAAGATCTAAAGCTAATCAACAGTGATATCCACGACTGGCGTATCACCTTCGCTGACACAGGAATCAACTCGAATATTGGTATGCGTTTAAGGGCTGTCCAGAAATATCTGGAAGGGGAAGAAGAATTTCTAGCCAACTACAGCGACGGACTAAGCAACCTGCCGCTTGATGTACAGCTCGATCACTTTCGTAAGCAAAACAAGATCGCCAGTTTTGTATGCGTGAAGCCAAACCTTAGCTACCACACGGTGACCATCGAGCGCGGCAACGGCAGCCTGGTGTCCGATATTCATCCGATGACCACCGACGATCTGCGCATCAACGGCGGATACTTCATCTTCAAAAAACAGATATTTGATTACATGAAGGACAAGGAAGAGCTTGTAATTGAGCCTTTCCAGCGGCTGCTCAAAGAGAAACAGCTGATCGGTTATTCCTACGACGGTTTCTGGGAGAGCATGGACACCTTCAAAGATCGCCAGCATCTGGAAAGCCTCGCCGCTGGTGGCCAGGCCCCGTGGGAAATCTGGAAGAAAAACGGGAGCAAGCGGTAGCAGCAACTCATGCTCTCGATTACCTCACTGCAAAACGGCGATCCTCTTAAGGTCCTCTGCATCGGCTGTCACTCCGACGACATTGAGATCGGCTGCGGCGGAACGATTCTGCAACTGCTTGCCAGAAATCCAAGCCTGGATTTCACCTGGATGATCTTCGCCCATGGAGGCAGTACACGCGAAGATGAAGCACGGAAAAGTTTTGCTCTTTTCACGGAGAAATCCAAGAAGAAAAAACTCATCGTAAAAGATTTCAAAGATGGCTTCTTTCCCTTCGAAGGTGCAAAGATCAAGACTGTTTTCGAAGAAGAACTCAAGCAGGCAAAGCCCGATGTAGTCTTTACGCAGAACCGCAAGGACGCCCATCAGGACCATCGCCTGATTGCTGAACTGACCTGGAACACGTTCCGCAATAACATTATCCTGGAATACGAAATTCCCAAATATGACGGCGACCTCGGGCAACCCAATTTTTTCGTTCCCCTCGACAAAGAGATGTATACGAGCAAGGTCAATTTTTTAATGAACGCTTTCGACACGCAGCGTTCGAAGCGCTGGTTCGAGCCTGAACTTTTCCTCGGCCTCATGCGTCTGCGCGGGATGGAGTGCAACTCCCCCAGCGGCTACGCGGAAGCCTTTTACTCACGCAAGCTGATTCTCTAGGCAAAATCCAGAATTAGATGAAGGATTTAAAAGCAAAAACAATTCGTGGCGGCGCTGCCCGCATGATGGCGCAAATAGCGAACTTTGTGTTCCGCATTGGCTCGGTGATGATCATGGCCCGTTTGCTGCTGCCAGAGGACTTCGGCCTTGTAGGCATGGTTACGGCGTTTACAGGTGTGTTGAACCTATTTCGCGATTTCGGGCTCTCTACCGCTACGGTGCAGCGGGAAGAAGTGACTGAGCAACAGCTTTCGACTTTGTTCTGGATCAATACTCTGGTGGGCACGGTTCTGGCGGCATTTGCTCTGATCTTTGCTCCGATTGTAGTCCGCATTTATCACGAGCCGAGATTGCTGCCTATTACCATGGTGCTGTCGCTGGGGCTCTTGTTTAATGCACTCGGTGTTCAACATACCGCGATATTGCAACGCGAGTTGCGCTTTACGGCGCTGTCCGTAATCAACGTTGCTTCGCTGATAGTTAGTACTTTAGTTGCGATTGTCATGGCGAAGATGGGCTTCGGCTATTGGGCTCTGGTTGCGCAAACCGTCTCTTTACCGCTTACCACGACAATCGGTGTCTTTGTTGCAACTGGCTGGTTCCCGGGGCGAGCACATTATGGAGACGAAATACGCTCCATGATGAAGTTCGGTGGGACACTGACCCTGAATGGATTGGTTGTCTACATCGGCTACAACATGGATAAGGTTCTGTTGGGTCGTTATTGGGGTGCGGAAGATTTAGGTTTGTACGGTCGGGCTTATCAGTTGATTAGTATTCCTACTGACAATCTAAATCAGTCAGTTGGAGAAGTGGCCTTTTCTGCGTTATCCCGCGTGCAGAATGACCGTCCGCGCCTGCGGAATTATTTTCTTAAGGGATATTCATTGGTGCTGGGGATGACGATTCCCATCACTATCATGTGTGCGGTCTTTGCCAATGACTTGATAGCTGTATTGCTCGGCCCGAAGTGGGGTTCCGCTGTACCGATCTTCCGTCTGCTGGCTCCAACCATACTTATCTTCGCCATGATCAACCCGCTAGCGTGGCTCATGTTCGCTCTGGGAATGGTCAAACGCAGCTTGCAGGTCGCGCTGTTGCTTGCGCCCGTAGTGATGTGCGGATACTTTGCCGGACTCCGTTACTGGTCGCAAATGGGAATGCACAATGGGCCTGAAGGAGTGGCCCTCGGCTACTCCGCCATCATGATTCTGTGGGTGATTCCGCAAATCGCATGGTGTGTCAAAGATACTGGCGTATCTTTGGGCGATATTTTGGTCACAGTTGCCCGGCCATTGTTCTCTGGTTTGATCGGAGTGGCGCTGGCATTTGCTATCTATCGCTTCTGCGTGCCGATTATGCCAGCACTGCCGCGCCTGGTGATTGCTGGCGTAGTTCTGATGGCCGTCTACGTCGCCATTTTGTTCTTCGCCCTGGGGCAGAAGGCGCTGTATCTAGACGTGCTGAAGGGTTTCTGCAAGAGCAAACCGGTCGAGGAGAACGTACTGGCCACGGCCTGATATGGTGCTCAGTATCAACAAACCGCCGCAGCCTTTGGTGAGCGTGGTCACTCCTGTCTACAACGGGGAAGAGTTTCTCTCCGAGTGTATTGAAAGTGTACTGGCACAGACTTATCAGAACTGGGAATACACCATTGTTGACAATTGCAGTGCTGATGGCACACCAGAAATTGCGCGGTACTACGCTGCGAAGGACTCGCGCATACGACTTTATCAGAACACGGAATTTTTGCGGGCAATTCCCAACCACAACAATGCATTACGGCAGATTTCTCCGGACAGCAAATACTGCAAGGTGGTTTTCGGCGATGACTGGATTTTTCCAGAATGTCTCGGGCAGATGGTGGCTGTTGCTGAGGAGCATCCCAGTATCGGTTTAGTGAGCGCCTTCGCGCTGGAAGGGAACAAGATTGCTTGGACTGGCCTGCCGTATCCGAGTCGCTTGGTTGCAGGGCGTCAGATTTGCCGTCTGCATTTTCTCGAGCATCTGTACGTATTCGGTTCAGCGACGACGGTTCTCTATCGCTCAGATCTAGTGCGGGCGCGCGATCCCTTCTACAACGAGAACAACATCCATGCCGACACTGAAGTGTGCTTTGACTTGATGCGCACTTCAGATTTTGGTTTCGTCCATCAGGTGCTAACCTGCACACGCGTGCGTGAACGGTCGCTGACGGCGATGTCCAACCACTTACAAACTCCATTCAGTGGCACGTTATATGCTTTGTCAGCTTATGGACCAGAATATCTCGGTAAAGAAGAGTTCGAGTTCTGCTGGAACGAACTTCTGACGAGCTATTACGATTTTCTCGCCAAGAGCATTTTGAAGGGAGGGCGCGACAAGAATTTTTGGAGCTTTCACAAAAGCAAGCTGAACGAATTGGGTGGTGGCTACAGTCGTGTTCGTTTAGCTAGGGCGACGCTTTCCGCTGTGTTCAATGCCATACTTCATCCCGGAAATAGTGTGGAGAAGATTTTCAAGGCGAAGCAAGAGCCAATAAAGACGGAAACGTCTCAGGATGTCAGTTCATCTGGCGTAACTGCTAACAGGGTGCGGTAGGGCTATTGATTAAGTGAATCTGAGTAATTTAAGTGAGGTCAATTGGTTTCCCGGGGCAACTATCATGTGGGAAAAATACAATTCTTGTTAGCATTTGCCGGAAGTTATTTCCTTCCGGGCTGCAACGGCAAGAAATCTCAATAAAAGTAAAGAAAGACAATGCCAAGATCCCTCCCCAAAAGTTCTCCGACAGATTGATTTAGAAAGGCCTGGGGACAGGCGGCAAAACATATTCAAACAGAGGACCATAGTAATGGGGAAGCTTAGTGCAGGAGATTGGGTAGAGGTTCGCAGCAAGGAAGAGATTTTGCGGACGCTCGATGAAAAAGGTCAGCTCGATGGCATGCCGTTTATGCCCGAGATGTTTGCCTTTTGCGGGGAAAAAATGCAGGTGTATAAGCGCGCGCATAAGACGTGCGATACGGTCTTCCCTATCCGCGGACGCCGGGTGCAAAACGCAGTGCACTTGGAGACGCGCTGCAATGGAAGCTCGCACGGCGGCTGCCAGGCTGGTTGTCTGCTTTTCTGGAAGGAAGAATGGTTAAAGCCGGTGTCCAGAGCAACGGATCTAGTCACGCTGGAAAAACCTGTAGCCACCCAAAATGCCAATCAAAAGTTGGTCAACATATGCACAGAATCGGCAGTTCAAATCCACACTCAAGATTTGGGTCAACAAGGCGCTGATCCGGTCTATGTTTGCCAGGCTACACGTCTGCCCTACATGACTTCCGATCTTTCCTGGTGGGAATTGGACCAATATATCGAGGACTATACCTCGGGAAATATCGGTCTTTGGCGGATGTTCTGCGGGATGGTCTATTCCGCATATTACCATCTTAGTAACGCTGGTATCGGTTTGGGTAGACCCATGCGCTGGTTCTACAACACATTCCATCGTCTTTGGGGAGCCACGCTTTTCCCACGCAACTCGGGCACGATTCCTATTGGCCAGTCCACTCCGACCGAGGTATTGAACCTGCAACCCGGCGAGTTGGTGCGTGTGAAATCACATGAGGAGATACTGCGTACTCTGACCACTGATGGCAAGAACCGCGGTATGACCTGGGATGCGGAATTGGTGCCTTATTGCGGTGGAACCTATCAAGTACTCAGACGTGTGACCAAGATTATTAATGAGCGTACCGGCAAAATGCAGGAGATGAAAAACCCCTGCATTATCCTCGATTCGGTCGTGTGTAAAGCACGATACAGCGATTGTCGCATGTTCTGTCCCCGAGAGATCTACTCCTGGTGGAGAGAAATTTGGCTGGAAAGAGTAGATTCGAACACAAACAGCGTTGAGACCAGCAAGGTCTCTGGGCAGGTCAAAGCGGAGGCTGAATTGCAAACAGCAGGCTCTGTGGGGAAAAATTGCAATTGAGGACACTCTTCTTTAACTAAGAGCACAGCTAAAAGGGATTTTAATTTGCTACTAGAAACTGATTTATTCTCGGCAACAGGGCCGCAGAATCAGTTCAGCGCGCTCGCCAGTGCACGCAGCGAACGTTATCTATTGCTGCGATCTTTTTGATTTTGCTTTGTCCGATAAGGGCTATTTTCGCTTTGGGCGAAATTGTCACATGACGAAAACATTTTAGAGATTGTTGTGACCCTAAGACATAAAGAGCGCGCTGATTCTTTGAAAGTTCAAGAATAACTTCCACGTGATAAAATCTCGCGCATCCATAGGCAAGTTCATTCCCATGTTCGAATCTGTATTCTCTTTTGCTTGTTCGCGTCGCACTCGTTTGCAAAACCTAGTTCTTGCCTCGCTCTTATTGGCGCTTTGCGTGTTTCCTGCACCAGTATTTGCCATTTCCGGTCTAGTTGCTGCGTACTCGTTCGATGAAGGAACGGGAACAACTGTTACGGACCTGTCAGGAAATAATAATAATGGAACACTGGTGAATGCGACTTGGACGACGTCAGGAAAGTTCAACAAGGCGCTTTCATTTAATGGCACCAACGCACGAGTAGCGGTCCCCGATTCGGCATCGTTGCGCCTGACGACTGGAATGACACTGGAAGCCTGGGTGAGACCGAGTACTGTGAACAGCGCTTGGCGGGATGTCATCTACAAGGGCGGAAACGACAATTACCTTCTGGAAGGAACGACCGAGCACAATGGAGTGCCGGGTGGAGGAGCTACACTCGGCTCAGCGGACACGATCACATTCGCAACTTCACCATTGACAGTGAACACATGGGCTCATTTGGCCCTGACTTACGACGGAGCCACGCTGAAGTTCTATGTGAACGGAGTGCAGGTGTCGAGCACGGCGCACACGGGAAATATCCTGACCAGTAGTACGCAACTGCAAATCGGAGGCGACACTTTCTGGGGTCAATACTTTGCCGGGTTGATCGACGAAGTACGCATTTATAACGTGGCATTGACAGCTGCACAGGTGCAAACGGACATGAACACGGGCGTAGGAACAGCTACGCCAGACACGCAAGCACCAACGGCTCCCACAAGCCTGACGGCGACAGCAATCAGCGGAAGCCAAATCAACCTGAGCTGGACTGCCGCCACCGATAACGTTGGAGTCACCAACTATCTTATTGAACAGTGCGTAATGGCCACTTGCACCTTCACGCAAATCGGTACAACCAGTAGTACAGGTTTCAACAGTACAGGGCTCACCGCAGGCACCGGATATAGCTATCGTGTTCGGGCGACTGACACCGCCAACAATCTTGGTCCATATTCGAATACAGCCAATGCGACAACCACTGCTGTCGATACTCAGCCACCGACCGCACCGTCGAACTTGACTGCGGCTACTGTCAGTTCTACCCAGATCAATCTGAACTGGACGGCTGCTACAGATAATGTCGGGGTTACGAACTATGCAGTTGAACAGTGTGTGACATCTAGCTGCACCTTTGCACAGATCGGCACAACCGCAAGTACGAGTTTCAACAGTACAGGACTTACTGCGGGGACTGGATATAGCTATCGCGTACGCGCCTCTGATGCTGCCAACAACCTTGGTCCGTATTCGAATACGGCCAGCGCAACCACCACTGCTCCTGATACACAAGCGCCGACGGCCCCATCAAACCTTACCGCAACACCAGTCAGTTCCAGCCAAATCAATTTGAGCTGGGTCGGTTCGTCTGATGACGTCGGGGTCACGAATTATTTGATCGAACAATGCGTGACCGCGAGCTGTACGTTTTCTCAGGTTGGAACTACGGCAAGCACGACACTCAACGTAACTTCCTTGTCGGCAAACACCAACTACAGCTTCCGTGTTCGCGCAACGGATGCTGCGGCGAATTTGGGCCCATATTCCAACATTGCGACTGCAACTACATCGGCTGCGCCTTCCGGACTAGTCGCTGCTTATGCCTTCAACGAAGGAACCGGGACTACTGTCACTGACCTTTCTGGAAACAATCTGACTGGAACCATTCAGGGTGCTACATGGACCACTGGCGGTAAGTACGGTAATGCGCTTTCGTTCAACGGGACTACGGCATATATCGATCTGGGGAATCCGACGGCATTGCAATTGACGGGCAGCATGACCATTGAGGCATGGGTCAAGGCAGCCGCGAATCCGGCAGATGATGGGCAGATCGTTGCTAAGGCAAATAACAGTAACGGTTGGCAGTTTAAGACAACTCCGGACACTGGTCCGCAAACCTTCGGTGTCGCAGTTTCAGGAACCTCCACCACGCGCACCCAGCGTTATTCGACTACCGTACGCTCGTTGAATACGTGGTACCACGTCGCTGGCGTTTACGACGCGACTGCGAAAACATTAAGCACCTACGTAAACGGCGTTCTCAGCAATGGAACTTTGGTGGGAACTATTCCGGGCTCACAATCCAACTCAACGGTCAACGTGAATATAGGACGACGTACAGGCGGCTACTATTTCAATGGGGTTATTGATGAAATCCGTATCTACAACCGTGCTCTGAGCGTGGCCGAGATCCAGAGCGACATGAACTCGCCACTGGGTGTGACCCCACCGCCACCGGACACAATCCCGCCGACTGCGCCGTCCAATCTCACGGCTACCCCGGCCAGCAGCTCTCAGATCAACTTAAGCTGGACGGCTTCAACAGATAATGTTGGTGTTACCGGCTACTTAGTTGAGCGCTGCACGGATATGTGTTCCACGTATACCCAGATTGCTGCACCGACCACCACCACATTCAACGATAGCGGTCTGGCCGTGGGAACAACTTATGGTTATCGTGTGCGTGCAATCGATGTCGCGGGCAACCTTAGCTCCTATTCGAATGCAGTCACTGCAACCACGAATGCCCCAGATATGCAGTCGCCGACGACACCGACAAGCTTGACGGCAACTGTGATCAGCGGCAGCCAGATCAATCTCAGCTGGACGGCCTCGACTGACAACATCGGTGTTACCGGATATCTGATTGAACGTTGCACCGGCACGGGATGCTCCAGCTTCGATCGTCAGGCTACAGTGCCGGGAACAACCTATAGCGACACCGGCCTGGTTCCCAATACCAGTTACACCTATCAGGTGAAGGCTACGGATGCGGCTGGAAACTTCAGTCCGTATTCTAATCAGAGCACAGCGACAACATCAGGCTCGGTCGCTGGCCTGATTGCGGCATATACCTTCGATGAAGGTTCCGGTACGACGCTCACCGACTTCACCGGAAACGGGCACAACGGAACCATCGCCAATGCTACATGGACGAACAATGGCAAGTACGGAAAGGCCCTGGTGTTCAATGGCACGAATTCCATCGTTACCATTCCGGATTCTCCACAGCTGCGTCTGACCACAGGAATGACTTTGGAGGCTTGGGTCAATCCATCGCGAACACTGAGCGGATGGGATGATGTGGTCTATAAAGGTAATGACAATTATGGCTTAGAGGCCAGTTCCACGCCCAATCCTAACCCCGCAATTGGCGGTACGTTCGGATCGAACGACGTCTTCATTGCTGCTCCTACGGCGCTGGCGCCTTCAACTTGGACCCATCTGGCGGGGACTTATGATGGGACAACACTTCGCCTCTATGTGAATGGTGCACAAGCGGCCAGCAGCCCACAGTCGGCTCCGCTATTGACCTCTTCCAATCCGTTACAGATTGGTGGAGACAGTATTTTTGGCCAATTCTTCCAGGGCACTATCGACGAAGTTCGCGTCTACAACCTGGCATTAACCCAGTCGCAGATCCAGTCGGACATGGCTCTGCCGGTTGGAAGTGGAAACGTCCCAGTATTGTCTTTAAGCAGCACGAGCGTGACTTTCCCTGGGCAGCAAACCGGAACCACCAGTGCGCCGACGCCAGTTACTGTAACTAATACGGGCACAGCATCATTAACGATCACCAGCGTTGCGATCTCAGGTGGAAGCGTCGGAGATTTCAATCAAACTAACAATTGCGTTACCACGCTTGCACCTGCGGTAAGCTGCACGATCAACATTACGTTTGCGCCTACCACGACCGCCACGCGGTCATCGTCAGTTTCTATCAATGACAATGCCGCAGGAAGCCCGCATAGCGTCACCTTGTCGGGTACTGGCAGCGGATTCCAAATTACACCGCGGGTTGCCACACTCACCTTTACTCGTACGCAGCAGTTCACCCCCAGCGGCGGAACTGTGAACTGGACAGTCGATGGAATTGCCGGTGGCAACGTCACGGTCGGCACCATTACTACCGGCGGTGTGTATACTCCGCCGTCTGCAGTCGGCACACACACGATCACCGCTACAGTGGTTGGTCAGTCTACCTCTGCCAGTTCGACTGTCTACATTACAAATATGGCGGGCATATTCACTCACCATAATGACAATATGCGTTCCGGTGTAAATGCCACCGAGACCGTGCTTACCCCGAGCAACGTGAACCAGGCGCAGTTTGGCAAGCTCTTCTCCTATTCACTGGACGGAGTAAGCTATGCGTCGCCGCTTTACGTGGCGAATGTCAACATTCCGGGACAGGGCTTCCACAATGTGCTATACGTGGCTACCGAACACAACACCTTGTATGCCTTCGATGCTGACGGCGTGAGCTCGACGCCGCTCTGGCAAAAAAGCTTCCTCGGTAGCGGAGTCACTACGGTCCCGTGTTCCGATGTAGGCGAGTGCGGCGACATCCAGACAGAAATCGGAATTACGGGTACGCCTGTCATCGACCAGACAACGAATACGATCTACCTTGTGGTGAAGACCAAAGAGGGTGCGAATTACTTCCAGCGACTACATGCTCTCGATATCACGACCGGCGCTGAGAAGTTTGGTGGACCTGTAGCCATAAATGCCACAGTGCCTGGTAACGGGAATGGATCATCGGGTGGAAATATGCCCTTTAACATTCTCAGACATAATCAGCGTCCAGGACTTACTTTGGTGAATGGCGTGATCTACATCGCGTGGTCATCACATGGTGACCAAGCCCCTTGGCACGGCTGGGTCATGGGATACAACGCCACGACCCTGGCACAAACCATGAAGTTTTGCGCAACCCCCGACAATAACGGTGGCGGAATCTGGCAAAGCGGCCTTGCTCCGGCGGCTGATTCAGCCGGCAACATCTATTTCACAACTGCCAATGGCAACTTTAATGTCAACACTGGCGGGAAGAATTATGGTGACACGGTAGTGAAGATGAATTCCGCTGGCAACGTAGTGGACTACTTTACTCCGTTCGATCAGGCCACGATGGATAGCGGAAACTTTGATTTATCTTCTGCAGGCCCTGCACTGTTGGTCGATCAGCCTGGTGCGACGCCTCATTTGATGGTCACTGCCGCGAAGGGTGGCACTATCTACGTCATCAACCGGGACAATATGGGACACTTCCATTCTGGTAACGATAGCCAGATCTATCAGACTATTCCAAATGCATTGGCTCATGGTGGTCCAGAAGAGGGTAATTACAGCGCTCCTGTCTTCTTTAATAACAGGGTTTACTATGCAGCCATCAATGACAACCTGAAGACATTCCAACTGACGAATGGGTTCTTTACGACGACTCCAACGTCGCAGTCGACAGTAACGTACCCGAATCGAGGAGGGTCATTCTCTGTTTCGGCGAATGGCACCAGTAACGGTATTCTGTGGGCGATACAGGACAATAACCCCTCAAACGGTGTTTTGCGCGCGTATGACCCAAACAACCTTGGCACTGAGTACTACAACAGCAATCAGGCCGGGATCCGCGACAACTTCGGAGTAGCTACGAAATTTGCTCACCCCGTGGTGATCAATGGAAAGGTCTACGTCATGTCCCAGGGACAGGTTGTTGTTTATGGATTATTGCCGTAGTTAATCAAAAAGTAAGATTAGACTTGAGGCGCGTGCTGCGGCACGCGCCTTTTGTTTTGGGGAAGTATTAAAAAGACGAAGATATCGTCAATTTCTTCGCTGCAAGCTGAATTCTTTCTCAGCCATTTTTATAATCTCACGACCGATCGCGAGAGAAGCCGTTGCAGCGGGCGATGGGACATTGCAGACGTTCAAGATGTTGGCAGCGCGCACGAAGAGAAAATCATCAACTAAAGACCCGTCGCGCCGTAGCGCCTGTGCGCGGACTCCAGACCCGTCACGTATAAGGTCCTTACTCTGCACTTCAGGCACTAGCCGTTGGAGCGCTCGCACGAATGCCTGCTTACTAAGGGAGCGGTAAACTTCGCCCGCTCCATAGCGCCAATATTTTCCGGCAAGCCGCCAGAATCCTGGATAAGTCATCGTGTCGGCTGTATCGCGTACACTGATGTCGACCCAGCTATACCCTTCCCTTTTTAATGCCAATACAGCATTCGGGCCTGCATCGACGCCACCGTGCACACGTTGGGTAAAGTGCACGCCGAGAAATGGGAAGCGTGGATCGGGAACGGGATAGATCAGAGTCTTCACCAGGTATTCTTTTTCCGGAACCAGATCGTAATACTCGCCCCGGAAGGGAACAATCTGTACCTCGGGCTTTTGTCCCGCGAGGCGGCTCATACGATCGCTGTGCAGTCCTGCGCAATTGATCACATAGCGTGTGGAAAAATTTCCTTTGGTGGTTTCAACGACAGTTTCGGTAGTGTTACTTGCAAATCCCGTCACTTTGGTCCCTTTACGGACCGTACCTCCGCTTCCTGCGATCAATTCTGCATACTTCTCACAAACTGCTGGATAGTCCGCAATACCTGTCTGAGGAACAAAAAGGCCGCGCAGCCCGCTGCAGTGCGGTTCAATCTCGCGGATTTGTTCTGGATTCAACTGCCGTAGCCCAGTCAGGCCGTTCGCTTGTCCTCGTTCAAGGAGCGTCTGCATGCGTGGGAACTCTTCTTCCGAAGTCGCCACGATCACTTTGCCGAAAATCTTATGAGTAATGTTGTGTTCGCGGCAGAACTCAACCATGGCGGTATAGCCCTCGACGCAGAGCCGAGCCTTTAGTGATCCAGGCTTGTAATAAATCCCGGAATGGATGACGCCGCTGTTATGGCCGCTCTGATGTTTGGCGAACGTGTCTTCTTTTTCCACCAGAAGAAGGCGCAGGCTGGGAAAACTACGGCTGATGTGGAGGCCGGTGGCCAACCCGACAATACCACCCCCAATAATCACAATATCGAAGCTCTGATCGGTCATGAATGGTGTTTGCGGCCCGCGAGGAGCATTTCGATTATAAGTTCCGTTTTGTGTCGCAGCCAGTTACTACTGGGTGGAATACGGCTATCACAGGAACATTTGCGGAAACTAGAATATAGAATCAAAGAGGGGGGAGTGTGCCGACAGAGAGTCAAACGCTGACTGGGGAAGCGCGATCGAAAGCGGAGCAGGGGTGGCGAACCCCTCAGAATATTTGGTTTCTTGGTCTTCTGGTCATGGCCACGATTGTCTTTATTAAGCCTCTCGCTGTGGTGATTCGGGGATCATTTTCAGAAGATCAGTACTCTCAGATGCTGGTCATACCTCCGTTGAGTGTCGCTCTCATTTATTTAGAGCACAAAAGAATCTTCGCCCAAATCAGTTTTAGTCGATTGGCTGTGATCTTCTTTGCCATATTTATTGCATTCTTTGCCGTCCTGTCATTTCTCAATGGAGGCATGGATCCGAGCGTCTATATTTCATTGTCCATCCTTCTTTTCTCTGGTTGCTGTATCACAGCATTTTGGTTTTCCTTTGGAGGCAGAGCAGTTTGGGAGGGATTATTTCCACTTGGTTTTCTTGTGTTGATGACGCCGTTGCCCGATGCTTGGCGCGAGTGTGTCATCGTGTTCTTGCAGTATGGTTCTGCGGTCATAACCGACTGGTTTTTCAACGCAGCCAACATTCCGTATTCACGGCATGGCGTGATTATCATGTTGCCCTCTGTGACCATCGAAATTGCACAGGAGTGCAGTGGCATTCGTTCGAGCCTGATTCTTTTCATTGCCGGTCTTGTGCTGGGACATTTGTTTCTCAGAAAAATTCAATCAAAGATCATTCTGGTGTTATTGCTGGTTCCTCTTACAATTATTAAAAATGCATTTCGTATATTCACCCTATCGACCCTGGGAATGTATGTGAATCCATCGTTTCTCACTGGAAGGCTGCATCATCAGGGCGGAATCGTGTTTTTTGCAGTAGCTTTTGTTGCTTTATGGGCAATTGTCTGGGTCCTGCAAAAACTTGAGGGCCAGCGAACGCCTAAGAAAACGGCTCTACCAGCCCAGGTTTGATTATGAAAGACCGCAGTGAAACCCCGTTCGATAGCGTGGAAGGAGCCCACGAGTATCTGAGTCTGTTGTCTGACGCCATAAAGGATGCAAAGGACGAAATCGAAACGGATATCCGCGCCGCCGAAGACCCGGAATTCCCTCGCCGTTTGGAAGCTCTCAGACTAGTGTCATTCAAGCTGGACAAGCTGGAGCAATATGTCAAGAGCGGTCGTCGTTTGCTGAATGATTTGCGTACGCTACGCCGCTTGTTGCTTGACGAACGCGAAGACCCGACCCCGTACAGGAAATAGTTTTTTCCTTCTCGTACGCTCTGAAAACCTTTGCGTGAACCAAGATTACGGATTAGGAACAGAGGCCGCCACTTCGCCAGAGTAGCTGCTTTCATTGGAGCTGGAGTCCACCGCCGTAGCTACGTAGAAATATACATTTCCAGATTGCACAGAGTTATCGGCATAGTTAGTTGCCGTGCGCAAGGAGCCGTTGATCTTTGCATATGGACCACCGGACTGAGTCCCGCGGTAGATGTTGTATCCCGCCACGCTGGATGTACTGGCAGCCCAACTAAGGTTCACGACATGTTGCTGTGCAACCGCAACTCCTGTCCCACTGAATGTCGAAGTAGTAGGTGAGTTCGCTGCATCGCTCGTCAATGAAATATTTCCAGATGAGGAGCCTGCGCTCTGTGGGGCGAACGTTACCGTAAATGTCTTGCTGGCGCCAGCTTTGACAGTGACTGGGAAGGTGATGCCACTCACGGAGTAGCCTGAGCCTGTCCATGAGGCGGATGAAATGGCTACATCCGCGTTTGTCGCTTGAATCGTAGCTGTCAAATTCTTGCTGCTGCCCACGTTCACGTTGCCGAAGGACAACTGTGAAGTGATAGAAAGTGAACCCGCTGGAGCGGGCGAACTACTTGATGTTCCATTACCGCTGAGCGGAACCGAAGCTGGGTCGCTGGCTCCTACTACATCAATCGTGAGACTTCCCGAAGCGCTTCCCGCGGCGGTCGGTTTGAAAGATACTGAGATGTCCGTGCTTTGTCCGGGTGCTAATTCCACGGACGATGTACTGGAGGTTGAAAATCCAGTCCCGGTTGTTTTGATCTGTGACACCGTTACACTCGCACCACCTGCGGCGGTAGAGTTGGTCAGCGAGATGTGCATGGTCTTGGTCGTATTCACTGCGACGTTGCCAAAATCCAGGCTTGAGGCGCTAAGGCCGACTGCAGCCTGGACTCCCGTCCCACCGTTATTGGTATTGGATTTGGCTGACTGGGACAAGTTGCAGCCCGAAAGGGTAAGCACTACAGCCAGCGTGATAACGGCAATGGCGGCATTTTGCCAATGGCGCGGGGGAGTCATTGTGTCTCGCATCACTTACGATTATCTGGACCCCGGCTAAATGCCGCCAGAGTCCCAAAATGCATATAGCACCGGAAATCGGGACTACCACTTAGGTAAGTAACCTGTCCCTAAGTTATTGATTACGTGCAACCAAGAACCCGAAACCCAAATTGAAACTAAAACCTTTCTCGACAAGTGGGGGGATTCTACAAGCTTTGCCAGACGGCGGGATAGGTCACAGTAGTACATTTTTCTCGGAGGATTTCTCTGTAGTAATAAGAAAAGAAAACACTTGGAAGCATACTCACAATTGCGTTTCATGAACCCCTTTTAACCCGCTCATTTCCATTTGATTTAATGGTTTAAAATCAATGGGTTACATGATGTTCGATATTTCCTGGATGGACAGGATTTGGACTCGGATCTGATGGGAGGAAATCCGATTTTCGCTGCAACACGTCGATCAAATACGTCTATCTAGTCTTATTAAGTACCGAGTTTTCCACAGATTAGATTTCTAAATGCCAGCACAATTTATGGTGCAAATAGAAAAAACGGCGTGGCTTAACACCACGCCGTTTCTTTGGTGATTGATATCAAACTACGGAGTTGGAATTACCGCTTGTACCTGGTTCGAGTAGCTGCTTTCGTTGCTGCTTGAATCCACGGCAGTTGTTACATAGAAATACGTGGCTCCAGCGACAACCGAGTTATCGGTGTACGCCGTGCTCACATTCAACGATGAATTGAGCTTCACGTATCCGCTGCCTGAGGTCGTGCTGCGATACACGTTGTATCCAGATACCGTCGACGTGCTCGCTGCCCAGCTCAGGCTCACTTGATGTTGCGGAGCAGCAGTTCCAGTTCCGGTCAGATTCTCGGTCAACGGTGATCCAGCCGCGTTGGTGACGAAGGACACTGTGGCCGAAGCTGTGCCGGTTGCCTGAGGCCTGAAGGTCAGCGTGAAGGTCGCAGTCTGTCCCGCAGGGATAGTCAACGGCAATGCTGGACCAGTAAGCGTAAATTCCGCACTGCTCACGGATGCTGACGTTACGGTCACGCTGGAGCCAGTGGCGCTGAGCGTAGCAGTCATGTTTTTGCTCTGCCCGACGGTTACGCTGCCGAAGCCAAAGCTGGTAGGTGCCACTCCAAATGTCCCCACAGCCGTGCCGGTACCGGACAAACTGATTGCCGGCAGAGTGTTCGACGCATTCGAGACAACTGAAACGCTGCCTGTCGGAGTGCCAGCGGCCTGTGGCGTGAGGCTCACACTGAATGTGAAGCTCTGGCCCGCGTTGATGGTGAATGGCACGGTAACTCCACTGATGCTGTAGCCAGTTCCGCTCACCGTGACTTGCGAGACCGTGATTGCTGATCCGCCGGTGTTACTCAATATTTCAGACTTTGTGCTGCTACTACCGACCTGCACGCTGCCGAAGCTGAGGCTAGTCGGGTTGGCGCTGATGGTTCCTTGTGAAACCGCAGTTCCGGATAGCGAGACAGCCAGGGACGGGTTGGACGCGTTGCTGGTGACTGTCAGTGTTCCAGCTGGATTACCCGCAGTTGTCGGAGCGAATACAACATTAAACGATTTGGTCGCGCCGGCCGCCAGAGTGAACGGTACGGTAACGCCGCTCACGCTGTATCCAGTACCAGTGGCTGATACCTGCGAAACCGTGACGGTCGAGCCACCATTATTAGTAATGGTTTCCGACAAAGTTTTGTTCTGATTTACCGTGACGCTGCCAAAGCTCAAAGGAGAGGTTGTTGCCGCAAGCGTTCCGGCAGTTGTGGCCGTTCCGGAAAGCGAGACGGTCAGTGATGGGTTGGATGCATCGCTGGTGACTGTCAGTGTTCCAGTCGGGTTGCCCGCGGTAGTTGGAGCGAACACGACATTGAACGATTTGGTCGCGCCAGCCGCCAATGTGAACGGTACAGTAACCCCGCTTACGCTGTAACCAGTGCCAGTGGCGGATACCTGTGAAACCGTGAGGGTTGAGCCACCGTTATTGGTAATAGTTTCTGACAAAGTCTTACTCTGATTTACGTTGACGCTGCCGAAGCTCAATGGGGAAGTCGTTGCAGAGAGCGCACCCACGCTTGCAGCCGTTCCAGACAGAGAGACAGTCAGCGATGGATTTGTAGCGTCACTCGTGACCGTAAGCGTCCCGGTTGGCGTACCGGCAGTAGTTGGAGCAAACACGATACTGAACGATTTGCTCGCGCCAGCCGCAAGGGTGAAAGGCAATGTAACACCACTCACGCTATACCCAGTGCCAGTTGCAGCAGCTTGCGAAACTGTAACCGGCATTCCACCGTTGTTGGTGATGGTTTCAGACAATGTTTTGCTTTGTCCGACGGTGACGGTCCCAAAGCTCAGTGGAGAAGTTCCTGCCGAGAGCGAGCCAGCACCTGCGCCAGTTCCACTCAACGGAATGGCGAGTGAGGGATTTGATGCGTCGCTGGTAACGGTCAGAGATGAATTCACAGCTCCACTCGTCGTCGGAGCAAACAGAACGTTAAACGACGTGCTCGCGCCCGCAGCTAACGTAATTGGCAGTGTTGCGCCAGTGACGCTGTAAGCGCCTGTGGCCGACAGTGCGGTTACCTGCACCGTCGTACCGCCGGAGTTTGTCAGTGTTTCCTGAATTGATTTGTTTGTATTGGTCTGGACCGTTCCAAAGCTCAAACTCGACGGGTTGGAAGTTAAAGATCCCGCCATTACACCGCTGCCGGAAAGCGTCCACGTTAATGGAGACCCCGCAGCATTCGAGGCTATGCTTACAGACCCTGAAGCATTCGCGGTGGACGTCGGTGCAAAGGTGACGCTAAAGGTCGTGCTCTGCCCCGCTGTCAACGTCAATGGCGTAGTGATGCCGCTCAAAGTAAAGCCAGCTCCACTAATGGTCGCGCTGCTGATCGTGACATTTGACCCACCGGAGTTAGTAATAGTGGCGGTCTGTTTCTGGTTTTTGCCGATCTGCACAGATCCAAACGCTATGGTGTTCGAGCCTGTAGTGAGCGATCCGGGTGTTACGCCGGTTCCGGAAAGAGCGACGTTGAAGGAAGTATTCGAAGCGTTGCTGGTGATGGCAACATTTCCCGCCGCACTACCCGACGCTTTCGGGGCAAAAGTCACCGAGAAGCTTGCACTCTGTCCGGCGGCAATCGTGGCGGGAATACTCATCCCGCTCATAGTGAATCCAGTTCCTGTCACAGCCGCTTGATTAACGGTAACGCTGACCGCTCCTGAGTTGTGAAGAGTTACGGTGCTGCTCGATGTGCCATTCACCTGAACGTTGCCAAAGCTCACGCTAGCTGGGCTCGGTGCTAAAGTTCCGGTACCGCCAGTTGCAGTTCCTGACAGCGCAATCGTCATGTTTTGCGCTTCCATATCGTTGGCACGGACGCGAAAACGAGTATTTGAATCAACTGTCATGGCAACGTTGCTATTGACGGTGATGGTGCCTGTAGAGGTACCGGCTGCTTTGGGGGAATACACCACATTAAAAGATTGGCTCTTTCCGGCATCGAGTGTGAAGGGAAGAGTTACTCCACTGATCTGAAAATCCGCGCCAGTAACATTGAGCTGTGACACTATCACGCTGGTCGCGCCTGTGTTGGTGAAGGCTTCAGGCTTGGTTGAGCTTTGTCCGACGGCTGTGCTGCTAAAGCTGATACTTGTTGCACTCGGCGTGAGCGTGCCCGCGACCACAGCCTGTGCGCTCATTGCAAAACTAGCAGAGTTCTGTGGGGCAGTTGTGGCAACGGCGGCAGTTGCTGTCGAAGAGCCTGCGCCCTGCGGAGTGTATTGAACTTGTAAATTGATCATCTGCCCAGGGCGGATGCTGAAAGGTATCGCAGGGGCAACAATTTTGAATTCGGGGCTGCCTATGGTTGCGTCAGTAATGCGCACTCCAAAGGCAGTACGGTTCAAAAGTATGGCATTGAGCGTCTTACTACGGCCAACAACCACAGTGCCGAAATCCAACTGCGGCGTGATGACGATCAGTGCATTGTTGCTGGAATATTGCTTGGAGTCGCCTTGCAAGGTGGCGCAACCAACCAACGTGCCAAGTGAAACAGCCAGAACTGCCAAAGCTAGCCAACGCGTGCGGAGATCCTTCACAGAAGGCCTCTCATTTTTGGCCGTATCGCGCGTTCCAATACGGCGGGGGATTGCGACGCAGTCCCCATTCCCACGCAAGGCGCGGAATGTCCGACAGCGAAGCAAGGACAGTGTGCCCTTAAGTTTTAAGACTGAATAGATTTCAGAAGTTCACTAAACATCAGGAGGAAGGACTATAGGGAGTGGACTTTTGGACATTACCCTTTTGTAGGTACTTCTAATTTTTGCGATTTGTGATTTCTGTGTTAGTGGATCGAATTCAGTTAAAAAACTTTGTCTGCAAGTATTCCGCTAAAGCCCAATTCGTATAACTCACATAAAAGTCGTCCCATTATGGGTCACTTCGATGATGACTCTACTGAGTATTGTCCGCACGTTTAAGTTCAGGTAGTGCAAGAGTTTTCACATTTAGCCAGATGAAAGTCTTGAGTATTGTTGTAAAGCTATTATTTTCAATAACTTATGTAACGACGGCGTGGTAGCTTGATTGCGCTTTAAGACCTCATCTGAGGTCTTTAGAGTTTATGCCACTTCGCAAGTTCATTGCTGTTTTGCTGGTTCTGTTTCCTGGGCTAAGCTTCGGAAAAACGGATGGAATTCCTGAAACTCAGAACGTGCTGACACTTCGCGAACATCGTGTATGGGCGCCACCCAAGCGCGAAAGCGAATTTGCCGCGATTGGACACACATCACGCAATTCGTGCGAAGCGACGCGTCCGCCAGAAGCTTTGGCGACACCTTCACCATTGCTCGAAAATCCGAAAGCGAATGCCAGAATTAAAGTAAGTTTTATTATCGGGACCGATGGCCGCGTTCACAGCCCATTCATACTGGAGAGCGCGGGGCCATCCGATGATCAGGTTGTATTGGATGCGATACGTACCTGGCGTTATCGTCCTGCGACTTGCAATGGAGTACCCACAGAATCTGAAGCAAGGATCGGTTTTTCCGGCCGGTAACATCGAGTAGAATGGCTGAGACCCGGACAATATTCGTGGACCCATCGCAAAAAACTGGCGCGGCAAACATTCCAGCGGCGGATAGCAATTCTTCGCACGACTCCATGGATGAGTTTTTCAACCAAATCCAGTCGGAGATGCGCCGTACCGATTTGAGCCAGGAGGCAGTAGCCGCGGCATTCCAGGCAATTCAGCAAATGGCCCATGAGGGTGAGCCTGAAAAGCCGATGGTTCCCGTACAAGCCGTCTCTGGAGCAGGGCAGTGTTCATCCTGTGGAACAGAAAATCCCACCAATAGCCGTTTCTGCAATGGCTGCGGATCGCCGCTTCAAGCAAGCTCGCCAGACAAACAAATTGCCGGGAATATGGCAGGGCAGCACCATTACCACCATCACTATCATCACCATTATTTTCCGAACGGACAAAGCGCACCAGCCCTGGATCGCAGTTCGCGCCCGGTAGGCGCCCCTGTTCCAATTCGCGATGCAGCCCGCTTGAAAACACCAATCACTGGTGCTCCCGCTGGAGTAAGCCGCGCCGAGGCTGCCCTGCGCAAGATGACGCAGGATTGGGTGCAAGCCTGCAATACCAAGCATCTGGATGATTTGCTCGAGTTCTACGCGCCCGATGCGCTGGTCCTGCGTCCGAACGTTCCACCAGTGCGCGGAGCGGCAGCAATCCGTGAGTTTTTCTTCGGCGCATTAGAAGCAGGCTTGGGGGAAGTAGAGCTCGAACCGCTGCGCGTGGAATTGATGGGCGACGTTGCCTACGAGGCCGGTCGTTGCAAAATGCTGGTCCCGGTGGCCATGGGAAAACGCCGCGAAGAACGCGGCAAATACATGATCATGTTCAGCCGTCAGAACGGGGAATGGAAAGCTGTAGCGGATACGTGGTCGAGCGATTTGAGTATTGCTGGCCCGGCGGACTCTAATGCCGCAAAACCCACGCGAAAAGTTTAAGTCCTACCAACTTAGTCCTAATTTTTTCAGTTCATCTTCCAATTGTGCTGCGCCCTTCATATGAATGGCATGCATGCCCAAGCGTGCCGCGGCTTCCAGGTTGAGCGCGCGGTCGTCGATAAAGCAGCATTCCTCCGGCTTATTTTGCGTGATCTCCAGTGCCAGCCTGTAAATCCCGCCCTCCGGTTTACGCAATCCCACAAAACACGAGCTCACGAACAGGGAGAAAATTTCCTGTAACCCAAAATTTTGAATGCGGTAGTGATTCAATTCCCGCGATTCATTGTTGATGGTCGCCATCTGATAGCGTCTGGTCCTGGCTAATTTTTTGGCGAGATCCAGAACGTCAGCCTTGGGCTGGGAAAGGGAATACATCTCATGGCAAAACTGTTCTTTGGTAAAAGTTCGAGGACGATAAAAGATAGTTCGGTCGAGGTATTCATCCAGCGTAATTTTGCCCCGCTCGAATGAGGAAACCACCATCTCATGACGGTCCTGAAACTCCGCCACGTCCAGATTGAACTGCGAGAGTGCAGCTTCGCGTTGCTTGCGGTCCCACGCATTAGAAAGAAGAACTCCACCGACATCCCAGAACAGTGCGCTGATCTTTGCCATGGCGGCTCATAGGATAACAAGCAATTTATGGAAGTGCTGAGCGCAAATAAAAAACGGCTGGGCAGAAGGCCCAGCCGTTGTGAATGATATCGCTTCCAGTTAGAAGAGCTGCTGGAAGCCCAGGTTCACCACGTCGGTGACGGTTGGTGTTCCCGGGGGCATATTCGACAAGTCATTGAAGTCAAGGTCGAATGAGTAGTTACGAGTCGGAGCGCCGTATACGCTGTTGCAGCATTTGAACACGCCCGTGGCATACATCGAGTAATACATGCTGGCCATCGAGCCTTTGTAGTAAATGTTCTTGCCGCCCCAGTTTTCCAGGAAGCGAAGGAAGTTATGAACTCCGCCATCGGTTCCGAAGTCGGGATTGCCACCCGTAACACCAGGTTGACCAAGGTAAGGAGCGACGGGGAAGTTAATGTTCTTGCCCGTAGCAATCGCCACTCGGTACCAGGTATCAGATGCGGGCCGATTGTTTGGAACGGTTGGGTTCTTGAACGTGTTGGTGTCGGTCCAGTTGTTGGAAAGCAGTGTCACGGTGTCTGCAATGACTGCTGAGGAGGCGTGCGATCCATTGTCAAAGCAAGCCTCTGCTGCACCGCACCCATCCACCGCGTTGTAGTTGCCAAGGATGTAGGCTGGGTTCTCACTCGCAAGTGTGAAGCCGCCCGACCCAGGAGCATCTTGACGCGTCGGCAGCGAGTCCTGCGAGCCATCCACCAGACGGACCCCATGACGGGCGCCTGATACCCAATTGGTACGCGCCGCACCCGCGCCAGTCGTGCAGTTTACGGTCATAGTGGTTCGTTTTGGCGTTGCATACTTCGGATCTGCGGTATTCAAGCCATAGCCAAGACCGATATTTACCGTTCCCCATGTTTCGGGTCCGGCGACGGTTTGTTTGTTCTGGTTGACATCTTCGCCCTGATCCAAAATCCCATCGGGATCCCCGGCATTCGAGCTGGCGTTCAACACATCCTCAAATCCATATTCTCCATTTTTCGCAGCAACCGGTTTTGCGTTCGGGTTCACTTGCATACCCCGTCGGTCAGAGAAGTAGAGGATGTAACCGTTCTGTGACTTATATTCGACTTGCTTGCCACTTGCGCTAGTCGTCAGCCATTGCTTCAGGTTATTTACGTCAATTTCCGTTACGTTCAGGACCCCGTTCACCTTGCAGACGTTGGTTTGAACGTCACGAAATTCCCCTTCGCGGGTGTCGTACATATTGATGGGATACCAGTTGTATGTTGTGGCCGCACCGATAATAGTCGACGCAGTTCCTGTATCGTACGCCAACTCAGCAGGTGTGGCTGCGTTGTTTGTGGTGCAGGTGTAAGTCCAAGTCTTATACTTCCCTGCATTCGATCCTGTGCAGGCATTACTACGGACAGGTGCGGAGCATCCGCCATTGTAGCCAGTTGGAACGCCTTGCGGGTCGTTGGTTTGGCAAGAACTGGAGTTGTGCGGTACAGACGTGTTGCTACTCGACGCCGCTGTTCCTGTACCGAGTCCTCCGTCAGCGTTACGGTCAGCTTGCTGTTGTAAGAGCAAAATAGCTTTGGGGTTGATAGCATTCGGAGCCGTGCGAGTAGGTGGCGTAAGTCCTCGGGCGAATCCTAACTGGAGCCATTCTTGAGTCACTGCAACATACTGGAGGGTATCCTTGTCGAGATATTCCACGCGTAAGTATCCGTCCAGTAGATTCCAAGGAGTTCCACCGCCGGTCGGAACTACCCAGTTGGTGTCGGGAAGAATGTCAGTATTTCTGAAGTCTTTGCCTACGTTGGCCGTGCTTCCTTGCGCAAAGTAAGTCGCGCCTACGCCTGTGACATTGATGCCGTTAATGTTGGCGCCCACGTTCGCCAGGCGAACGTTTTGTGCGTCCCCAGCGCCGCCAGCGCTGAGTTCAGTCGGGTCGTCCGATAACAACACGCGAATCTGCGCTTCACTGTACAGGCGCGATTGATAAAGCGCAGAGTTTTTGTCTTCATTGGCCGCTGGTCTGCGAATGATTTCAATTGGGTCTACACCAGTCTGCACAAACGCCATTTGCAGTTTATTGACGTTGGCCAAAATGTTCTTGTTGTAATTAACTGGTGCTGGTCCTGTGGAAATCGTTGGCCAGTTGTTATTAACAGCACCGCCCCCACCCCCAGTCGTGGGTCCGCCAATAGCACTGCCCTCGCCGTAGGCGAGGTCGAGACAGGATGTGGTTTGAGATGTCGGAGGAGCGGTGTTGGTGGGACTGGTTTGGTCGCAGCCGCTGCCTGTATTCGGGATCAGCACTAATCCAGTGCGGCCCTGAGTTTTGGTGTCCTGGCCATTGGCCAGTTGGTCGCGCACTACGTCTTTAGCAGCGCGAATAACGTTGTGGAACCGCAATACCTGTCCACCACCTTCTGCCAGGAACAGATTGCCGTTGGTATGGACGCGGCCCTTGAAATCAAAGGTTGGTCCGGGGAAGTAACTAAGATCGCTGTCGGAAAACACGCCAAACTGGAAAATCGGGATGCGGGCGACTTCGATCTGCCGGATCATACTGACCGTTTCGCCGCTTGGACGAATCGCCGTAACCACCATTCTCAAAGGGGCAATTTGTGCCTGAATGCCCGCATTTGCGCCCTGCGAAATGACACGAGGGCTCGAAGGCGGGAAAAGGCAGTTTTGCAAATCGGTTCCGTCAGCCAGAGTAATTTGGTATCCAGTCGGTTGAGGATAGGTTACCCCTACGTCGGTCTGAGACGGCGGTGTCAAGGTTAATTTATTTACGTCCGAGCAACTGGGTGCCGCCTGGAGCCGGTAAAGGGCGGTCAGATCAGACATCATCTTCTCCATGCCGGCTTCGGCTCCGTAGAACGCAACGTTGTTGCTGGAGTCAGTCACTTGCAGCCGCTGTTCGTAGTTCACCTTGTACAACAGGGCGACGGCCAAAGCTGACATCAAAACCAACAGAAGGAGCGCGGCGATTAACGCCACACCCTTTTCCGATTTTTTTATAAATGTCTGAAACCTGCTCTGTATCATATTGACCTCAGTTTGCGAACGTGTCATGGAAGCTCAGATTGCGGGGGCCCACCGAAGTCGCAATGCTCATGCGATCGTAGAGTCCCTGAGCGTTCTTGTTCGGGGAGCGGGCTGTAATTCGTAAATTGACCTTCCGGATCAGGTCAGGTCTGACCGTGCCGTTTACAACAGCATCTGCAACATTTGTCACCAACTGCGGGGGACTCTTGCTGTCGTCCAGCATGTCGTAGGTGATTTGCAGGTCTTCGATATACTCTGCGACTGGCCGCGCGGTGCGTCCGTTCACTTGGCGCATCAGCATCAGATGGTTGTCAGTAGGGTCCTTCCAAACGAAGTAAGCGACCATAATGATTCGCGCAACGCTAGTTGGTTTATAGTGGGGCTGATTAAGAATGAACGGATTGTCCCTAAGTGTGGCCAAGCTTCCTGTAACTGGCGCGTTGTTCGGTTGATTTATTAACAAGGGATCACCAGCGGCGAATGTAATCTTTCTTGCAGTTGCGTCGAACGCAGTGACCTCGGCTATGGCTGTGCCTGTAAAGTTTTGCATCAGGAGCAGATCGCCAATCATGAGACCTTTATTGGGATCGTTCAAAGCAGGTGTTGTTCCCGCAGGCATGGTGAGGGTAGAGCCATCGTCGCTGATGGTTTGGGTGGTATATAAGCCCCAGTCCAGCCCGGTCGCTGAAGACAGGACCGAATCCGCGCCCACGGCTGGGGCGATGGGATCAATGTAAGTAATCACGATCGCGTCCGTGGGTTCCGATGTTGTAATGCCGGCTTTGTCTCCTGGGGTGATCCTATTCAGATTGCCCGACGTGAATGTACCTGCCGCGAGATAACAGCGGGTAGAATCACATCCGTACAATGGATTCACCCCGCCGGTTGCTAAGCTGGGAATAGGAAGTCCCGACAATGGGATTCCAGTGCCAGCCTGGTTCAAATCACGCGAGATCTGGTTCAGCGCGGCACGCATTTCAGACTGTAGTTCTGTACGTGTCCCCACGGTGTTAGAAACCTGAACGGAATTTTTGTACACGGTCACTGCCGCTGCCATAACAACCGCCGTCAGGGCCATGCCGATCATTAACTCCAACAGAGAAAATCCGCGTTGTCTTTGTTGAATACTCATAAGATTTTCCTCGTTATTGGGTCGTTGATTGGGTCGCGGCTACGTATCCGGTCGTTTGGTAATCGCGCTGGTACATGCTTCCGGGGTTCACACGAATCGTTACTGTGATTTTTGCCAGGAAGGGGTTGTTGTTATTGTTTTGGTCCTTCACAGGTGCGATATCAATTTGGCGCCGGAAGTTACTCAATGGGACCAGAACATCATCTCCCGCGGGAGCTGTAGCATTGGGAGCGGTCTGCACGATTCCATCTTTGCCAGGAAGAATCACGCGGTCCAATATGTTGGTATCGGAAGTGCTTCCCGGAACGCCGTTCGTTCCCGGAAGATACATCTTGTTAAAACCTGTCGGGAAAATACCATTTGGTGCGTTTTGGATGTCGTTAAATGAGATGATCCCGTCATTTCGCGCGGAGTAAATGGACTCAAGAGTTTCGCGAGATTTTTGCTTAGCGATCTGGTCATCCTGCGCGAACTGAACTGCGCTGAGTGCTTTGGCAAACAAAGCCATCAAGGCGAGCAGCCCCACTACCATGATCACAGATGCGATCATGACTTCGATCAGGGTGAAACCCGCAGACTTGCCTTTACTTTTCGTCGAAATTTCACGGAAACTGGTCTTCATTGAATCCACCTCGTACCTAGCGGGGTCTGCGTCAGCCGCCAACCTTTCGATCTTCCGGTCGCGCCCATGAGAGAAACTGCTTTGCAGGAGATCAAGTCGGTAGGCCGGCACATATAAACGACACCACTATTGATCTGGTTCTTATTGTCCAAAGCACGTCCGTCACGTTGGAAGTAAACTGTATTGACCCCACCACCAAAGTCCTGGTCGAAATCAATAGCCACCGCTCCGCTTCCAAATCCGTCTGGAACTGTCGCAGCACTAGTGGGCATGCCGGCAACTACGGTGAACTGTATGTCCTGTGGCAGATCAATTTTGGACAGGAATGCGACTGTCTGTTTATTGGTTGTCACATCAAATCCGATCTGGTCAACTTGAATTGTCCGCGGCTGAGTGAAAGTCACGCGCAAAATCTGCCGCTGGTCAACCGCCGTTTCGTGGGCGCGACGCATCATCCCCAATGTGGTCTGGAGAGCAGCTTGCGCGCTGGATTCTCTTAACAGCGGGCCGATCTGCATGAATGTGACTCCCAAGACCACCATAATGATCGCAACCACGATCATCATTTCGATCAATGAAAATCCGCGCTGCCTGTTTACTGTTACTGCCATAGTCACCCAATCCTTCGAGCTAAATCGCCGCTTTTCACAATTCTGGGGAGTAATTTAGTTATTCAACGGTGGGGGAAATCGTCATTACCGAAACGGCACAATACGCAGTTCTTTCTACCCACGCCATTAATCGTAGGGGGGGTTAGAAGCAGCGTCAAAACACCAAAGTATTCGGGAGATAGGACTTCGGTAATGTAATTTTGTGCGAGTAACTTAAGTAATTTTGGTGCCTAAATTGAGATTAGTACGAGAGGATTTAAAGTTGATTGACTTACCTTGCACGGGCTGCCAAAGATTTCATTCCTATTTTGCGGCTGCTAGGAGCATAAACACAGGTTCGGAAATCGTAGTGTTCATCGAGACAGGTACCGCAAAGATGTTGTTGGTGAACCTTGCACTGAATCATAGGTATTTCCACCTGACAACGGTCACACCCTCCGCGAAGCGGACGACCAGCAGTTGCCGGTTCCGGAGATTTTGGCCCTAAACTGGATTTTAAAGTGGCTGCTTTGAAATATATTCCCAAGGCGAAGAGAACTGATCCCAGAGAAAAAATTGTTGCTCCAATTCCTATCAGATTTCTGTCCGCACTGTTCTCTCCAAAGCCTGCAGGCACGATGGATAACCCAATAACTGCAATGACAGCGGCGACTGCCATCATTCGATTTCCTGCCCGTGACTGCATGAATGAGTCCTAGAAGTCCAGAGTTTCGGTAGAGGACCGAGCGTTTTTCAACTATACGCAGCGGGGTAACCACCGCTGGTTACACTCGGAAGATAACGGTTTCTACAACCCGGTTCCAGATGACGAAAGTCACCCCCTTTTTGTAAACAGATTTTATGACCGGAGTAACTTGCCGTGATGACGTGAGGAAGCCTACGATGCCCTTTATCTATGGCGCTCACATCGCTGGTGGTGTGCGCGGACGCGAAGGCAGTGCAGGTGCTCAGCCGCATTCTGCGGGAGATGGGTATCCGGGCAGATCACTGCGGCGATCCGCAACAGGCTATCAACCGGTTTAAGACCGACCGGTTCGATGCTCTCCTTGTAGATTGCGAAAACGAAGCGGCTGCCAGACAAGTTGTTGCCGCGGCAAAATCGTCTGCAACTAATAAAAACAGTTTGGTGATTGCCATTGCGGACAGCACGAATAATGTCCGTGAAATCCTTGCCGAGGGCGTCAGCTTTGTTCTCTATAAGCCGCTTTCGGCCGATCGGGTGAATAACAGTCTGCGGGCTGCGCGATCACTTCTACCCAATGAACGGCGTCGCAAGCCGCGTGTTCCATTGTATGGTCCCGTTTCTATTGCATATGGCACATCTGAAAATGTGCCGGCGAACCTGGTCGATTTAAGCGAACAGGGTGTCGCGATTCGCGCCGAGAGAGCGCTTGCTCCCAGCGCCAAAGTTTATTTCGAATTTCGCCTGCCTGATCATGGTTCCTCCACCGTACGTCTTGCGGGGGAGGTGGTTTGGACAGACTTTACCGGCCGCATTGGACTTAGCTTTGCCAAAGTCCCGCAATCCTCGCGGCAGTTACTGGACAATTGGTTAAAAGGTAATCTGAACCGCCAAACCGAAGCGGGAGCGATCGGACCGGAAGCTGGTGAGCAAGTACAAGGTCCGGTTTTCTCGCTAGTCGGAGCAGGCTTGGATACGGCCGGAAATCGCCGGGTACAATCGCGGTTGTCCTGTCGCATGGGTGCGGAAGTCTATGCGCTCGGAAGCAAAGTTCCTCAGCATTGCAACCTGATTGATATCAGTCCCGGCGGTTGCTATGTGGAGATCATTTCGCCGTTTCCTCCGGGAACAGCCATTGAGATCATTGTTCGCACGGAGAGCGTCAAGACTCGCCTCAAAGGAAAAGTGCGTAGTGCGCACATGGGTTACGGCATGGGCGTGGAATTTACGCTGAACGGGCCCGACGATAAAGCACAGGTGAAGAAGCTTCTAGAGGCACAGGCGGCCCAATCACAGATTACGGTTGAGCCGATTGAACACGAGTAAAGCGTTATGCACTAGTCGTGCCGCCTTGTTTTTCCAATGCTTTCCGGAAGTATTCCAGAGAGAGATGTAGTCCTTCCTTCAACCCAATTTTGGGTTCCCATCCTAATAACGTTTTCGCTTTGCTGATATCCGGTTGGCGTTGTTTGGGATCGTCCGGCGGGAGTGCTTCGTAGCGGATACGGCTTTTTGAACCGGTAACTGCGATCACCTGCTTGGCGCATTCGAGAATCGTAAATTCGTTCGGATTGCCAATATTCACGGGAAGATGTTCTGACGATTTTGAAAGCCGGATGAACCCGTCGATCTCATCGGACACGTAACAAAAACTGCGTGTCTGGTCGCCATCACCATAGACAGTCAAGTCCTCTCCACGCAAAGCTTGTGCCATGAAATTGGGAATGACACGGCCATCATGTAGCTGCATGCGTGGACCATATGTATTGAAGATGCGCACGATGCGTGTGTCCACTTTGTAATAGCGGTGATAGGCCATGGTCACAGCCTCTGTAAATCTCTTGGCCTCGTCATAGACTGAGCGTGGACCGATGGGATTTACGTGTCCCCAATAAGTTTCTTTTTGGGGATGCTCGAGCGGATCGCCGTAGCACTCTGATGTAGACGAAACCAAATATTTCGCTCCATATTTCCGCGCTACATCCAGTGCATGGAATGTTCCCAGAGAGCCGACCTTGAGGGTCTCTACACCGTGTTTGCTGTAGTCAATGGGGCTGGCAGGACTGGCGAAATGGAAAACGTAATCGACCTTGCCACAATCAAATGGTTCACTGATGTCGATTTGGAGAAGTTCGAATCGATTGTCATTTTTTAGATGGTCGAGATTGGATTGGCGTCCGGTAATGAGATTATCAGCTACAACAACGACATAGCCTTCTCCTAAAAGTGCGTCGCATAGATGAGACCCCAAAAACCCAGCACCGCCGGTGACTAACGCTCGCAGTTTGCTCATGTAGGATGTGTTTGTTCAGTTTTTAGTAAAAAAACACTTTAACCTGCCATTGCAAGGAACGGCAATAACATAGGATATGCATCGAGGCTAACGGAAGTTTTTCAGGAATATGAATTTGAGCCAAGATAGAACACGCGAACGTCACAATTTATCTCGGAACAAAATCTTTGCCTTTTGCTTCAGGCCCTAAGCCCAATATCACCGCTCCTAATATGATGGTAACGATTTCAAATGACGCCAGGGCCCAGGCATACCCAAGTTTGTCGCGCAGGGCATATTCGATGGTATTAGTCGGCGCAGCGAATAAAATTCCCAACTGGTAGGCAAGGCCGGGCATTAGTCCTCGGACTGCATGTGGCGATAACTCATTGAGATGAGCAGGAATGATCCCCCATGCACCTTGAACTCCTACCTGCATCAGAAAGGCCCCTACAACCAGCATCAGTGGGGAAGTACCGAATGCCCACATGGGAATCATGATCAGAGAAAGCATGAGCGCACTGATCATGGCGCGTCGGCGTCCGGTATGTTCGGAGAAATAGCCAAATATAATCGCTCCCGTCACAGCGCCGATGTTATAGATGATTGCGGTATAGGAAACATTCGCCGGACTGAACCCGTGAGCTGATTTCAGAAAGTCCGGATACAAATCTTGGGTCCCATGAGAGAGAAACATCATGAGAGTCATCATCACGACTAAATAGCTAAATATTTTCCAGTGCTGGGCAGCAGTACGTACAACTGCACCAAAGTTTACAAGGCGATGATGTTCCCAGGCCTTTGACTCTTTGACGCGCAGGCGAATATAGAAAGCCAACAACGCTGGGACGCCGCCCACCCAGAACATGGCACGCCATCCCCATGCGGGAAGAATGAAACGTGCGGCAATCGCCGCCAGGATATAACCAATAGAATATCCGCCCTGCAAGATGCCGGAAAAAATGCCGCGCCATCTCTGCGGCACACTTTCCATGGCGAGGGATGCGCCAACTCCCCACTCGCCGCCCATGCCAATTCCATAGATCGCCCGCAAGATAAGGAACGTGGTGTAATTCGGGGCAAAGCCGCAGAGCAATTCAATTACCGAAAAGAAAACCACGTTCAGCATCAATGGTCCACGGCGGCCATAGCGGTCTGCAAGAAGCCCGAAGATTAATGCTCCAACTGGACGTAGAGCTAGCGTGGCTACAGTAGTAAAGACAATCTTACTTTTCGGCACTTGAAAATGTGCGGCAAGAACGTCCAGCATGAAAACGAGGACGAAGAAGTCGAACGCGTCAAGGGTCCAACCTAAAAAACTCGCGGTGACAGCATGCCAACGGTCGCTCTGTGACAGCTCAGAAGAGGCGTGAGTTGTTTGCAGGCAGTTTGTCCTCGAAATGGTTTTGTACTGTATACGAAGAGCAGGAAGCAATCATAATCGAAGTTGGAGACCTTTGTAGTATGGTTTCAAAGGATGCAGGTCACCTCACCGCGATCTGACCTTAAGTGCAGGATTTCATGTTGACAATACACCGCTTTCTTGTGAAACTCCGCTCAAGGTAGTTGATTTACGGTTTCCAGCCAGCGTTACACAGTTTTACATTCGCGCATGGCCCATTTGCCCACGTTGCCAGATCCCCTTCCGCAGCGAAATTCGCATGGGCAGACGCCTTCCAGTTCAAACGATTCGCAACTTTCCTTTACAGAACTCAGCAAGCTTTTAGGGAAGCATGGTGCAGGATCGAGTTCTGAAGATTTAGCACTTGATCTGCTACTGCATGAAGTTGTTTCTCAGGCTTGTTCGACAACGAATGCTGCCGGGGCGGCGATCGCTTTAATGAGGAATAGTGAATTTATTTGCCGCGCCACTTCAGGCAAACATGCTCCCAATTTAGGTTCGCACTTGTCTGCCGATTCCGGACTTTCGGGCGCGTGCATTCAATCGCACGAAGTTCAGCGTTGCGATGATACGGAAGTGGACACGCGTGTCGATGTCGCCGCTTGCCGCCGCCTTGGCGTACGCTCTGTTGTCGTGGTTCCGCTATTACAGGAGCATGAAGTTGTGGGAGTTCTAGAAGTGTTTTCCCCGCATGCTCATGTTCTGACTGATGGGGATGTCCAGACTTTGACCGATCTTTCCCGTCGCATTATGGACATGATGCGTCGTCCGACTGAGAACGAAAAGGAAGCGGACACAGCATCGCCGGCAGAATCATTTGTTGTGAACGCCACTGCGGTACAGTCTGGCAGAGACCCTTGGACGACAGTACTCGCGATTCTAATCGTGGCACTAGCACTGTTGCTGGGGTGGATGTTAGGGCATCACGGTCTAGGAAAAAATGTCGAAGGGGAGAAGTTTTCCTCAGGGGAGATAGATTCTGTAAAGGCTGCTGTTCCAGCGGACGAACCTTCATCGCCTGCGATATCGACTCCCAAGACCGCCAACAACTCAACTTCGGCGCCTGCAACAACTTCTAAAGCTCCGGCTGAAACTCCCGGCGGACTGGCGGTGTATGAAAATGGGAAAATAGTCTTTCAGGTCAAGCCAGTGCCTGCACGTGCGAATCCCATAGCCGTACAGGTCCCGCCCGACGCCGCCAACTCACTTCTGCTCGAACGAGTCGAACCGCAATACCCTGATCAGGCCCGCCTAGCGCATATTCAAGGCCCTGTGACTTTAGAAATTGACGTTAACGAAAAAGGGACAGTGCAACAGGTGCGTGCTTTGAGCGGAGATCCTCAACTAATTACGGCGGCAACAGACGCTGTACGTCAGTGGCATTTCAAACCTTATGCGCCCAGAGGCGAAGCACTATATTTCCAGACGCTGATCACGGTCGATTTCAAGCTGCCTTAGCCATTGGCCAGTTCTTTTGCTCTCTGCGTAGCTTTGACCACTGCTTTGATCAGCGTGACACGCAGTTTTCCCTCTTCCAGTTCAAGAATCCCATCAATGGTGCAACCTGCTGGAGTTGTGACTGCGTCCTTAAGAAGCGCAGGGTGATCGCCGGTTTCCAGAACCACCGTGGACGCCCCCAGGACAGTTTGCGCTGCGAGCAGTGTCGCCACATCGCGCGGTAATCCAACTTTTACTCCTGCTTCTGCTAAGGACTCGAGAATGATGTAAATGTAAGCAGGACCGCTGGCGGAGAGCGCGGTGACTGCATCCATGTGTTTTTCATCTACGGCAACAGTTCTGCCTACTGCACCGAAAAGAGCGGCTGCAATTTCCATATGCTTGGGAGTAACAAAGGTGCCTTTACAAAGGGCAGTCATGCCAACGCCTTGCGCACAAGGCGTATTCGGCATAGCGCGGATGACCGGGACGTCTATGCCAAACGACTTCTCGATTTCTCCCGTCCGGACCGATGCGGCCACGGAAATTACCAACTGTTTTTTAGAAATATTGGGCCGAATCTGCTGAATGACGTCGTCTACCACCTGCGGCTTCACGCCTAGAAAAATGATGTCCGCACCACGCACAGCAGCTTTGTTATCTGTGCCGACAGGAATGTGCCACTGCTTGCTCAGGATCTTCGCCCGTTCTTCATGTTGAACTGTGGCAACGGTCGCTTTGGACGATATCAAACGTTTTTCAAGCATGGCTTTCAGCAGGATGCCACCCATTTTTCCTGCGCCGAGAACTGCCACGCGTTTTCCGGAAAGATCAAACCCCATGTATGTTTTCTCCTCTAGCTGGAAATAGGGATTATCACATAGAGAAGGGGAAACACGCTGAGAACCGAGAACTTGGAAAACTATTGAACCGTGAGCGTTACAGTATTGCTGTGAGTGAGTGTTCCGGCGGTTGCGGTCACAGTGATGATGTAAGTGCCAGGCGTGGTCCCAACCTGGATATTCCCGGCACCATTTCCATTTCCCTGAAGGCCGCCTCCACCGCATCCGATGTGAGGAGTTAATACCACCAATGCGATGGCCAACAGCAGTTCGCGTCGTCTGTGCCGCCTGCTTTTTATAAGCAGGGATGAAAATACTGCCGGTAGCCAGAAGGCGTAGAAGAAACCCATGTACTGACGCTGAGCCACCGTCGCGGCAGTGGTCGATATGGTGAGCTGTATCGCACTTTCACCAGCATTGGATGGAATTTCCGTAGGGCTGAAGGAGCAACTGGTTTTCACAGGTACATTCATGCAGGAAAAAGTGACAGCAGAAGCGAACCGTCCACCATCTGGAACCATGTCTAATGCATAGTTTGCAGACTGTCCAGCTGATAACTGGCGTGAGTCCGGAGTTATCGTGAATGAAAAATCAAAATTCGATTGAAAGTTTACCCGCGCACTGTGGGAGATGGAGAGAGTATCGCTTCCCTGAGCCATTACATCGAAAGAATAATTTTGTGGAACATTACTGCTGACCGTAACCGTAAATGCAGTTCCACTTGCGCTGGGTGTCAGCGTATTCGGAGAAATGGTGCAGGTGGGTGGAGCGCCACTGCCACAACCTAAGTTGACCAGACTGCTGTATCCATTTGACGTACTGATTGAGCCATTGAATACCGTTGGTGCATTGACGATGCCGTTAAGAGACGGATTCGAAATGCTCAATGTATAGTCATGCTCGCCAATCTGTACCGTAAGATTCTGCGTTTTGTCTGGAGAGTTTGCAGTCAGGCCGTGAATCACCACATTATAAGTTCCGCTGGCAGCGTTGTTGGGTGCACTGATAGTGAGCGTGATCGGAATCGGCGTATTCGCGCTAGGCGCGGCAATATTAGATGGGGAGAAATTACAGGTCCCTCCCGCAGGCAGACCACTACAAGAGAGTGAGACATTGTCATGGAATCCACCTTGTGCGGTGATTTGAAATTGTATAGGGGCAGATGTGTTGCCTGGGTCTACAGCCACGACAGATGGTGTGGGCACGCTCAAATTGAAATCAATGATATGCAAAGTAATGGGAAGATCGTGAATAACATTGTCTGGTGCCGCTCCGACAGCATGTAGGTTGAAAGAATAGTCTCCGGGCTCTCCGCTGGCTGTCATGGTGAATGTTCCGCTTGGGGTTACAGCAGAAGGGAAGGCCGTGCACGTGGCCGGAGGTGGGGTTGTGCCAGCGATGCAACTCAGGCTCACGCTGCTGTTGTATCCATTGATCGCTGTTAGTGATGCATTGAAGGTAGCGGTTTGCGAGGCATATACGGTTTGGACTGGATCAGGGACCGCGATCTGAAAATCCGTAGTAGTTGTCAGTACAAACTGCCATAGACCACGCCCGTAGGTGGATGCTCGCAATAACTTGGTTGTTCCTGAGTTGAAAATTCTTAATGTTGTTACAGGAACGTTAGGAAGAAATCCTGCTTGCCCGGATGACGGGCCGATCTCGATCCAGTTCGGGCTTGTTGTGCTGCTGGCGAATACGCCTACGTCGGTGCCGACGTAAATCATCCCACTTGATGGATCCGGGCCGGGATCAACTACGACTGCATTGACCGGTGTGTCAGGCAGGTTCCCTGTGAAGTTCAACCAGGAAACGCCTGCGCTAGAGGTCATCCAGACATGAGGCACGTGAAATCCCATGATGGCGGCGTATGCAGTTGTTCCCTTGGTATCAGATGGATCTAAAGCGATGCTGGAGATGGGGTAGTGTTGTGGATTAATTGTCCCTGTGCGGTCAGTCCAGGTGGATGGCCCACCATCCGAGTTTTTGCTTACCCACACGCGCCCAGCAGCGGGAGTTGTTGTCACCAGTGGGCCGAAACCATCAGTGCCTGCATAAATTACTTGTGAGAGTCCGCTGGTATTTCGCGGCCCGCCAGCAGCAATTGAGCGAACAAGATTGGCCTCGTTACCGCTGCACATGGAAGCGCTTCCCGTATCCAAATTGTTGCTGAGTGTGCTGAAACCAGTACCGTCGCTCACGCCGCGCCATAACCGGCAGGTACCGACGATCATTTCGTTCGGGTTTTGTGGGTCGAGAATGAATGGGGTGTAGAACGGGCCTTCGTCTCCATCCAGCGTCGCCGAGGAAACTACGAGGTTCGCTTCAAAATCTTGCGCGTGGCACTCGATGCCTGTGCTGCATCGCTGAATGGTCACGCCGGGATTTGAGGTATACCATTCAGTTGGAATTGAAGAGTTGATTTCACTGTACCCGCCATCACCGGAATTCACATCCCGCCAGTCGGAACCAGCCAGAGCATTGGCAGTAGCCGGCGACCCATTGCCCTGTGTTCCGCCCAAGAGGGTATTGGCATCGTCAGGGTGCTGGGCGAGGGAAATAAACTGTGTCATCGAACCCAATGTCTGGTTGAGATTGTTGAATTGATTGCTTGAGCCACAATCGCTGGAAGTAAGGCCCATATAGCCATCCAGCGCGCGGTAGGCGCCGCCATCATTAGCAAAATACAGTAAGGACCTTCCGTTCCCCGCGAACGAGTCAATCGCATGTTGTGCTGGATGCACGTGCGCGAGTGTGCCAAAGTTTGGGCTGCACCCGAACACATGAGTCAAATTCAGAAATGTATTGGGCCCACTGCACGTTAGCGATTGACTATTGATGCTGCACTTATACAAGTTGACGGCGCCAGCGTAGAGATCAGTTGCAGTTGCTCCGTTGGCTACTGCGCTGAGCGTCAGGTTGTAGGCTCCATTTTCTGTTCCACAACCGCCGAGAGCATCTCCGCAGGAATCAATGGCAGTAGTCGAAATTTGTGTCCATGAGTTGCCGCCATTGGTTGTTTTCCAGATGCCCTCATCCGTGTCATTCACATCGACATACCATGCGTACATTTCGTTGCGGCCAGCCACTGAAGTGATCTCGCCGCGATAGATGGGGCAATTTCCCGATGGAGTTGTAGGACATAGGGCGAGGCTCAAGCCGGGACCGGGTTGGTTTGTCAGGCGTGACCAATGGCTGCCATCGGCCGAAGAATAAAAGCCATGGGAACGAACTGCGGCGATGAACAGGGAAGCTGCATCGTTGTAGGCCACACTGGTGACTGATCCCGGCGAAACCGCGGCGCCGGAGTCGGTGATACTGGCGAAATTCCACGAGCTGCCACCATTTGCCGAGTAATAGATGCCTAGGTTCGAAGTTGGCGGATTGGCAAGTCCATCGATCAATCCTTGCGAAGCTCCAGCCGTGGCTGCGACCACAAGATTCGAATTTGCTGTGCTGAATGCGATCTTGCTGAAACCAAGGCCGGCGAAAGAGTGTGTGCCGGTGGCATCCTGAGGGATCAGGTTCCAAGTTGTTCCGCCGTTTGTAGAGCGCAGAATTCCCAATCCATAGTAGGAATCTGTGGAGCTGTTGGTTTCACCGGTCCCAACCAATACAACGCTGCGAGACGGGTCGGGGTTGTTGGTCTGCGGCTGGATTGCGATTGCACCCACGGCTAATGTGGGTTGATCGTCGATCAAGGGCATCCAAACCACATTTGCGGGGTTGAGGTTTGCAGCGTTGCTGGACTTCCAGACTCCACCAAACGCCCCGCCGAGATAAATCGTGTTGCCGCTCGGATCGGAGCGGTCAATCACAACCGATGTCGCGCGCCCAGAAACCCAGCCATAGTCCTGTTGGCCAAAGCCGCTTGCGTCGGACGCCAGCGGAGCCGGCCCCAGAGGCTGCCATATCTCGGAGACAACATCGGCTGCGATCACTCCTATCTGTGATTTGGTCTTGAGCGCTTGGTTCCGCATCTGCAATTTCTGCTGGTAGGCTTGGAGCCGCAGCATCGCTGAGGATTGGTTTGTCATTGTCCGTCCCCGCCGAAACCAGGCTTCACGAGCGGCAGTTTGTTCGCGTTGTGTTTTGAGAGAAGCTCGCTGGGGGATTGTTAATTCTTGAGCGAACATCAAAACGTTAGTAAACAGAACAAGGATCAGACAACGGCGCAATAAAAACATTGTTCAGTGAACCTGGAGGGCGTGTGTCGTATGAAAAAGTTATGAGGTCGACGATGAAACACGCAGCCTGCTAGGAAGCAATATCACGCGCAACCAGCAGGCAAAATATGGGAATCGCAGGAGTTTGAGATTTCTTCCCGAAATGGGAATTTCTAACTCGAGTGACGGTGCAAGAGGTGCAGTCTACGAAAGTAGCTATTCGTATCTTAGCGCTTCAATTGGATCGAGCTGCGCAGCCTTCTGTGCGGGGTAGAAGCCGAAGAAAATTCCTACAGCCATTGAAAAGATTACGGCGGCCACAATGGCGAGTGGAGATACCAGCACCGACCAGCCAAGGGTATTAGTGATCAGAAAAGAAGAACCTATACCGACGATGATTCCGATTCCTCCACCCAGCAAGCTAAGCACAATGGCTTCGATCAGGAATTGTTGTTGTACATCGGACTCAGTGGCTCCGATCGCCATACGAATCCCGATTTCGCGCGTGCGCTCGGTGACAGAAACCAGCATGATGTTCATGACACCGATACCGCCAACCAACAGGGAAATACTTGCAATCGACGCTACCAGAATCGTAAATAAGCGTGCGTTCTGATCGGCAAGGTCTGCTATGTCGGCAAGGTTGCGAACAAAAAAATCGTCATCTTGCGCAGAACGAATGCGATGACGATCGCGCAAGAGCGAAGTAATTTGTTGCTGTGCGGTATAACTTGCAGGTTGCGAAACAGCAGAAACGACGATCCACCGTAACCATGGCTGGCCGGTGATCTTCTTTTGCAGCGTTGTGATGGGGACAAAAATGATGTCGTCCTGATCTTGTCCCGTCGCGGCCGTAGTTCCTTTTGGCTGTAACAATCCGACAATTTTAAAAGGCAGGTTGTTAATGCGGATGGTCTCGCCAATTGGGTCTGTAGGCCCGAATAGATTTTTGCGGACAGTTTCCCCAATCACCGCAACGTTGGCAGACAGGTTCACGTCGTCCTGATTAAACGTTCCGCCTTCAGCAAAGGGCCAGGTGCGAATGTCAAAGTACTGAGGCTCCGTTCCGTTGATATTGGTAGCCCAATTGTCGTTTCCGAACACTACCTGAGCCGATGCATTGCTGCCCGGCGCCGCCGCTTTTACTGATGGACACTCGCGCAAGATAGCTTGCATATCTTCGTAGACCAGGGTTTTTGTAGCTCCCCAGCCCATGCGCATGCCGCCGCGGGTGACCGTACCGGACTGCACGAACAACATATTCGAGCCCATGGCTGCGATCTGCTGCTGCGCCTGCTCCTGCGCACCTTGACCCACGCTGACCATGGCGATGACCGCGCCCACTCCGATGATGATGCCGAGCATGGTGAGGCTGGAGCGCATCTTGTTGCGCGCCAGTGCCCGCATTGCGATTCGGATGATGGCGAGTATGTCCATAATCTTCCTATGCCACTTTCTTCGGCGGCATGGCTGTGATTTTCCCTAGCTTTACCAGCCGCGCCAGAATTGAAGCCACAGTTCTATTATGAGCTTTGGCGATTTCGTGAAAGTCCTTGCCGCTGCGGAGTTCTTCACAAACCTGTGCGTCTTCGGCGCGTGTCCAAGAGCGGAAAGCGTTGGTTGGTTTGCGCTGCTCTCGTTTTTCTTCTTTCACTAAAGAACTGATCGCGCGATTCAAAGCTTTGACCACTTGCGGCTGATTGTACACCGCATTGTCTTCAATCTTCTTGTCAGTCGACGGATCAACTCCGTTGGCCAAGGCTCGTATGATTTTTAGTGTCTCCGAAATATCCATGAACACACCTCCACGGCCAACTATCGTAGGCTGAGTGCCTGGCCGGGTTGTGTGATATGTGAACATTGCAAACTCATTCCATCCCAAATCGGGAATTTACTAATCTTCCGCCGCTGGCATACTCTTCAACACCTCGGACGCCACCGGACGAGTGTGAACCGCCTCATCGGTGCGGATCTTGCCGTCGCGGAAATGCAAGCGGCGTTTCGCGAACTCGGCGATATCTGGTTCGTGCGTGACCAGGACAATTGTCAACCCCTCGTTATTCAACTTCTGGAAAATGTCCATGATTTCGACTGAGGTCCGACTGTCGAGGTTTCCAGTCGGTTCATCGGCAAGTAAAATTGCCGGGCGATTCACCAAGCCTCGTGCGATAGCGACACGCTGTTGTTGACCGCCAGAGAGCTGTGAAGGGAAGTGGAGTGTGCGTTCTCCCAAGCCAACCAGCTTTAAAGCATCCATCGCTCGTTTAGTGCCTTCTTCTTTGCTGATTTGCGCGTAGAGGGTTGGAAGTTCGACGTTTTCCAGCGCAGTAGTGCGCGAGAGCAAATTAAATCCCTGGAAAACGAAACCGATTTTTCGGTTCCGCACGGCCGCCAGCTCTTTCTTGCTCAGCTGCGAAACTTCGGTGCCTTCGAGGATATAGCGGCCGCTTGTTGGTTTGTCCAGACAGCCGAGAATGTTCATGAACGTCGACTTGCCACCACCGCTGGCTCCCATGACCGCCACGAACTCACCGCGCTCGATGGTGACAGTAACTCCGCGCAAAGCATGCACTCGAGTTTCACCAAGCTCGTAGTACTTGTGAATCTCCTCTACGCGAATGACCTCGCTGCCCTTCATGGATTGAGTCGGCTCGATCACGGATTGGGAAAATGTTGCCATGTGTTCAATCCTAACGACGGCCCCCGCCTGGTCCCCCTAATCCCGGTGGACGTGATCCCGAACCGCCGGTTGCGGTAGCACCGGTTACCAATTGATCGCCCGGATTTAGATTGCCTCGCAACACCTGTGCAACTTCCGTGGTCGTGTGGTCCGTGATTCCGGTGCGAATCCGGACTGGTTCAAGGCTCTTATCTGGGTGCAGCTTCCACACTACCGAGACATCCACGCGCGGAGTTTTCTGCTGTGGCGGAGCGGCAGAATTGCCCTCTCCTGAGTTGCCTTGTCCGCCTTGACCACGGTGCCGTCCGCCGTTTTCGCCGGCGTTTGCCTGCTGCCCTGGCTGCCCTTGTTGTCCTTGCTGATCCCCCGAGACCAAACCATATTGCTTGTAGAGCGCGCGGATTTGATCTGCGGTCATGTCCGGCTTGTAGCGCAAAGCTCCGTTCGGGACCCGCAATACATTCTGCGCATTTGCTACAGGAATGCTGATGTACGCGGTCATTCCCGGGAACAACTTCAACTCGGGGTTATCGAAATCGATGATGGTGTTGTACGTGACGACGTTCTGGACCGTGGTCGCATTCATGCGGACCTGCGATACTTTGCCGGTGAAGGTGTCTTTCGGGAATGCATCCACTTTGAATGTGACAACCTGTCCGGTTTTAATCATGCCCACGTCAGATTCGTCGGTCGCGGCGTATACCTGCATTTTCGTCAGGTCCTGCGCAATGGTGAATAAAGTCGGTGCCTGCAACGACGCGGCGACGGTTTGACCAACGTCAACACTGCGAGCGATGACTGTGCCGTCAATCGGGGCATTGATTGTCGTGTAATTCAAATTAGTTTGCGCGACTTTTACCGCAGCGTCTTTCTGCTGAACTTGTGCCGCGGCCTGTGTGACCTGCGCTTGTGAGGCCGAAACTGCGGCGTCGTTGGTGTCTGTAGTGGCTTTTGATAAGTCGAGTTGCTGCTGGCTTAGAACGCCTTGTTTAGCGAGCGTTACCGTGCGGTCATAGTCCGTGCGCGATTGCAGTGCTGTCGCTTTGGCTTTTTCTAAGTTTGCCTGTGCCGCGATCAAGTTGGCTTTGGCATTGGCAGCATCCGCCTGCGCTTGCAGCAAATTTGCCTGGAATAATGCCGGATCGATCTGCGCGACTACTTGTCCCTTTTTTACGCGGGAGTTGAAGTCCACAAAAAGCTGCGAAATAGTCCCTGACACCTGCGAACCAACCTGCACAGTTGTCACCGCGTTGATGGTCCCAGTAGCTTCCACTAATTCGTGAATGTCACCGTGGTCGGCGGCGGTTGTGTAGTATTCGGTTTTTTCCCCGCCCTTCAGCCTGAAGGCAGCCAGGATACCGATCGCCACCACGACCAGCCCGATAATTAACCAATGCCGCTTTATAACGTTCACAAGAGCCTCGATTTCTGCACTCTAAATTCAACTACAAAATCCCGTTTGTCCACTATTAAAAACACGCTTGGAAGAGAAAAGCTTCGCTGGGCTGAGAGGTGGGAAATCCCTCGTTTTGCAGATGTGCCCCGCGTCTATCTGCTTGTTTCAATGGTACATTTTCAGGCACGGAATCTGGCATATTTGATTTGAGGTTTACAAAAATTTACCTACTCTTCATTTCATAAGAGAAACGCTGATGGATTGGCAGGCCTTCTGGCTGACAACTCGCCTGGCTGTATTGGTTGCAGCAACCCTGGTAGTGGTTGGCCTGCCGATCGCGTATTGGATCGCCTATTCGCGCTGGCGCTGGAAGTTTCTGGTGGAGGCTGTGGTGGCGCTGCCCATCGTGCTGCCCCCGACGGTTTTGGGGCTTTATGTTTTGATGGCGATTGGATCGCGCAGCCCGCTGGGGCAATGGTGGCAATCGCTCACCGGCCATACCTTGGCATTCACGTTCGAAGGATTGGTGATTGGTTCGATTTTGTACAGCCTGCCTTTCGCGGTGCAGCCGTTTGCAGCCGCATTTGCCAGCGTTGATTCACGCTTGATTGCCGCCTCTTCCACATTGGGCGTTTCGAAGCTCAATACATTTTTTCGTGTGATTCTGCCGCTTTCGGTTCCAGGATTAGTGACGGGAGTGGCATTGAGCTTTGCACACACCATGGGAGAGTTTGGCGTGGTCCTCATGGTGGGAGGAAACATTCCAGGCATCACTCGCACGGTTTCTATCGCGATTTATGATCGCGTTCAGGCATTTGATTTTGCCGCGGCCAACCAAACCGCTGCGGTACTTCTGGTGCTGTCGTTCTTATTGCTTTCGCTGGTCTATGCCATGAATCGGAAAGTGTGGATAACTTGGCCATGGAAGTAATGCGATCGGCGACGAAGCTCCAGGTAGCAATTTCCAGGCAATTCGTTTCCGAGAAACAGTCCTTCAAGCTGCAAACAAATTTCACAGCTGAGCCTGGAATCACGATTTTATTTGGGGCGTCTGGAGCCGGGAAAACTACCCTTCTCGATTGCATTGCCGGACTGACAACTCCCGATTCCGGTCGAATTGCAGTTGGCCACCAAAAGCTTTTTGATTCTGACGCACGCGTCAATGTGGCGACCCAACGCCGCAACATTGGATATGTGCTTCAGGATCTTGCGCTTTTTCCGCACTTAACCGCTGAACAAAACGTTCGATATGGACTTTCGAAACTCCCCGCTCCAAAGCAATTAGAACAGTCCACCGCAATCATGGAGTCGTTCCGTATTGCGCATCTCGCCAAGCGCAAGCCACGTGAAATTTCCGGCGGCGAGCGTCAGCGCGTTGCACTTGCGCGGACGCTTGTGACCAATCCAGTTGCTCTGCTTCTAGATGAACCGCTTGCGGCGCTTGACATTCCTACGAAGTCAAAAATCATTGAAGACTTACGAGGATGGAATGAAGCGCACCGAGTCCCCATTCTTTACGTGACGCATAGCCGCGACGAAGTGTTTGCGTTAGGCGAGCGTGTGCTGATGCTGGAAAGGGGGCAAATTGTCGCAGACGGGGCGCCGCACCAGGTGATGACGGCTCCGCGTATGGAAACTGTGGCCAGTCTGGTTGGCTTTGAGAATATTTTCGATGCAGTGGTCACGGCTGTACATGAGGACCGTGGCACTATGACCTGCAAGCTCAAGGATAGCGATGTCGAATTGGAAACGCCGCTGGTGAGGGCTTCGCCGGGAACGACTTTACGTATCGGTATCCAGGCGGGCGATGTGCTTCTAGCGACATCTCAACCCAACGGGTTAAGTGCCCGGAATATCGTGGCCGGCAAAATAACTATGCTGATGCAGCGCGATGTGATTGTCGTGGCCAAAGTCAATTGTGGAGTGGAGATGGAAGTGCATCTTACTTTGGCTGCGCGTTTTGCGCTTCATTTGCAGCCAGGACAGCCAGTCTGGCTGATTGTCAAGACGCATTCCTGCCACTTGATGCGTGGCTAACGAGTATTACGGGCTTCTATGATTTGCCGCATTTCGATGATGGCTACCCATTGGCCTTTCCGTCTCTCACTAAAGACGATTTCACCGCCAAGAATTTGTGCCGCGACTGATGGCGGTACGTCGTGGTGATAGTCGAAGAAACGGATCTTGACGCGGTCCCAGGCGGGCCAATTTTTTAATAGTGGATTCGGTGGCTCATATTTTGTGGAGAAGACGAATGCCACGTTGTAGTCCGGCCGCGCATCGGCAGCCGACATGAGATGCTCAACTCGAAAATCTTCAATTCGCAAAGTTCGAACGGGATGCACGATATATCCGAGAAAAGGCCGGTTCAATTCGTCACTGGCTGGCCAGGCAGTGAGCACATTACTTCTCGCATAATGCAATTCCAGAAAATGTTCCGCGTGCTGGTGTAACTGTATGAAGTCGCGATACGCGAGATTATCCTCCAGCGCAAACGTATAAGGAGGATTGATGAACAGTCCGGCGACAAATCCCAAAACAACGACCGCGATGACCCATCGCCACTGAGCAATTCTGCGCCAGAGCGTAGAAACAAAAACCATGATCACTAACGGAACTACTGGAAGCATATAGCGTGCCAATACCGCGCCACCTATCGCTGCCATGGCGATGACATAAGTAGCGACGACGGCGAGGAAAGCGAATTGCACATCAAGTGCAATCCGAGGGCGTTCAGTTTGTTGATCACGCAGTGGCGGTTTCCACATCGCCAAAATTCCGGCAGCTGTCAGCAGTAACAAATTCATATAGCCGAACGTCTGCCATAAGCGCATGAGGAGTGCGAGCACGATGCGCAAAGGATGCATGGTTGCTTGTACGTTGTAGCGGAGGAATTCTGGATTGCCGAACATGAAGCCGGTTCGTAAGTAGTGGTAGCTGTACCAAAGCGCTAAAGGCAAAACTGGGATTACTAGAGCCAGGAACAATCCCGTACGAGAAGTGCGAGTGTCATTTGATTCACGGTTAAGCAACTCTTGGACTATTTCCCATGCTATTAACGCAAGTGGCGCCAGTATAGCTGTCTCTTTCGTTAGAACAGCCAGCGAAAACCAAATCGCCAGCGAAACACGACGTTTCTCAACATAGGTTTTGAGTCCCCAAAACGTAAAGCCCGCCGCGGCCAGATCCAAATGAGCCAGCGAGCTCTGCGCGAAAAAAACTGGATAGATGGCTGTGCAAAGAACCGACGCAATCGCGACTTGGGTATTGGCCACGCGCTGTGCTAACCGAAACAAGCCTAGTAATGCAAACGACGACATCATTAACATTGCTGTACGGGTGACGAGTTGGCTGAATCCAAAAATCTTCCACCACAGTGCCAGATAAGCCATCACCAGAGGAGGGTGTGCGTTGGAAATCGTCGTTTTTGGTATCGGTGATCCAGTCAGGAAAAGATCGTGGGCCGCGGGGACGTAGTACCCAGCTTCATCCCAGAAATATGGAAGCCTCAGCAGGGGAGAGTGCAGTATGAGTAAAACTAAAAAGATCAGGGCTAAAAGTGCCGCTGAACCAATAAAAGTTCGTTTATTTTCTGACGACTGCACGGTCAGTTGATCTGTCCGGGAGTTGCCATGCGTGGATCGAGCTTGATCTCGCCAAATGCGTTTTCGTAGCTGGTCACGTTTTGCTGGAGGATTGCCACCAACGCTTTGGCCTGCTGCGGACTCAGGTAGATGCCCTGGAAATTCCGCATTTCGACCTGGCTCTCGCTCTGCTGTTCAATGGTGCCGAACACAAGAAAAAAGTCCCAAACGCTGACTCTTACTTGCACACTGTTGGAGTAGTTCTCACGATAGGCGTCGGTTTGCACCAGTTTGATATTGGGTTGTGTTGGATTGTTCATGGCGTATGTAGTGTAGCGGCAGAGGGAGAAATAAGGAAAGTGTCAGGCGGAAACATCTCTTTCCAGCACAGTGGGATCCGAAGCTTGGAATTCACGTGACTTGAAGTCGCGGC